>VYME01000150.1_pt1 | contig 30030 bp, 31 predicted proteins | sample 5115281 | NCBI WGS metagenome assembly VYME01 (sample SAMN12291780, study PRJNA351875) | freshwater metagenome | isolation source: freshwater lake | place: USA: Michigan, Wintergreen Lake | collected 2013-08-08
TTAGCGGAGTCCTGGAAAGCGGAGCGGTCATTAGATGAAGATTCAGAAGATAACTCAAATCTATTTTCGGAAGAATCAATTAGATGATTTTTGCGGATTCTAGATACATTTCTTAATCTATTTGTGTTAGAATCCGTTTTCCCTGTAATGTCCTCTACTATCCCATTTTCAGACTTCACTTTATTATGTCCCATAGATCGAAATCGTATTAATCCGTAAAATGTGTCAAAGGAAATTCTCAAAAAATATCCCTATTTCACTACATATTTGATTAGTATTTTTTTAAAAAATCTAGCGTCTGTTTAATTATAGATTGAGATTTGAGAAGCATATTAAGAAATAATCAAATATGAATAAAGAACAATTAAAAAGTATTCTCGCCAAACAGATTCGACTTATAGTATTTCTTGTTATTATACCTGTTATCTTTGTTGCCTTAATTATTTCCTTTGCAGGAGGTAAACATTGCGAAAGTGGTTACATCGAAAAAAAAGATGAATATAATTACTTACAAGCTTGTTACTTACAAACAGAAAAAGATCGTTATATGAACGTTTTAAAGGAATGTCTAAAACTATTTCCTTTACCATCAGATAGAATAGTTTCACCTTATTCAAATTTAACTTTTGATAGCTGTAAAAAACGTTACTTTGATCCAAATAAATTTTTGAACATTTCAAATCTGGAACCTTATGAAATTGAGCCTATTTCAAACAGAGATAAATTTAAAATTAATGGGAGTGATTACTTAGATGAAATAACTATCCCTTTACTTTTTCTTTACCCTGCCTATTTAATTTTTATACTTCTAAGATGGGCATTCAAAACAAAGTAACATATGACAGATGATGCAACTAAAGAAGTAAAGAATTTAGCTACTGACACTATAAAATCAAGGCTTAATCATCCCATTATTGGAACTTTATTTTTATCATTTTTGCTTTGGAACTGGGATAAGCTTTTAACATTAGTTTTAGAAGTGAATCATGATCCAATCGCAATTGAACAGTTTAAGGATTCACTTTGTAAAAATTTTGGATTAGGCTATTTAGTACCCATTGCGATGACTATTCTTATTCCATTTTATATTGAACCTTGGCTAAATTCTCGTCTTCAAATAAGATTAGCAGAATCACAGAAAAAAACAAAAAACAGAATTGAAAAGGAGGAAAACGAAACTAACTCAATAGCTTTTGAAAAATCTAAATTTGAGTTATCGAAACTTAGATTAGATTTCGAGAATCTAATCAATAATTACAAAAACCATGTAGGAACTATTCTCGATACTCTCCCAAATTTATTTGGATTGAAAGGACAATTTTTTATATTCCAGTCACATGATTTTTTAGTTCCTAATCAATATGTTTCCTTACCTCTAAACGGTGTTAAAATAATACCTTTCACTAAAGATTATCCTATGATTGGAAAAGTATTCTTACGATTAAACAAAAATTTTTACTTAATACATTTTGATCGTGAAGCGATTCAAGAAAGAATTCGGGTTCTTCGCATGAATGATCATTCATCCACCATCTATTTGAATACTCAATCTAATGAAATAAAAAGCACTCAAGATAGTGTTCCAGAAAATCAGATTATAGACCATCCAGGGAAAAAAATCAGATATTCCCTTCATTCAAATGGTTATGATGCAGACTATAAAGAAAAAATTCCAATGTATCTCAATGAATCTTAATTACCCAATGCCAGCTTATAAAACTAGTTATGATTCCAATTCATTCATTCACATCTTAGAGGATAATGATTTAATTTGTTCACTTCCTCCAAGTAAATTAGGAAAAGATATTTCTAAAGATTATTCTCTAAAAGAAATTAAAGAATTAGCTTATGATTCTAGTTTGAAAGTTTGCTTTAACTGTAAACAAAACATTAATAATCATTAATTATCCTTATCTTGATCTAACTGTCTGAATCTAGGATCAGTCTGACTAAGTAAATAATGAGTAACAGCTAGAGATTTATTCCCTCTTTTCATAGCATTATTAAGAGTATTAAAGTATGGTGTACCATTGAATCTAGAAACATAGCTTTGAGGATTTCCATTTAGAAGAAATTGTTTACCGACTTTACGAGCGTATTTGTCCGCACTATATCCAACTAATCCACCTAATCCAGCTCCTATAGCACCGCCAAGAGTGGGAGCACCTACAATAGCTCCTACACCTGTTCCGAGTGAACCACCGAGAATAGCACCCATGTTAGTTTTACGAGAACCGTTTGTAGTGGTAGCTTCTAATGAATCAGCTAGTTTAGCGTATTTCGTCTCAGAAAGTATGTCGTGACCTGTAAGATGTGCATATCTCTTTAACTTATCCTGAGTAAATCCCTTTCGTTCACTTAGGACATTAGATAGCTTAGAAATAGTAGTATCAGTAGCATTCATTCCGAAATCATTATTTGCCTTTTCTAATCTAAAGTTACTTCTAAGACTATGACCTAAATCGGTAAGCTCCTGTACTGGAACCATAGCTTTTCTATATTCATCATTCTGATTTTTTAGAATATCGTCTATGTTATGTCTTACGCTCTTTAATACTTTATCTTTTAAAGAAACGTCTATCTTATCCCAGTCGATTGTATCGTCTAAAGACCTAACTAGACCTTTAACTTGATGTTCTGTCAAAACGTCGTCATACTGAAATAGTTTTTCTTTAAAATCTAGTAATTGTTTAACTGCCTTATCTTCTGCTAAACCTTTAGGAATTAATCCTTGTTCGGTTTCCGTCATTAAGCTATTTTCTATTTCATTAATAGAATCAGCTAATCTTCTTTGTGGAATTCCGAATTCTTTTTCTTTTGAAAGCAGTCTCCAAGCTGTATTATCTAAATCTTTAGTTTTTGAATTCAAAATAGACATAGATTCAGGTAGTCTGTCAGCTACATCTTGTAAGGTTAAAGCTTCTCTAACTTTTTGAGGATTCTTTAAAATCTCATCTATATTGTCTTCTGGAATATCGAATAAAACTCCTAGAGCTTTATTCTTTGTATTATGTAAAATTTCTTTTGTAGCATCGGGAATAGCTATTTTATTCTTAATAACTTTAGCACCTTCTCCAATAGCTGGAAAAGCTCCACCTACTACACCGCCTATAGCCGATCCATAAGCTACATCTTTTAATAGATCATCAGGATTCTCATTTCTTCCATATGCGTCTAGACCTCCCTGGACAGCTCCAGATAAGGCGTGTAGACCTATCTTAGTTCCTATATTATAGGTAGAGGCTACAGGAGGGACAGGGACAGCTAGAGAACCTGCTACCTCACCTGCTAGATAAGATCGAGGAGAGTTAGTAGCTAATTCGGTAACTCGTTCTTTTACAGAAGGTTCATTTACAATCTGTTCTCTCCCTCCTAATTGATTTCCTACATATTTAAGGAATGGATTTTCAGATTTTGCTAAATTATCTGTAGTATTAATTATATTTTGGACAAGCTCGTCTCCTGAATTAAACGTCATACTTTGGACAGCTCCTACCATAGAAGCTTTTAAATCATCAGGGGAAAATGAATTTCTTTTCTTTGAAAATCTTACAGCTTGTTCGTAAGGGTCTATTTCTTCTAGATCATTGATGTCAGGAAAATTATTAACAGGCTCTAAATCATTAATGTCAGGTAACTTGCTCATTATAGTTCACCTATCACCTGTCCGTTTCTAACTTTATACATTTTCCCTGTTTTCGGATGTCTCATAGTAGTTTCACCGCTATTAGATGATTGTCTAGGCTGTTCATACTGTGAGTCATATTCATAAGCTGGACGAGCTTCATTAACCATATTTGATTGAAGCTGTTTCCTCATTCTTTGTTTTTGAGCTAGAACCTCGTCACTATCGCCAATTTGAGGAAAATAAGTTTTTCTTTGTTCTTCTAATTCATCTGCACCTATTACAGCTCCAGATTCTTTTCTAAGATTTGCCATAATGAAATCTTTCTGTGCTGATTCGTATTTCTTTCTTTCTTCTGACTTTAATCCTTCGATAGGTGCACCAAATAACTGTCTGTTATCATATCCACCCTCACCTTTAAGAGCTTGCATTTCTAGATTGTCTACATTAGCTCCTGACATCTTCATTCGTTCTGAAAAGCCTTTAGCTTTAGCCTGTGCTTCGCTAGGAGCTTTAAAGCTTCTTTGTCCAGCTCCATTAGCTCTAGCTAACATAGCTTGTCTATTTAAGTCAGCTTGTTCTCTGTTAGCGAATTGACCAAACATAGATTGCATATCAGCTATATTCATTTTATTTAAATCTACATCTTTAAGAACTTTAGAAGGAAAATTAGATTTAATAAAATCTCTATACTCTACAGCTTTTTCATTCATCGGATCATTAAATTTAGCAAGTTCTTCTTTTGTGTCTCTAGTATCTCTCATACCTTGGAAGTTACCAGCTAAAGTAGATTGATCACCTCCACCCGTTTTCATGCTTTCGCCTATTGCACCTAATCCCTGCATAACGTAAGACCAATCAAAACCTTTTCCATCTTCTTTCTTTTCATCTTTAGAAGCTTCTGTAGGTTTATTAGGATTCATTTTAGCTTGTAAATAAGACTTTACTTTCTCATTCATCGGAGCCTTAGAACCTTCTGACATTAATGAAGGTTTAGCCTCTATTGAAGGCGTTAATCTAGAATAATTTAAAGCTGAATTCAAATTTACAGATTTATTCGGATTATATGCCATGTCATGTAACGTAGCATCTAACGGATTAACTGCGATATAGTCTCCTTGAGTAGACATAGCTAGATTCTGTTTTAGCGAATCAGGAGCTTGTACATTCTGTAATTGATTCTTTTGTCTCATGTAGTCAACTATACGAGGATCAAGAGGTTTATTAGCTACAGGAGAGGTAGTAGAAAAAGGATTGTTAAAAGATGAAAAGAATTCATTAGCCATATTAATTAGTTACCTTTTTTAGTTTAGAATTAATATCAGCTAGAGAAGCTAACATTGCGGAAATTAATTCAGGGTTAGAATAATCAATTTCTTTGAATCCTTTAGAGTCATTAACGCTAGAAGGAATAACTTTTTCTAAATCTTGAGCCATAACTCCTACATGGGTTTTTCCAGTATTTTCAATAGGCTTTTTATACTTGTATTTATATCCTGTTAATGAATCTAAGAATTCTGAAGCATCGAACTTTTTAACATCTTCTTTCAATCTCTTATCAGACATTATCATAGCACCTCCTAGAGTAGCACCTCCAGAAATTAACGAGCCTCCAAAATTTGAAATAGCGTTTCCTTGTCCTATCATGGCATTAGTGTTATTCGATGCCAAATTCGTTAGGCTATTATTTGTCATTTGCTGAGAACCTTGGATTAATCCAGCGTTTGCATGATTCGTTGTATTCTGATTATTAATGTTATACTGTGTTTCGGCGTTTTGAGTCTGAGCTACATTATTATTATAATTTTGCTGATTCTGATTATTTAGCTGATTAGTTTGATTGACTAACTGAGTATTATAAGCGTTAATCTGATCTTGAGCAGAAGCTTTTTGACCAGCTTGGCTAAAATCTTGATTCGATAACTGACTAGAATAGTTTCCGCTATTAGCTATAGCGTTAGCTCTTCTATCAGCATTAGCCGAGGCTATCTGAGTAGATTGATCAGAAATTCTATTCGCTGAATCTTGACCTGCTTTAAGTTTAGAAAGATAATCTAGCCCAGAATTGAACATTCCTCTAGATTGCATATTTTGGTCTATAGCTTCTCTGTTAGCTCTAGCTTCTGTATTTGCACTATTAAGAATTTGTCTTTGATTCGCTACATCTTGAACTGTAGAACCTGTATTAGATAAGTCTTGCAATTCAGCTAATGCTTGTAATTGAGCATTTCTTATAGCTGGATCAGTTTGAATTTTGTTATATTCTGATTCAGCCTGTTTTTCCGCTTCTAATAATCCTGCAAATTCTGGATTGATAAAATCAGCTACCTGAGATTGTGCTATTTGAGGAGGTTTATTAAATGCTGATAGGTATTGACCTAATTGATTATTTTGTGCTATAGCATTTCCGAATCCGTTTCCTACTCCGAAAATGTTAGCTAATCCACTGAAAAGACCTGATGCCATATATTATAATTTCCTTATGTTCGTATTCATATTAATAGTGATTAGGGTTATATCTTCTTCTTGTATCTAATGCTAAGATTTGATTTAAAAGATTTGAGTTAGAACCGTCTCCATAATTTCTAAGAGCCTGTGAGCGATAGGCGTTAGGATCTAAATAATTTTGTGCAAATTCAGAACCTCCTAGCTCATTCAAAGCATTCATTTTAGCTAAATCATCTAACGTAGAAATTGTATTCATATTTGCAGATTCTCTAGCTCTCAAAATTCCATAGTCACGATTAGATAGATTCATTTCAGACTGTATTCTATTATTGAATGTTTGATCATTTAATGAATCATCTAAATCATATGGGTTTCTAATGTTTCCTACATTCACATAATAACCTGTAGGCTGTCCATTAGATGCAGTACCCGAATTTACCCAAACTTGTTTTGATTTTTCATAATTCGCTTTATTAATGTCTTCAAAACCTTTTCCTGTTTTGTTCACATTATCCGCATAACCTTGCAGAGTATCTTTTTCTTTTTGAAATGCTGGATTGAATCTTGATTTAGCATCATTAGATAATGCTGTATTATTTTTTATTGTAGTTTTATAAAGTTTATCTGCTTCTTGTTCTTTAGTTGTTAATTGATTCGTTAGATTAGAATCTGCAATTTGTTTAGAAGTATTGACGAATTTATTTCTAGCAGAATCAGAACCTTGTAGTAAAGCCTTATCTAAATTAGATAAACCAGGATTGTATAACGTCCCTTGATTATCCTCTCTAAGAATTGCTTCCCTTCCTTCACTTTGTCCGAATAATCTAGCTCTGTCTTCTATATTATTAATGTCATTTCTAGCGTTAAGAGGGTTTAGTAACTCTGATAAGGATTTATTCCCTTTGTAGACGTTATCTCTAATGTTAGTGAATTGTCCTACTTCTTGTTTGTTTTTTACAAATTTTGTCGGATCATTAAAGACATTATCTATCCAAGATTTATCTTGTTTAAACGTATTTTCATCTACAGATTTCTTGAATTGATTATCAGCGTTAATAAGTCCTGTATTAAAAGTATTAACCTTTTCGTTAAGTTTTCCTGTTACCTTATCAGCATAATCATTAATTTGATTTTCATTAGCTTTCAGATATGAGTTTAAGTCTGTATATGAACCACTAGAATTAGGTGTAGATGATTTATTTTCTCCACCGACTTGAATTGAACCACTATCATTATTAGATAGATTAAAATCTTGATTAATTCCTTGAGCCTGATATTGACTCTGATTAGGATCATTAGCTAGTTTTTTTTGTATAAATGCCATTATTAAAAGTCTCTCTTAATTAGTAGTATGGAAGGAATTAGAAACATAAAAGTTTTACCTTGTAGGCTTTATCATTTTCTAGCCCTGATATGTGATAGATAGTAACTGTTTTATTATATTCTTTCCAACTAACTGAATTAGCCTTATAGACAGGAATAAAATTGTCATTATCCTCTGCAATCTGAGAGATTAGAATAGTATCTAAGTTAGTTTTTAAAGGATTCTTAAAAGTTATTTTCTGAAAATCATTACTAGAAGTATATGTAGATGGAGTAGTTATAACGAATTCTTTGTAAATTGATCTAATGTTTTCATTGAAGGTTAAATCTTTATTTAAGGCTGAATAAGTAGACTCAAAGAAAGTATTGATCGGAGAAAGTAACTTCCTTACAGATTCGGGTACATCAGCTCCTAAATCTTCTACAAGTATTCTATAAATCTTATTTAATGAAGCCATTACTTGAACCTCTCACTAACATCAGAAAATAGAATACTGATTCCCATTAATGAGAAAGAGTTAAAGGCTTGATTAGATTCTATTTGAATTGAAGACCATAGACCCCTTGTAGCGTTTTTAGGAAATAAAGTTCTTAATGATATAGATGATATAGGGACACCACCCCAAACTGAGAGACCAAAAGGATTTTCCCCGAAACCACCTGTAGAAGTAGAACTTAGATCTGTCTTAACGTAAGTTAAGTCAAAGTTACTATTATGTCCTACAGTAATAGAATTAAAGTTTGGAGTATTAAAAAGAAATGTAGATTCAAGAAAGTGTTTTATCGTTCCTGGATCATTCCCTGTGATGGGATTAAGAGCTATTCTTACAAGAATAGGTTCTACTATCTTAATCGAAGCTACATTCCACCCTGTAAACAATTTATCTACTGTTATAGTATTAGTAACTACATCTATAGCAGTTATTAATGCTTTTCTAGAATTTTGATAGATTGAATAACCTACTTCTATATCTGATGGAATGTCATCTAAGACTATATCATAATCTGAGAAAGAAACTAAATTAACTTCATATTCCTTATCGTAGAAATCATATTCAGTATAAGCTTTTCTTTCCTGTAAGATTGTATTATCAGAAGTAGCGAAATAAAGCTTGTTTTCATCTTTATCTAATATACCTGCTTTTATGTTTCCTAATTTCCAAGTAGTAAATGTGTTAGTAAATGAGTTATATACATAAGCTATATTACAGTAAGTATCACTAGCCTTTTCAGGAATGAATAGAAGATAACTTCTTTCGCTATCATAGCCTACACCGAATGCTTTAGAAATGTTATCATTAGCTAGAAGTTTAACTAAAGGTGATTCTATATCTTGACTGATTACACTTACACCACTATCACTAACACTAATAACACCTTGATCAGTATAAGCGAAAATTAAATTATTAAAAGTAATCGCTGATTCAATGGCTTTTAACTTTGTAGAACTATCAAATAATGTAGAACGGAATGAACTAAAGTCTGTTCCTGTTATGGTAAAGATTCCTTCAGTTTCTTTAAAGATGTAAACCGAATCTCTTAGAGCAATTATCCTTTGTATAGGAAAGTTACTAGAACCAACGTCAAGATATTGATAGATCGGGACAGCTTCAGCTTGTCCAGCTTTAGAAAAGAATACTCTATTAACTGCCTTATTGCTGTCTGTAGTTATACTCGTATTATATAATTCAGGCTGAAATACTCCTACTTTAGAAGCTGTAATACTTATAGGAGTCTGTCCTACCTTCCTTGTTTCTATCGTAACCTTTCCAGGTAGATCATCTACAGAAGATGTATAAAAAGCATAGTGAGTAGTATTAGTAGAACTAGAGTTTACTATCTCTATAAAGTTTAAAGCTGTCTCTTGAATGTTAGAAGCAGGAGTACCAGTAGTAACTACTTTGAATTGATTTAAGGCTGATACATTGCCTGTAGCCCCATAATAAACATTAGAACTTATTGTTATAGAATCAGCTATGTCGAATCCTGTTCCTGATCCTACTCCAAGGAATGAAAATGTAGCTCTACCGATATTTTCAGTATTAGCGTATAATGAAAAGTTCTTATACTGACAAATATCTTTCGCAAAGGGTAAGATTTCATTACTGTTTTCTATTCCTTCCTGTGATTGATTCGTATAGAGTGAAACACCTAAGAGACTTTCTAAGGTCTTATCAGTTAAAGTTATGTATTTATTGCTTATATCTGTAGAGGTTATAGCTTGTTCTACTGCAAGTTTTAATTCGTCATTAGGTTCTGTATTAATATCTACTGACATAGTTGATCGGTAAATCTGGAAAAAGTAATCTGTAGTTAAATCATCAGGTAAGTTAAATCTTAAATTTACAAATGAAGCTAAAGTAGCATCTGTATTAGATACTACTAGCCTTTGACTAGGAGCTGATAAAAGTAAATTATTATTTGAATCTTTATAACCTATGACAGCTCTATAAGCTACGTTCCTTTGTGCTGTTAGCCAAGTAGCTCCTGAGAATGTTAATGTAGCTGTTCCGTTTAATGCTTTAGGAACACCTGCTTTTTTAACAGGGATAGAACCGTCGGTAGTTTCTAGCTTTCTTATTCCTTCATCGGATGTGAAGTAGAAATTATTATTAGCCTGGACAGCTTTAATTTTATGATCAGTATCAGGAGCATTAATAGCAGTAGCTATAGAAGTATAAACACCTGTTCCCGATACATCAGAAAATAAATCATTATCTGAATGAATAAGTTTAATCTTCTTGAATTCAAACATAGCTTGTATGTCCGAGCCTACAAGACTATCATTCATTTTAGTAAAGCCTCTCCTACTCTCAATAATACCTTGTTTTGTTATGACAGTATTAAGAGCCTCTTTTAATGTTCCTGGAGGTGCTGTAGTTTGACTCAAAGGATTATTATTTATGTATAATCCTTGTAAGTCTAGAATAATGTTCTGTTTAGACATAGATGATACTTACCAGCTATTCCATAATGAATTAGATGAACCGATCTTTTTATAGATGTTCTCTGTACGAGGTGCTAATAAGGTTATAGTATTCTGTTCTATTTGTTGGTAGTCTGATAAAGCTAACTGAAGTCCTTCCGTGTCCTTCATTGCCTCTAAACATTTAATACTTGCTCTAGCAGAAAGTAATTCAAAAGCTTCGAGAGGTAAAAAGGGAATAGGAGTAAATCCAGTAGGTGAAAGATAATTTCCTACCGTTAAGTTAGTAGAAGAACTTACTTCATATTGCTTATTGTTAACCTTTGCTATGATTGTTATAGTGTCTTTAACTTCAAAGTGTGGAAGATGATTAATTACATCTAGAGTAGAACCTACTACGAAACTAGAAACAGCATTATTAACATCTATAAAGTTAAGAGGATTTATAGCAGTAATCGGAGCTGTTTTATTTGTCGCTATGAGTTTAGAAGGTCTCTTATAATAATAGATTCTGATTGTCTGATTTCTAGCCGATGAAGGATTAATAAACTTTATCTTATTTGATTCTAAATAAACTCCATGAGAGTAACGTTCTTTTTCCTGTAATGGTATAAGAGGAAGTTTATTTTTATCTACGAAAATATCTACTATTGAAGCTCCTAAAGCCTCACTAGGTATAACGATATAATCTAATGAATCAGATAATGTAGTATCTACATAGGTTAGAAAGAAATTCTGTTTAAGTCTCTTAATTAGAGGATAGATTTTAGTATTCTGTTCTGAATTAAGAATCTGAATAAATCTTTCAGTATCGAAAAGATTCTGTGAAGTTGGTATAGAGGCTCTAGCTTTTAAATCCTCTATTAAATCGTCTGTAGTTAACATTGAATTAACCTTTTGATTTAGCTAGTTTCTTTAGTTTGGCTAATATAGGATCAGATTCTAAATCGTCTTCATCTTCTGAATCATCTTCTGTTAATGACTCTAAAGGCGAAGTAGATTTTATAGAAATAATCTTACCGCTAATTTTCGGTTTTCTTAATTCAATTTTTTCTTCATCTTCTGAATCTGTAGGCTCTAGCATTTCTTCTAGAACTTCTGATTTAGGTTTCAATTTTGATTTAGCGTAAGAATGTAGTTTCTCATCTTCCATAGCTTGAAGACTCCTAAGAATCTCTTTTAATACATCTGATTTAAGTTCAAATTCGTTTAACATAGTTATTAGTCCTGTTTTTTTGATTTATAAAAGTCTTTAATGAATTCATCGAGTTTATCAAATAGCTTAGTTAGGTTATTCTTAATTTCTTCAATCGTATCATTTCTATTTTCTTCATTTATTTCTAGTTTAGTAATTCTCTTATCGAATAAATCTAACTTGTCATTAGTTACTTTCGATCTAGCCGAATCACTTGTAAGAATCTCATCTTTAAGTTCTGTAAGTCTTTTATCTAAGTAGTTCTTAAAGACGAAAAATAAAGCTGGCAGAAGTAGATTAAGAAAAGGTATTAGCTCTTTAAGTGTAGTAATTAATTCAGCAATTGTCATATTAATTAGTAAGTGTAGCTAATTCGTTTCTAAGTGTTAGCTTCTCTGCTTTAATCTCTTCTATTCTAACAGATTCATTTTCTAAAAGTGGTCTGATAGCTTTAAGGTCTAGATCAAGCAAGAGAGATTTAATCTCTTTGATTCTTGTTTCTTTAGCTAACTTTTCTGTTATGTCTTCTATCTCTATCGTATAATCTGCTTTTAGTTTAACATACTCAATAGTTTCTCCAAAATCATTTCTGTTTTCAATTTCTATAACGTCTTCAGGTGTATAAACTTCATCTTGATAATAATCTATATAGATTTCGGGATTATCTATTGAAGGAATTAGAGTTTTAGCTCTCACCCATCTTTCAGGCTTTCCCCATGTATCATTGTAAACAATTTCATCTTCACTATTTACAGTATAATTCCAATTTTTTTCTGTTAATGGATTGTTTTTATTTTTAATTATTACTTTTAACATTATATTCCTACTCTTGTTATACTAAGTTGGGAAAATTTCCCTGCCTCTACACTCCAAGTTCCAATTCCAAAAATAGAGATTTTATCACCTGCTAGACAATTTACAATTTTTCCTCCAGTCTCTCCATTTTGAAAAATAGAACTACTTCCATTCCAATAGTTTCCTACCGATACCTCAATTATCCCATTTTTTCTTATTTGAATTCCAGAGGACGCAGTCGAACCGCTACCCGTGTAATAACTGCTAGGGCGTAAACTAGCTATTACTAAATATCTTCCAGCCGTAGGACAAGTATATTCGCCTGTGCTAATATCTAATGTATTATGTGTATCTACCTGTTTATGTGTCCATGTAACGATTGTATTATCAGTCCAGCTTCCAGATTCTTTAGTTGCCGTTGCTATGACTGACTCTGAAGTAGCTATTAGCTGAGAACTAGAACCGATTCTTTCTATCGTAACTGTCGCATCAGCTAGATTAGAATTACTACTCGATGTATTAGAGGTACTAGTTCTAATGTCGATATAGTCTCCTACATTCATTGGAGCTGATGCGTTAAACTGATAGCCACCTCCTACTGAATTGTAATGAGCTATTAAGAACGAATCCAAAACACCATTTTTATAAAGATAAAAATTTCCATCTGAAGTTATTGAAGCTGTTCCAAAAATTTTATAATAACCACTAACAGGTGCAGTAAATTTCCATCCACTACCAGTAGTAACGGAATTATGCGTATCAGCAATTTTTGTATCCCATCGAAATGGAGCAGAGGTAGAAACACTAACACCACCGATGAATCCTTTGTATTTTGCATAAACTACTCTAGAATCACCACTATCAGAGCTGAGAGCTACACTAGACCCCCAACCTGCAATTGGAACAGATATTTCAATTGTAACCTTGTCAGATGAGATAGGATAATCATTAGCGTTAACATTTGATGTAATGTTCCCACTTCCTCCGCTCTCTCCTTTAACACCTAATGTAAGATAATTATTTCCCCCATTGGCTTTAAATGTGAATTCTTTATATGAAGTATCGGAATACCAGCCGTTAGCCGTTCCTACTGCTTTAGAGCTTGTATAATCACTTGTTATAGTATATGAATTAGGTAAGGGTAAACGAAATTCTACTGATGAAGTCGTATTAAAAACAATTTCCCCTTTTATTTCTAAATTGCTACCTACCCTTCTAAAAAATAATTCTGATGATGTTATCGTATAAGCAGAGTTTGGACTTGTAGGTGTATAAGTTGTCCAGTCTGTGATTATAGCTCCAAAATTCTTTTCAGTTTCCCATACTTTAAAGTTATTAAAGGCTACTGTATAAGCAGAAGCAGAAGTAGAACTAACATGAATACATAATCTGTAAGATACGTTAGTTACATGAGTTTGGAAAGTCGCTATAAGTTTTGTAGAAAGTCCAACTACTGGAAGTTCTATAGAGTAATTTACAGGCTGAATTACTTCACCTGATACAGTATCTATAATGAATAGTTTTAAGTCTCCTGTAGCGTAAGTACCAGATATTAATGAAGTATCTAAAGTAATTTGAAGAACTTTAGCGTTATGCCTTTTATCTATAGTGAAGTCATAAGAAACACCTTGACCTTGACGGTTAGAAGCATCTTTAACAAGTCGAAAGTCAGCATCTGATGAAATCGGGCTAGAAGTGTTTCTATTGAATGTTATGTTTGCTGTTCCTCCTGTTCCATCGATTGGACTTGTAGAAGCAGTATCAGCGTAAGTATTATAACCTATGCTTGAAGGTGTATCTATTGCTGTAGAGTATGTAATGTAGTTACTCGCATCTACAGAGTTACCAAATTCTAGACCTGATTCATCTGTTTTAACTTTAACTACTTTACCTTTCTGTGAGGTATATGAGCTTGGAACGTCATTAAGGTTTTTAAATGCTAAATCTATGTATGAATTAGCTAATTTCGTAGAAGCATTTAAAGGAGCATAGCCGTTAGCTATTCCTTTGTTAGAAGCTACTTCCTTTAAGGCTACATCAGAGATAATAGTATTAATTTCGCTTCTTGCAATGTTAGAGCCTACTACTCTCCATTTAGAATTAATTGAGTCATAGGCTAAGGAAATAGATGTATTATTATCTAGTGTAATGTCTCCTGACTTACCTGTTATGATTTGATTAGAAGCTGATGAAGTAGCTTGATCTTTAATAGTTATAGCTGATCCTGTAGTATTAACAAGTATTAGTTGTCTACCTGGACGGGCTACAAAACCGCTAATACTAGTAGCACCTGAAAAAAGTAAGATACAATTATTACTTACTTCATAATTGTCTATAGCTCCTACGGTCGAAACTGACTTTATTACAGACTTATCTAAGACAGATTCTCTAATGAGTCTCCACCTGTTTAAGTTCTGATCATAGTAAAGAGTAATGAAGTTTGAAGGGTTAAGGAAATATGATTGATTATCGTCTGTTACGATTCGGTTAGTATCTGTAGAACTTGAATCATTATGAGTTATTTCTAAGACGTTACTAGAAGTATTAAGAATAGTAACGAATCTACCTTGAGAGGGATTAGCTAAACCTGTAAGCTTACTTGCTTGACTTAGATCGAATAAAGACTTGTTAGAGGTAGCTAAATCGTTAATGATTCCACTTGTAGTAACAGGAGAAAGTTTAACAGAGGCTTGAGAATTTGCTAAGTAACCATTAGTTAGATATAAGGCAAGGTCTGAAAGGTAGTTAGTAAGGTAACTCCAATTTTGTTCACCTTCTTCTGGTAAGGTGAAGTTTGTATTATTAAATGAGACTGTTAACATACATAATTAGTAGCCAACTATGAAACTAAAATAAAAAAAGGAAGGTGTTTTAAGCCTTCCTTCCTTGTTACAATACGTTACCTCTAAACTGTTATGTTAGTATATTTAACGAATTGAGCAGGAGTAGTAGCAACTAAACCTTGGTTAGTGAATAGTCTGATTTCCTTTCCAGCCTTATCAGCAATCGGGAACATATATTCATCATTTCCGCCATAGTTGAAGCTAAAATCGGAGGCTCCTATTCTGAGTAACTTATCTTTTGGAACCAAAAACGCCTCTGAAGGTTTAACCATTGGATGAACTTCTATAGTTATGACTCCATTAGGTGCGTTAAACATAAGTTTTGTAGCTCCATTCTCGAAAGTTTTACCTGAATAACTAGAATCATATACTCTTAAAGCTGATTGATCACTAATTAAATTCATGAAAGTACTAGTACTGACGTAAAGAGTAGCACTATCAGTTAAACCTTTGTTAACCGCTTGAGCGATCCCAAGGTTAATTTTAGTCTGAGTTAATGTACCACTTACAGAATAAGTATTTCCTTTCCAAAGGTCTACAGCTCCAGCGTCTACGTTATAGATAGTTCCTGTATTAGTAATTAGGCGATCTAATCCATTCATAGAGTTATTTCTTGAACCTTTCCAGAACACAGAGCAATCATTAGAATCTAGATATGTTTTAATATCTGTGATAGATGCGGAAGCATCACCATCTACTGTAATTTTTGAATTTACAGAATCTACAGAAACAATAGTAAAATAGGAGTTAGCTCCACCTTGTTTATTAGTTCCAGTAGTGTCATATAACTCTAATTTTGCATTTATTCTACCGTTCCAGATTCCGACTGCGAAGGATGCAGGGGTAAAATGTAAAATCACTCTTGTAGATGAAACAGAGGTATAACCGTCTACCGTTCCTAAACCTGATGGAGACTCGCCATACAGAATCAAGGATTCGATGAAAGAGGCTCCACTCTGCATAAGATTGTCTACTACTGTAGAGGTAGCCTTTGCGAATGCACTTCTAGAATTAGATGACCTAGCAAGTGTTTCGTTATCTATCCCAGCCCTCAAGAGTAAATTGGAACCTTTAACTTGTACTCTGCTAGTAGCCATTCCATTGATCGGTTCAAGAGAGAATAGACCACTGTCAGGACTTGCAAATGTTACTGAGTTTTCGTAAGAGTTTAAAAGTGGGAATGTGAATTGTAATCCGTTTTGTTTTTCGGCAGAAATAAATTTTGTGCCTTTTTGGATTTTAGCGAAGTCAGGTAGTAAATTGGTTACGTTTCCATATACTTCTTTAAATAATGATGATAATGAACTTGAGTCATTTATTGCCATAATATGTTGTTTCCTATATAATTTTTTAAGAACATTACAGAGGTTATACTTTGTTTAGAAAATGGCTCTATGGCGTTTTCTTAATGAAGTCTTTAGTCTGTTAAAGTATCTCGGAAATTAAATAGATAGCTCTATGGCGTCTTATAATTATGAGTTACTACGTGTAATGCGTTCAAACACCCACGCAATTAATTAGTAGTAGGAAAAATTTCTATTTTCAGTTTCTACCCCCTTTAAATAAAAGAGGCTAAGGTTTTTAGCCCTAGCCTCTTAACTATTTTAATATGCTTATATTAATTAGCTTCCATACATTTCATTTAACATTTGTGTACGCCACTTGTCTAAACTTCCTTTTTCAGATTTCGATTTAGAACTTGTAGTAGAAGTATTAACAGATTTACCTATTTGATTTTGACTGTAAGGATTCTTTAATTTTTCTACAGCTTTCTTTTGAATAGCTTTGACTGTATCGTCTCCAAGGTGAGCTAGCAAAGTATCTAAATCTCTTTTCTTATACCTGTCTAGAAATTCTCTTTCCTCTCTAGCTAGATCTTCCTTGACCATCGGGATAATGTCTTGAATGGTTAAAGGTATCTTGTTCTGAATCACTCGACTCATATAATCTATAATCTTTTTCGCCGTGTTACTATCTCTAGGAAGTTCATTTTCTTCTATTGCTTGTATAATCTGTCTTTCAAAGTCTTGTTTATAGTGAGTTTTAAGCTGTTCTGCTTTTTGATACTGTTCTTGAGCTTGTCTCTCTTGTTCTAACTGTTCGTAGGTTCTTAGTTTCTCTTTAGCTAAATATGCTTCTTGTTGCTCTGGACTCATAGAATCAAATTCTAATCGTTTTAATAATCTTTCTTCTGCTATCTGATCTACATCTAATCCTAACTTTTCTAAGACCTCTAAAGGTGAAGATTTAAGAACATTAATAAGCTGTTCGGATTGTTTCCTTAACTGCGAAGCTTCAGCGAATTTTTGATTTGCTGATTCTAGTTTCTGATAGTGAGCCTTTAATTCGTCTATAGAGACTTCTTTTTCTTGTCCGTTTATTTTAACCTTAACAGATTCGGTAGAAGGTTCTGTTTTAGTTTCAATAGCTTTCGAGGTTTCTAGCCTATCTTTAGTTTTATCTACTGTAGATTTCTTTTCCTCTTTAGGTTCTTTAGCTTCTTTCTGTCTGTCTAAATCATCTAAATACTCAGCTCGATCCTGTGGAGTCATTGAGTTAATATCTACGTTAGATTCTGTTTCATTTTCGTTTACATCCTCTATAGTTTCGCTTTCCGTAGATTCTATAGGTTCTGATTCGTTTTCATCTTCCATGTTTGTTTTTCCTTATAATTTTAAAATTATTGTATGTTTCCCTGTGCTGTCCCTGGAACAGGATTAGCAGGTTGTAACCTTTGATTAGATCCAGCAATTTTTGGCATATTCGGAAGTCTTGCACCGCCTAAAGAAGGTGATTCTTGATTCATTGCCGTGTTAGGTTGTGCGTTAATCTGTCCTTGAGGCTGATTCATAGTAGCAAAATAATTGCTAATGTTCCCTTGACTTGTAGCTAGAGCTTGTCCAAGTTTGTCATGCTCTGAAATGTGGGCTAAAACCTTTGCTACTAAGTCTGGATCACGTCTAGAAGCTGGATTATTAAGTAGTGTTAAATGACCTTGTTTATGTAATAAATGGTTATCTGTTACTAATGCTATAACGTCTTCATTTCTTAAAAGAGCTTCATTTTCTTGTTCTATAAGCTGATTCTGACTTTCTTCAAAATCTAAAACTGTATCTAGATTTCCTGTAGTGAGAACTTGGATATACTCTTGAGCCGTTAAAGCTCCTTTTTGCATAAGATCCGAAGCAATAGAAAGTTTACCTGCTAAAGTATCGCTTAAAGGATTTCCTACCTGGACTTTTACACGTTGAACTAAGGATAGATCATCTTTACTAAATTCTTGAACACTATAAGAGTTATTAACTCCAGCTATAGAGGCTACTCTCTTTGTAGAAGCAAATGATTTAAGAATGTTAATGAGTGAGCTACCTACTTGCTCTAATAACATATTCCAAGAATGCTGTAAATTTACGTTAAAACTAATACTTTGAGCGACAAAAAGAGCATAAGCAGAACCTGAAGCATTAGCACCTAACGAATTGTTATCCCCTCTTCTTACACTATTTATCCCAGAGATTTTTTGAGCGATTCCCTCTAAAGAGTTAACAAATTGGAAAATTTCGGCAGGAGTTTGTAATAGATTGATAGGCTCTATTCTACCTGCTTGCATGTTATACTCTACGATAGATAAGCCTTCGCCTAATTGATGATAATCTATGTTAGCTCCTAGAGGCATACCTACGATAGTGTTACCTAATGAAGCTTGATTCGTTAAGATTGATGAAGTTAATTTATTGTAAGCTTCAAAGATTGGAAGTAAATCCCACAAAACAGAATAGCCGAAAGTAATGTCTTGAAGTGGTGCAGTATCAAATGAGAAAACCGCTAGGTTATCATATGGTAAAGGCGAATCTATTAATATAGTTTCTTCATCTAAGAAAATTACTAATCTTCCTTCTGGTAAGCTCTCTGTTCTATTATGTCTGAATTCATATAATGCTACAGTCTCTTGTTCGTCATCTTTCATCGTAGAATGATTAACATAGATGTTACGTTCTAAATCATTGAAATCATAAGATAGCTGTTCTATTTGTTCTGCAAATTCTGGATAACTAGCTATTAAATCATACTTGTTAACCTTCTTTCTGAGTATGACCCAATTTTCATTTTCACTTTGTTTATAAACATTTCGGATAACGTCTATATCAGAGTAACAAGTATATCTAACGTCACCTTCATATAAAGGTTTATTGTTATCTGGATTTACTGAGATTATCTCTCCTACATTCGGATTCCATTCGAGTCCTATAAAACCTCTTCCAGTTTCTAGACCTGTAGAGATTACATCTTTCAAAACTATTTCTAGCCTTTTCTCTGTTAGGTAGTATTCTAATAAATTTCTTGCTAGTTTAGTTTGACTCTGACTTTGAAAATCTGTATTAGTTGCCTGTGCTGTAAATTTTGGTCTGACTTCAGAAACTAAAGACATTAAATTTGTCTTGAAGCTTCTAAGATTATTAATTTTAATTTTCTTAAACTCTCCATTTTTACCGATTGTCTTAATGTTAGAACCTTCAGTAAAAATAGTGTTTAATTCAGTATAGACCTTACGCCAAATTGTTAAAAGACCTGAATGATTTACAAAAGAGTAGTAATTTTCTATTTTATTTACAAGCTTATCGCCTAACTCTCTACCTGTAAGAGTTGCCCAGTATTGAATTTTGTTTTCTTGCATTATGATTTCCCGAAAGCATTTTTTAGAGAATTAAAGTTCTTTTCTCTGTTACGATAATTAGTAGGTATTTGATTTTCTTCTTGAATTATGTAGGTGTTAGCTCTGTCTATAGTCTCTAAAAATGGAATAGGATTTCTAAAAACATCTACTGAAATGACAAGGTAAACTAACGCCATTAAACTGTCAGCGTGACCTATATTTTCATTTCTTTCGAAATCTGTTTTTGATCTATTCCATAAGGCTGATTTAATCGTAGTTAAGAGTAATTTACATTTAGATGAAATTTTAATTCGATCTTCTTGAAACCAAACAGTTAGCTTGTTAAGCATAGCTTCTCTAGAAGTCTTATGAACAGGAAAAATAGGATATTGATATTCTACGTTTAAATCGTGGTATAACAGAGGGTTATCCGAGTCGCCTACTCTCATATATACGATTATGTTATTAAAGATTTCTTTTTCTTTAGCTTTAACAGCTTGAGCTATATCTCTAGTAGATTGTTTTTTACCGTAAAACTCGTCATGTATGTAAAGAGTCGCTGTAGGAAAATGATAGGTAGCAAATAAGAAGACTGTGAAGTCTCTAGAAAATCCTAAATCGGCTCCTACGTAACGATGATAATAAGAGTTATATTGATCGTTACTATCGTATTCTTGAATGTTTGAATCTTTCCAAGTGGTGATTACAGCTCTATTTTCATCTATAATTCTTTCGTTTAAGAATTCTCTTTTCCAATCTGTAGAATTTTCTCCACCGACTTTTTCTTTCATTCTTAATAATTGCTGTTCTGAATAGTCTGTATCGTTTATGTCGAATCTTAATAAGTCCCCTCTTATCTCTGCTTCATCTACTAACTGTTCATAATAGTGAACAGGAGTCTTAGCTCTAGTAGATGATATAATAATCTTACCGTTAGTTTCTAAAACTGTAGGTAGAATAATAGAGTTTAGAACGTATTCAAAATCTGAAAAATATCCAGCTTCATCTATGATAAAAAGATCAGCTTCAAAACCTCGGACATTTTCAGCGTTTCCATTATCTCCACCTAATAAATGTATTTCGCTTCCATTCTTAAATTTAAATAATCCTTCCTGTTTTTTGAATTCAGGGTAAATAGATTCAGGACAATCAGACAAGATTTTCCTTATTGAAGGTGTAATAATTTTGGTTAATTGTTTGTATGTAGGAGCAATTACTCTAACTATATAATTAGGTTTTTTAATGCAATGTTCGATAGCATATGTTAATAGAGTAAATGTCTTACCGAATCGACGACAACAAAGTATAACTTGAAAATCTATATCTCTGTGAAGACCTGTATAAAATTTCTTCTGATAATCTTTTAATTTATATGATAGATTTCCTTTTAAAAATAAGGCTTTTTTAATTTCTGATATGGGAACAGTCGCTAAAGTTTTGATTAAGTCTTTATTACTTGATACAGAGACCTTTTGTAAAATTTCGTTAGCTCCATTCTTTTTAGTTCCCATTTCTTATTTATCTGAAAACTGTTTTAAGCCTAAAGCTTTCTTAGCTTCTGCTATCTCTAATAGTTGATCTTCTGTAAGGTGGGATAGGTCAAAATTGACTTCCCCTTGATTCAAAACATTGACAGTAGTAGTAGATTTATTAGTAGCGAATAACTCAAAAGTAGTCAGAATCTTATGAGCTAGTGCTATATCACCTTCCTCTTTAGCTATCTTGTAAAGATTAAGATACATATTATTTAATCTTGTTCTGATGATTTCTATTTCGTCTTTCGTCTGTTCTCTAAACTCTTGGTAGACAGCTCTTAAATTATCTTTAATAGTTTGTTCACCTACTCCATATGATTGAGAAAGAGAATAAATAATCTCTTGAATGGTAAATCCATCAGCTAACATTTGTGCTATTTCCATCTTTCTTAATTCTAAGGTAGCTGGATTAGAGTTAGCTTTATCTCCCTTTTTCCTCTTGTTAGGAGCAATTTGCTTTTTACCTTTACGCATGATTAATTGATGTTTCTAAATCTTTCGTTAATCTTATTAATCTGATTTTGAAGTGTTAAAAGATCTGTTTCTTTAAGATTCTTTATCTTCTCATCTACGTTCTTATCTTCATTAATCCGATTAAAAGTCTTATCTGATATGAATCTCTTATGGGAATAATTAAGGAAAACTAACGCTAATAATGCTATGTCATACATACAGAGGGAAAAGAAGATTGAATAGATTAAGACTTTAAGAAGAGCAAGTAAGACAAAAATGTTAGTATAACTTAATTTAGAATCTTGGCTTATAAGGTTAAAAAATAATAAATACTTCATAGAAATTAACCTTGGAAAGATTTTGCCAATTTCATTTTGACTTGTTCGACAATAAGGACTCTAATGTCAGGTTCTGAATCTGTGATTGAATAAACTTCTTTAGTGTTTTTATCTGAGATTATCTCTCTGTAATACCAGAACGAACCTTTTTGGAAAACTCCATAGCTCCATATTAAATTTTCATTTGCTTCTTTGCTTAAAAAGTTTAGATCAGCTTGATCTTGAGTGAAGTTATTAAGAGGTGTTTCTACATTTACTGTAGATGATTGATTAGATTTTTTAGACATTTTATACCTTGTTAGTTGGATAAACTAGAGGCTAAATCTCTTAAGTGAGGTATCAGCTTCTAGATAATTAGTAGTATGTCTGAAAACAAAAAAAGCAGAGGTATTAGCTCTGCTTTCGTTGTTGGGGAGGAACCCATTATGTTTATGATATAATTAGTAGTAGGATTAAACTTTTATTTTCTTTGATTTTCTATACATATATTTTTTCTTTTTGATTCGTTTAGGATAAAATGGAATGAATTGAGAAACAGCGTTAATATATTTAACCTGAATTTCTGCATTATCTCTAAATCTGTTAATTATTTTTTGGCTGAATGATATTTTTAATTTTTCAAGATCATAGGTATACTCGTATTCAATGTTTCTATCGTTAAGGTATTTCGAGAAAAGACCTTTTGTAATTTTAAAAAGAGGTTTTTTTCGATCAAAGATATAATCAGCTAACGCACATTCTAAATCTGTCAATCCTGAATAATTAAATTCTTCATTCTTACCATAAGGTATGATAATGTTCTCGTTAAGCTCAATATGAATGAATTCTTTTCTATAATTATAGTATAACTGCATAAAGTCGAAACGTATCATAGTATAAAGATATGTTCCGAGAGAAGAATTATTCCTTCCCTCATAAGAGGATAATCTATTTAATACAATTTCTTTAATTTGACTAATGAAATCTTCATTTGTTAGGTGAAGTTTGTCTTTGAAATTAGAAGCAGGTTTCACAAAGAAATGTAAATAATGTTCAAAAAAATTATTAAAATTCTTATCTGATGACAAGATAAGCTTAGGGAAATCTAGACCATGTATTGAAGTTATTTTTTTTGGAAAGTCTTCTTTTTTCAGCACATATAATAAGTAGCTTAAAAAAAAACAGAATAGAGTTTTTAGGCTCTACCCTGCTTAGTAAGGAGGATTTAAAGGTGTTCAAAAAAGTAAAAATGAAGTAATGGCAGTCACTATCCTTTCAATTAATTAGTAGATGTTTAGATTTTAATTTTCAGCAAAAACAGGCAAATTCCCTCGAATCTTAAAGGATCTATAAAAGGTTAAAATACGGTAAAAACAGGCTAGATTATTGATTATTAATACCCTCTAGAAGCTCACAGGAACGATTTCTAGAGCCTTTAAATGTGAAATGATCCTCTGACTAGGATCTACGAAATTTCGTGCCTAGATTCAATTTCGATTAATATCTTTTTTATCACTCGTTACTGTCGTAACTCGTTCTGCTTTAAAAAATAATGTAGATTTGATATTTTAATTTTAGTTTGAATCATTTTCACCTTTTAGATTAATTAAACTCTTTCGAGGCTCGTTCCGACCCTCTCAATTTTAATTTTTAAAAACAGTGAAATTACATTATATTTTATATATAATAATATATAATGGAGTTTGCCTGTTTTTTTGGAAAAATAGAAAAGGCGAAAGGCTCGAAAGAGACTTGAGCGAATTTCTAATAATAAAAAGAAACAGGAAATTAAAAATATATTTAATCTAACAGACAAAAGAAAATATACTATATTCATTATTTTGAAAGTAAGATGTTTAAAAGGAATTACATCGACATTGGTCTAGGCACGAAATCATGTAGATTCGTTATTCAGTCCTTCCCTAGTCTTTTTCGTAGATAACATCCAGACATAAAAAAACCTCCTAGATGTTTTACTTTCTAGAAGGTCTTCTCATTAGTATTTTAAATCGGAGTATAAACTGAAATGAATCAGCGTTATTAAATTAGTATCATATCCTAAAACTTTTTCAACTATTTTTCGATTTTAAATATATATTTATTGGAATAAATTTAGTTTTGTATATTTTTACTTGACAATTTCCATCTAACAAATGTCATTATTTTTACTTGACATACGTCTGTTAGTTTATTTTTAACTTGCATTTTTAGAAATTATTTTGAATCATGGCTACTAACTATATATAGAAGGTTTTAGTAGCTCCTTCTATATATTGGAGTATAACATGAAAATTTTAGAATCTATCGTCAATTTAGGCGACATACAATCAATCAATTCGGAATCTATTCAAGATTCTAAACTAAAAAATATCTATAATGAACTTCTAGAACAATCGAATTTAGATGAAATCAGCATTTCTGAAAATACAGTTTATATAGATTCGCTAATGAAAGATTATAATTCAAGAGTAGAATTCCTAAATCTAAATGAAAAATATAATTCAAATTTTCAGATATACATAAATGATACAATCACTCTAACAGAAAATCTTGTTAATCAATATGATCGAAAAACAAATAAACACGCCCTAACTCCTTCTAGATTTAAAGAAAATTTAACATCTACAGAATCAGATAAACTTATAGGATCATTACATTTTTCAAAATGGTTACGATCATATATCGTTAGAAGTCTTAGAGTGAATTTGTCAAAAGAAATTATTGAGAACGAGCTAAAAAGAATTTTTGGAAACATAATTTTTCTGAATAAGGTTCAAAACCTCTTTGAGGCTGATTTTTTAAAGGTTTCTAAATCACTAAAAAAATCTAAAAATACTATTCATTCACAGTTATCATTTTTATTTCAAAACTCATTATTAATAGATTTTGAAAAATTATTTCCTAGAGCTGGATCGACGGCAAGAGCTACCTACCAGGCATTAGTTCACATAGCCGAATCAAATGGTAAAAAGACAATTACAGGCGAATCATTCAAAACAATTACACTAAAATGTAGAACTAACGTAACTGATAAAACTACTAAAAACATTCTAATCAAAGCTGATCAAGTCGGAATGATAAAACTAGAAATTAAAAATAGAATTGAAAATGAAAAAGCGAAAATTGAATTAACTAAACAATTAAAAGAAGGAAAATTAACAGTAGATGATTATACGAAAAAACTAAAAAACGAATTGAAACAGGAATTCCTTGAGTCAATCACCCTACTCGATTTAAAAAAATCTAAATTCTTTACTTTAAAGAAAAAAATCGAAACAAAATTTTTTAAGTCTGAATTGTTAAATGTAAAATCATTAGGAAAACGAGGAAGTGAATTATTTTGGCTTATCTTTGATCGAGGTTCTATCTCTAAATCTGACATATACAATTCATATCCAGAACTTAAAAATAAAACAGATTCATTAAGAGAAAAATTAAATGTTCTAGAAAAATTAGATTTCGTTATATGCGAGAAAAAAATATACAGAGTCAATACTCAGGATTTCCTTTTGAAGATTGAACGAGCTAAAGAACTAGATATAGTAAACGCTAAAGCTAGAGCGTATAAATCAAATACAATTTTCAATAATGCCAAACAGAAATTAATTGATAATGCTGGAGAATTGAACAATCCTATTTTAAATAGTTTCGATGATAATAATGTAAAAAACCTTATTCATAGAAATAAAAAACTTCTACAATACATCGGGAAAAAATGGAAAAATGGCACTACTAAGCAAGAAATTAAAACGAAAGCTAAAATGTCTACTGTAGATATTCTAATTAGTCAATTAACTACAGTTACTATATTAATTTACGAAAATGGTCGATACAAACTAAATAAAGAACTGTACGATTATCATACTAAAAAACAGAGAAAAATTAAAATACCTCACTTGCATAAATTCAATCATTTCTTAGCTAAACAGGTTAATCAGTTTGAAGATGATCGAACTAGATACCAAGCTTTTATCGAGAGCTTAAAAGAAAAAGATAACGATACAGAAGAAAATGAGAATGTAATTCGATACGAGACAGGTCTAGAATCTATACCTGATGACGATGATTTAGATAATGTAATGAATTTCTAGGAATTAGATTAAGTATTCTAAATAATGTTCTTTTAGCCTCTTAATGATATTATAGTCTGTATCTTTATATTTTGCTAAGGTTCCCTGTAAATTCATCCTATTTAAGAAATCTTTTAATTCTTCGATACTCATATCTTTAGTAAGATTTTCCAGGTATTTAATATAATAATCTTCATCATATGAACGGGATTTTTGATTCAGCGTAAAAGAATTTAATTCCATATTTTAACATAATTAAAATTTTCCGAAATAGTGAAAATCAAATTTTACAGACCTACTAACTATATAAGGAATTAAACTAGAGCGTAAAAACTCTTACAAGGATCGGCTAAGGTAAACAGCCAATTATTAATATAATTGGAGCTGATCAAATGGATAAGGTCAAAACAAACAAACAAAAAATAGATGAATCTCATCTAGGAAAACTTAACAGAAGAATTTTTAAATTAATATACGAATTTAATTTAGAACATTCAACAGAATATAACGAAATACACATTCTAAACGCTGTAAAAAAATATAATAAACCTTCAAAAAACGAAACATCAGCGATAAGCTATCAAGACTTTTACAGTAAAGATGTTAGCTTTCTAGTTATTAAAATCTTAGATGCCTTAGAAGAACAAACATTTACTCGAAAAGAATTATCAAAATTTATTGATATGAACATCGAAACGCTAACGGGCATAATTCCTAAACTTTTGAAAGAAGGTCTTGTAGAAGTTCTTGGAAAGCGTAAATGCCGTATAACATCTAACGAAGTAGAACAACTTTCTATAACAAAAAATGGAAAACAGGTTCTCTATAATCGTGATTATGTTAACGAACATAATAGAATTTTAGAGGCGGTGTAAAAATGTTAGGAACTACAATAGCAATTTACATACTAATTATCGTCATATATACGATAGTGAAAATTAACAAATGAAAAGAGGAAAATAAATAAAATGGAACTAACAAAATCAGAAAAAGGATTAGAAAAATTAATGCTTTTGGAACTTGAACATACCTTAGACAAGCTCGAATCAATTAACATAGCGATTGAACGAATCGAATTAAACAATAGAGCTAATAATCTAGAACTTAAAGAATTAAAAGAAAAACAGAAAGCTATTAACTCAATTATAGAGATGTATGAAAGAGATGTATGAAAGAGATGTATGAGAAAAGCGATTTACGGTTGATGAATAAAGAGCTTAAAAAAATGGTAGAACAGAGTTACAAGCTATTAACTTGTCTTGATCTACCTTACACTTTTAAAACAAAACCTAGAAGCGAATCGAAAAGAAAATCTATTCAGACTCTAGCTAAGTTCATTAATTTTGAACTTCCTTTTAAAAAATCACTTAGATTAATAACTGATCTAAACATTAACGTCTTTGTTTACGAATTAGATTTAGAGGTGTTAGTTGAATATGGTTATGGAGAGTTTTTTGATTTAGAAAATGAAAATAAAAAATACATTTGGTTTCAAACAGATTCCGAGCCTTACAAGTCTGTAATCGTTACCGTAAAAAACATTCCTATTATTATGAGTATTCAAAATAATTCAGATATGGCGTTAGATTATAACGTCGATACATTCAAGAATTTGTATAAGAAAAATCAGATTAAAATCATTTGACAATTTCAAAAAGTGTCAACTAAATTTAATGCGTTAACTTATGTTAAACATTATTGACGTTAAAGACCTTCCCTAGCATATTGACTAGAGAGGGTTTTTTTATGTTTTTTACGATATGGTTAGAAAAGAAAATTTATGAGATAATGGAAAAGGAAGGTTTCAAAGAATCCAGCTTTGAGAAACTGGATTTTGAAATGTTCGCTAGTGATTTAGAGAGAGTTTTTTAAGTTTTAAAATATCCTGATGTTTCCATAGGAGGTACATTTAAGCCACCGAAATATAGGACTGAAATAGCTAATGTATGATGATTAGGAGGATCAATAGCATTAATATAGGAATCAATCTGATGAAACATTCCAGTAAAAATGTCTAAAAAACCACTACTAACCCCACCGCCTGGATATGTTATAATATGATTTATTATAATCCGATCTTTACCATTACTCCTAGATACTATATCAGCTATTATTTGCGGAACCGTCATAAGATACCTCTTTAAATGTTAGTTGGATTAAAGAACCGCTTAACGTTTTGCTTGTCTATCACATTTTTACAGTTAAATCAAGCATTAATCTTGTGACATAACAGAGACAGAATCCATATTCTAGGAAGTTAGGAGAAAATAACTATTTTATAGTTCATTTGAGACGTAACTTACGAAAGAAAACTGAATTTTTTTTAATGGTCATATCTTATAACCCTAAAAAATGAATGTGATAATCTGACATAATATGAGTGTCGGATTATGATGGTAAAAAGAAAGAAAGACGAATTAGTTTCATTTTTTAAAATCCATGGGAAGATAATCTTCGCATGGATAGTAAAGGCAATTTTAAACAAAGCCATGAGCAAGTTTTTAGATTATTTTTTCTAATAATTGTTTCTGTTAAGCTTTGACCATAGAACATTTTCTATCTGATAGTTGTTTCTATATTGGCTTATAGTCAGAGTGAGAGAATGAAACGCCTTTTTTTCTAATGAATTAAAGGTTTTTTCTTCTTTGTATCCCTGGAAATCTACTAACTGATGATAGATTTCTAATTCTCTATTCTGCCATTTCAACGTATGGTTTTTTAGATCATAAAGAAGTTTTCTAACGGTCAAGGTATATCTGTCAGACTCATAGCCTTTAAATCTTTCAAGCTTTAGTCGCTTATTCTGGATATTGATTAGATCATTCCAGTTAGTTGGATAGCCTACCCTACGTTCTCTTTTTATTAAATATGATCTAAGAGAAAGCTTTCTTGTAAGAGTCTGAATTATTAAGGTTTCTTTATTCATGAATCTTTATAATAGCTTTACAGATTGTCACTATTTCCTCAATAGAGCATTCACGTTTAAGAGATTTCAACTCACGTCTTACGAATACTATATTTCCTGGGCTATGATCTCCAGAATGTTTCTCACCTAACGGTAAAAAATGCTCGGCTTCACAGTTCCAAGCTTCCAATGGCAAGCCCGATAAAAAACATTTAAAATCTTGTTTTTCTAACTGTTCTCTTATAAACTTTGTAGTAAATCTTGGTTTTTCTATTTTCTTCTTAGTCATACTTTGAACCTTTTTTAAATCCTGTATAATTTGATTTCTTTCTTTTGAATTTCGCTTTGTTTTTAAATCTTTTATGAGTCTCTTCTAATTCGGCTTTTCCTGATGTTATAAGTATCTGATAAAATGTTTCATATCTCAATTTGATTCTTACTTTATCTCGATTTTGAAAGGTATAAACTACTGTTTCAAGTAAATTCGCAAGAGTCATTTTCTTTATTATTAACATACATTCAGATTTAGTTAGACCTAGTTCTAATGCTACCTTATCTAAATCAGTCCATTGATTTTTATTAAGATAATTAAATATCTTTCTATAGATAAATCTATATTTTCTTTCCCTTCTTAATCTATCCCCTCTTAGGTGATTTACTGAATAATCATTTAGCCTTATAGCAGATTGTAAGACAACAGGAAGCTTTTCCAATTCTTCTAATGTCAGAGAGTTTTTAAGATTTGAAGATTCAAAGATTTTTCTCTCATCTACATTTAAAGAAACATATTTGAAAGATTCTAACAGATTTCTATAATTATTATGCTGTATCTCTCCTATCCTGTTTCCGCAAAAATCATCTAATTGATTCTCACCGAAAATTATCTTTTTTTCTACGTTGAAAAACTTTAGATTTTTAGCTACTGCAAATTCATTTAGGTA
>VYME01000151.1_pt1 | contig 29920 bp, 32 predicted proteins | sample 5115281 | NCBI WGS metagenome assembly VYME01 (sample SAMN12291780, study PRJNA351875) | freshwater metagenome | isolation source: freshwater lake | place: USA: Michigan, Wintergreen Lake | collected 2013-08-08
GCCATCACGTTCTTCACGGCGCCCCCCACCTCGACGCCGGGAAGGTCGTCGGTGGAGTAGATGCGCAGCCGCGGACTGTGCAGCTGTCGGGCGGTCTCGTCGGCAAACACCGGGTCGGACGACGCCAGCGTGACGGCGGCCGGCAGGCCGCGCGCGATCTCCTCGGCGAAGCTCGGCCCCGAGATGGCGCCGCGCCGCACGGTCGGGGCGAGCACTTCGCCGGCGACCTGATGCGGGAAGCGCGCGGTAACGGGTTCGAAGCCCTTGCAGAGCCAGAGGACAGGCGCCATCCATCCGGTGGCGGCGATCGACTGCAGCGTGCTGCGCAGCGCCGCCGTGGGGGTCGCGATGATGATGAGGTCGGTGCCGTCGAGCGCGGCGGAGAGCACGTGCTCGACCACCATCTCGTCGGGAAGCCGATGGCCCGGCAGGAATTCGTTGGTGCGCGAGGCTCGCATCGCCTCGCAGTGCGCCGGCTGCCACGTCCAGAGCACCGTGCGGTGACGGCCGTGCTGCGCGAGGGCGAAGGCCGTGCCCCAGGCACCGGCGCCGAGGATGGCGAGCTTCACAGCCCGAACACCTCGCCGGCGCGGATGAAGCCGGTGAGACCGTCGCGGTGCTTCACCTTCGCCCAGCCTGTCGTGGACGTCTCGAGCAATTCGAGGATCAGGCCCTGCGCCGCTTCGAAGACGGGGGTGCCGGTGGCGCTGCCCGAGTCCCGAACGACGGCGGTGGCGACCGACACCGATACTGTTCGCCGTGTCGAGACGACCTTGGCCTCGGCCCAGCCCAGCTTGCCGCCCGGCTCGCGCACCTTGGCCCAACCCTCGATGGATGAAATCACCTCGAGAGGTGAACCCGGGCTGACCAGCAGCACGCGGGTGGCACGGACGGACGGGGCATCGTAGAGCACGACCGGGGCCTCGCCCGCCGAGCGATAGTCCAGGGCGGCCGCACCGGTCGCCCAGAAGAAGGCGGCCAGTGCGAGAGCGACGACTTTCAGTGGGTCTGCGCCGGGGCGGCCTGACCTTCGGCCTGCTGGCGCTGGCGGTAGAGCGCCTCGAAGTTCATGGGCGCGAGGAACACGGGCGGGAAGCCGCCACGCACGGCCAGGTCGGACACGGACTCGCGCAGGTACGGCAGGAGGATGGTCGGGCAGGTGATCGCGTAGATCAGTTCGAGATCCGATTCCGGGACGCCGCGGACCAGGAAGATGCCGCCCTGGCTCACTTCGATCAGGAACACGGTCTTCTTGTCGCCGTCCTTCAGCTTCGCCGTGACCGTCGCGGTGAGGACCACCTCGTGGTAGTCGTTGCCGATCGCCTTGCCTTCGTTGCGGAAGGAGAACTCCAGTTCCGGCTGGGCCCGCTCCAGGAAGATCTCGGGCGCATTGGGGATCTCGAGCGAGGCGTCCTTGACGTAGATCTTCTCGATGACGAATTGCGGCTGGGCTGCCGCCTGGTCCTGCTCGGCCATGGGAACTCCGGTCGGATTGTTGGCAAAAGGGGGCCGTAGTGTAACCCACGCCCCGTGACGGAAAGTGGTGCCGACAGGGGCCCCGGCGAGGTCAGGCGGGGGCTCGCAGCGACGTGTTCTGTGCGATCCAGCGTGCGAGGGAACCCGCGTCCATCGCGCCGGCGATCCGGGCCTTCTCGCGCCCGCCTTCGAACAGGATCAGCGTGGGGATGCTGCGGATCCCGAGTCCGCCGGCGATGGCGCCATGGGCCTCGGTGTCGAGCTTCGCGAACAGCACGCGACCGGCATGGTCCCGCGCAGAGCGCTCGAAGACGGGGGCCATCGCCTTGCAGGGGCCGCACCAGTCGGCCCAGAAATCGACGACGACGGGCAGCTCGTTGCGGGTGGTGAACTTGCTGAAGGTGCTGCCATCGAGAACCACCGGAGCACCGGTCAGGACCGGGGCGTGGCAGCGACCGCAGACGGGGGCGTCACCGAGGCGATCCTCGGGCAAGCGATTGACGGCAGAACAATGGGGGCAGACGAGTTCCATGGGAATCCTCCGTGGAGCCTCCGCACCACCTGCGGAGCGCCCGATTCCCGCTCAGGTGGCGGCAGCCCCACCCGAAAGCAAGGGGGCGAGGCGTCCCTCGCGATCGAGCGCCGAGAGGTCGTCGAACCCGCCCACGTGGAAGGCATCGATGTAGATCTGCGGCACCGTGCGCCGGCCCGTGCGCTCGGTCATCTCGGTGCGCAGTCCAGGCTCGATGTCGACGCGGATCTTGCGGATGTCCGCCACGCCCTTGGACCGCAGCAGTCGCTCGGCGGCGATGCAGTACGGGCAGGTGGCGGTGCAGTACATGGTGATGTCGGGCATGGCTATTTCTCCATGGGCATGCCGGCCTGCTGCCAGGCGGCAATGCCGCCGGAGAGCTCGAACACTTCGCGGAACCCGTCGGCCTTCAGGCGCTTCGCGGCGCCGTGCGACCGGTTGCCGGTGGCGCAGTGGATCACGATCGGCTTGTCCTTCCACTTCTCGATCTCGCCCGCGCGCTTGTCGAGTTCGGGCAGCGGGATGTGCCGCGCATTCGGCACGTGGCCACCCTTGAACTCGCCGGCCCCGCGCACGTCGAGGACCAGCGCATCGCGCCGGTTGATGAGGCCCACGGCCTCGGCCACGCCGATCTGGGGGATGCCCGAGAAGCGCCGCACGATCGTCGGCACCAGGATGCCGATCCCGCTCACTGCGGCCAGCACCACGAGCCAGAGGTTGTCCATCACGAACTTCAAGGCATTTCTCCACCAGGGTTGGAAGGGCGGATGCCGATTGCATCCGCCGGGTAACTTGCCATCGCCCGCCGTCGGGCCAGGGCGGCGGCTGAGGGATCATCCGCCAATTCGAGCAGCCCCACATGCCGCCATGCGACGTCCGGCAGCGGCGCCGAGCGCAGCACCTCGCGCGAGAAGTCGAGCTTGGCCTCGAGCCCGTGGGCATCGGGGGTCAGCGCGCGATGCCGGCCGACCTCCACGTACACGGCAAGGAAGGACTCCCGGCCCAGGACATCGAGCCGGCGACCCAGGGCTTCGTCACCCTGCGCCATCAACATCGACCGCCCTGCCCCACGGAAGGCGCGGAGAAACTCGAAATCACGCCAGAGATCGGACAGCAGCACGGCGCCGACGAGGCTCGCCGCGGCAAAGACGACCGTGACCACGCGTCTGCCCCCGAATTCTAGGCGAGGGCCCTCTGCCACACCAAGCGCGAATGCGAACGGCCCCAGGAAGTAGGCGTACCAGAGCGGGTACTCGAAGAGGCTCTGGACCACCGCCGGGATCACGAGCCAGCAGGCCCAGGCGCCGGCGCTCGAAGCGCGACCGCGCAGACCGGCGCCCCACGCGACCGCACCCACGACCAGGACCGCGAGGCCGGCGAGACCGTACTCGGCGGCGATCTGGAGGACGACGTTGTGGGCGTGCGTCGTCATGACGTCGGGCCGCGGCGCCGGGAGATCCGGGGCGATCTCGAAGAAGCGTCCGGCAAAGCGCCCGTGCCCCGCGCCCGCGAGCGGTGCATCGGCGAAGACCTTCAGGGCGCCGAGCCAGAGGGTCGGGCGCTGCTCTGCGCGGGTGGCCGCCTCCGTGAAGCGCGCGCCATCGGGGTTGTGACCCGGAGGCAGCGGGGCCATGCCCATCGCGGCGACGAACGCGAGGGCAGCGATCACCACGCCGACCCTGAGCCTCCGGGGCGCCGTCGGCGCGATTCCCGGCCCCGTCACCCAGATGACGACGCCGAGGGCGATGGCAGCGAGGATGCCCGCCCGGGATCCGGACACGGCGAGCCCGGTCGCGAGCAACACGGCGGGCAGGGCAAGCGCGCGATAGGCCCGCAGGCGCGCCGCCATCCGCGCGAGGCTTGCGAGGCCCCACAGCATGAGAAGCGCCAGGTGGTTCGGCTGGCCGAGGTTGCCTCCGGGACGCAGACCGTCCATGGGCAGGATCACGGACCGCAGAAGGTCGGGCGTCCCGTAGCTCTGGAAGAGAGCGGCCGCAGCATCGACGCACGCGGCGACCACGATGGCCAAGGCAGCGATGTCGACGATCCTGTCGACGTCGACGCGACTGCGGACCGCGGCACCCAGCCATGCGAGGCCAGCCGCCCAGAGGAGATACAGGCACGCCAGCGCGGCCAGACGCGGATGGGCTGTCGTCCCGGCCGTCGTCTGCCCGACGATGAGTGCGGCGAAGGCGAGGAAGACGCAGGCGATGCGGGGCCAGTGCCGGACCCGATCGGGCGCGGCGACGGCGGTCACGGCGACGGCCACCAGTCCGAGGACCGCGGCGAGCCATTCGGCGTCGAACGACGGAATGGGCTCCGGCGCGGTGGGCACCACGAACGGCAGGCAGCAGAACAGGGCGAGCGAGACCCCGGCCAGGAGGCTGGCGAGGACATCGGAACGCGAGGGTCCGGACGGCAGGGCTTGGATGACGGGGCTCCCGGGTAGCCGCGGTCACGCACATCGCGACAGGGCGCCGCGGCTTCCCTAGAATTGATCGGAGAGCCCGCCCGCGGCTTGAGGGGCGGCACTGCATCCGGACACCTGAACACTCACGCGAGGACCATCGATGACGTACGAGATCGTGCTGATCCGGCACGGGGAAAGCATCTGGAACCAGGAGAACCGCTTCACCGGCTGGACCGACGTGGACCTCTCCGACCGCGGGCGTGAGGAGGCGAAGGCCGCGGGGCAGCTGCTGAGGTCGCTCGGCTACACGTTCGACGTGGCGCATGTGTCCATGCTGAAGCGCGCCATCCGCACCCTCTGGTATGTCCTGGATGAGCTGGACCTCATGTGGATCCCGGTGCAGCACTCGTGGCGCCTGAACGAGCGCCACTACGGCGGCCTGCAGGGCCTCGACAAGGCCGAGACCGCCGCGCGCTACGGCGATGCGCAGGTCCTCGTCTGGCGCCGCAGCTACGACACGCCGCCGCCCGCACTCGATCCGACCGACCCGCGTCATCCTGGTGCCGATCCGCGCTACGCCGGCCTGTCGCCCGCCGATCTGCCGCTGACCGAATGCCTGAAAGACACCGTGGCCCGCGTCGTCCCGCACTGGGAGCAGGTCATCGCCCCGCAGGTGAAAGCCGGCAAGCGGGTCGTCGTGGCGGCCCACGGCAACTCGCTTCGGGCGCTCGTGAAGTACCTCGACGGCGTGTCCGACGCCGACATCATCGGGCTCAACATCCCGACCGGCGTTCCTCTGGTCTACCAGCTCGACGAGAACCTGCGCCCCCTCGGCCATCGCTACCTCGGCGACGCCGCTGCGATCGAGGCCAAGGTCCAGGCCGTCGCCGCCCAGGGCAAGGCGAAGACCTGAGCCCGCACCTCCGGGGCCTACGCGCGCTTGCCGTCCTCGCCACGGCAGGCCTTGCCTTCCAGGCGGCAGCCGCACCGCGTCAGGATCTCGACGCGGTGCGCGGCCGCCTCGAGACGCTCCAGAACGAGCTGCGCGAATCCGAGCAGACGAAGGCGAGCGTCGCCGATCAGGTGCGGGCCTCCGAGCGCGCCATCGACGAGGCCACGCGTCGCCTCCGCGAGCTGGCCCGGCAGCGCGAGGATCTCGGCCGCCAGCTGGCCGATCTCGCCGAGCGGACCGCGTCGATGCAGGCCGAGATCGAGCGCCAGCAGAACGAGATCGGGCGCACGCTGCACACGCGCTACGTGAACGGCAGGGCCGAACCGCTGCGCGTCCTGCTCACCCACGAGGATCCGAATCGCACCGCCCGCCATCTCCACTACCTGACCTACGTGTCCCGCGCGCGGGCCGAGGTCGTGAGTGGCCTGCGGGCGAATCTCGTCGCGATGGCGGAGCTGTCTGCGGCGACCCAGGCAAAGCAGGCGGAAATCGTCGCTGTCGAGAAGGAGCAGGCTGCCGAGCGGCGTACGCTCGAGCGCGAGAAGACGACGCGCCGGCAAGTGCTCGATTCAGTATCGGCCCAGATCAACCAGCAGAAGCGCGAGTACGCGACCTTGAAGCGCGACGAGGAGCGACTCACGCAACTGGTGGAGAAGCTCGCCCGAGCCGCGGCCGCCAAACCGAAACCGAAGGTGAAGTCGAAGCCCGGGGTGGCGGAAAAGTCCGTGGCCAACGCCGACGTTCCGCAGGCGGGCACAGGGTCCGCGCCGTTCGCATCACTGCGTGGCCGACTGCGTCTGCCGGTGGCGGGGGAACTCGTGGGGCGCTTCGGCAGTCCACGCCCCGAGTCCGGATTTTCCGCCAAGGGTGTGTTCATCCGGGCGGGCGCAGGGCAGGACGTCCGGGCCGTGGCATCGGGTCGGGTCGTGTTCGCGGAATGGTTGCGCGGTTTCGGCAACCTCGTGATCGTCGACCACGGCGACGGCTACATGAGTCTGTACGGCAACAACGAGAACCTCAGGCACCGCGCCGGTGACGAAGTCCGCACCGGGGATGTGCTTGCGGCCGTGGGCGCGAGCGCGGGACAGGAAGACTCAGGGCTATACTTCGAGCTCCGGCATCGGGGCCGTCCGTTCGATCCTCTGCCCTGGGCTCCACCGCGATAGTCTTGCAAGCAGTGCCTGCGCTCGAGCTGTCTGTTCTGGTGATTGCTACGAGTGTGGTTGTTGCGCTTGTTGTTGCTACGCTTGTGGTGTCTGCTCTTTTTCTGCACGTGTTGTCCCCGCTTCCACGCTCGCCGTGATGGCGGTCGAGCGTGTTCCGTACGTTTCTTGCATCGGAAGTCCTAGTCGCTTTCCGGAGATCTGAATGTTCACGAGATTCAAGCAGGCCGGCCTGATCGTCATCGGCGCCGTGCTGGGAGTGCTGGTCAGCCTCAACTTCTCGGCCGTCGCCCAGAAGGATCCGGGGCCCCTCCCGGTGGAGGACCTCCGGGCGTTCACCGAGGTCTTCGGACGCATCAAGGCGGACTACGTCGAACCCGTCGAGGACAAGAAGCTCATCTCCGAAGCCATCAACGGCATGTTGTCCGGACTCGATCCGCACTCGGCCTACCTCGACGTCGATGCCTTCAAGGATCTCCAGACCAGCACGCAGGGCGAATTCGGCGGGCTCGGCATCGAAGTCGGGATGGAAGACGGATTCGTGAAAGTGGTCTCGCCCATCGAGGACACCCCGGCCTTCCGCGCCGGCATCAAGGCCGGTGACCTCATCATCAAGCTGGACGACCTGAACGTGAAGGGGCTGACCCTGAACGATGCCGTCAAGAAGATGCGCGGCAAGCCCAACACGCCGATCACCCTGACCATCGTCCGGAAGGGCGATACCAAGCCGCGGGTCATCACGCTGACCCGCGCGGTCATCCAGATCCAGTCGGTGAAGGCCAAGCTGCTCGAACCCGGCTTCGGATACTTCCGGGTGACGCAGTTCCAGGAGCACACCGGTGAACTGCTCGCGAAGCACATCGATGCCGTGTTCAAGCAGAGCAACGTCCCGATGAAGGGTGTCGTGCTGGACCTCCGCAACGACCCGGGTGGCCTGCTCAACGCCGCCGTGGCAGTTTCCGCCGCATTCCTGCAGCCGAACGCCCTCGTCGTCTACACCGAAGGCCGGACGGAAGACGCGAAGATGCGCCTCATGGCGATGCCCGAGTACTACCTCCGCGGCTCCAAGGACGACTACCTCCGCAAGCTCCCCGCCGACGTCAAGAAGGTGCCGATGGTGGTGCTCGTGAACGGTGGTTCGGCCTCCGCCTCCGAGATCGTCGCGGGTGCCCTGCAGGACCACAAGCGAGCGGTCGTGATGGGCACGCAGAGCTTCGGCAAGGGGTCGGTGCAGACCATCCTCCCGCTCGGCAACGGCACGGCGATCAAGCTGACCACGGCGCGCTACTTCACGCCGGCCGGTCGGTCGATCCAGGGCAAGGGCATCACGCCCGACATCCTGGTCGAGGAAGCGACGATCAAGGAAGCCGAGGAGCAGGGTCTGCGCATGCGCGAGGCCGATCTCGGTCGGCGCCTGTCGAACCCGCAGGACAAGGACAAGGCCGAGACCAAGGAGACGCCGAAGGAGGATCCGAAGGCCGCGCCGAAGGCGGATGACGCGAAGGCGGCCGACGCAGCCGATATCGTGTCGAAGAGCGACTATCAGCTGAACGAAGCCGTGAACCTGCTGAAGGCGCTCAATATCGTCGGCAAGCGCTGATTTCCAGCGCTGTCCCGCGAGGAAGGCCGGCCCAGCGCCGGCCTTCGCACTTCCGGACCCCGGACATGAACGACGACCAACTCCTCCGCTACAGCCGCCACATCCTGCTGGACGAGATCGGCATCGACGGCCAGCAGAGCTGGCTGGACGCGCGGGCCCTCGTCATCGGCGCCGGTGGCCTCGGGTCACCGGTGGCGCTGTACCTCGCTGCCAGCGGGGTTGGTCGCTTGACGCTTTGCGACCCCGACGTGGTCGATCTCACCAACCTCCAGCGGCAGATCATTCATCGCACCGACGCCATCGGACAGCCAAAGGTTGTCTCGGCCCGGGAGACGCTGGCGGGCATCAACCCGGGAACGCGGGTGGACGTGGTCCAGGAAAGGGTCTCCGGCGCTCAACTGGAAGCGCTCGTGCAGGACGCCGATATCGTCCTCGACTGCTGCGACAACTTCGCGACGCGGCATGCCGTGAACCGGGCCTGCGTGAAGCATGGCAGGCCCCTCGTATCCGGCGCGGGCATCCGTTTCGACGGGCAGGTGGCGGTCTTCGATCCGCGCGATGCCGAGAGCCCGTGCTACCACTGCCTGTTCCCGGAAGCCGGGGACCTCGAGGAGATGCGCTGTGCCGTGATGGGCGTGTTCGCGCCGCTGGTGGGCATCATCGGCGCCGTGCAGGCTGCCGAGGCGCTGAAGGTGCTGGCCGGGATCGGGGAGCCGCTGAAGGGCCGACTGCTGATGCTCGACGCGATGGCCATGCAGTGGCGGAGCGTCCGGGTCCGGCGCGATCCGGATTGCAGCGTCTGCGGCGGCGATCGGTCGCTGCTTCACGCCGATGCGACCCGGGTGGCGTGCGAGGTGCGGGACTAGTGTCTCGACACGGAAGTTCGCGAACATTGGTCGGTGTCGCGGACACCGATAGCGGAACGGACTGGTCGTCGATTGCGCACGGCGTCGGTCCGGCGTCGGAGCGCGACACGGGGCGTCAGGCAAGGCGTGAACCTCAGCCAGGTTGGACACCTGGCGAGGATTCGCAACGCCGCATGGCGGCCCGCGGCGCGTTCCTACGTTGCGATACTTTCGTGTCGAGACACTAGGGTCGTTTCTGCATCGCCTGCGTCACGGCAGGCACACCTTCCCGATGCAACGCCTCACCACCTCGGCCGGGGAATCCGGACGCGACAGGATCGGCGCCGGCGTGACCTCGTCTCCCAGCAGCAGATCTCGCAGGGATATCCGCCACACGAAGGCCAGGTGACCCGCCTCGGCGCGCGCCAGTACTTCGCTGTCGCCGGGTTCGAAGCGCCATTCCCCGGGCCGTTGCGTGCGAAGGTACGCACGAAGGTGCGAGAGCACGATGTCGTCGAAGGCGGCGGGATGATCGGTCGACAGGAGCCGCAGCCGCAGGAGGGGGAAGCCGTCGCGGTCGAGATCTGCCAGGAGGTCGCGCACCAGGGCGCCCGCGGGCTCCTTCAGCAGCATCGTGAGACTCTCGCCAACGAGCCGTTCGAGCCGCGCCGGAAACTCCGGGTCGGCCTTGCGCTTCGTGAAGATGGGCGCGAAGACGTCGGTCCGCTCGCGATACACCTGCACCAGGACCCGCGCCTTCACGAGATCGTCCCCCAGCAGGCGGACCAGTGCCGGGAGTTCCGCGACGACATCGACCTCGCGCCGCTTCGTCGGCCCGGTCACCACCGGCGCACTGCGGATGGCCTCCAGCAGGGCGTTCGAGGTTTCGGGGGCCGCCTCGTCGTTGATCACCCGAGGCTGGACGGCCCCGGGCACCACCACCTCGACCTTCGACTTGCCGGGATGCGCCCGGATCCGCGCCTGCAGCTGCCGGTAGGACGGCATGTCCCGCAGCGTCGCCTGCAGCGCGGCCTCGTCGAGTTCGGGGGCGACCGGATCATCTCCATAGCGACTGCGGTCACCGCGGTGCAGCGCGCGGGCGATGAGATACGGCTCGACGCCTCGCTGCCCCGTGGCGAGCAGCGCCTCGAACACGGACCGCTCCTCCTTCCAGCCGGCATCCGGCGTGAGGCGGGCGAGACGCGCGGCGAGCCACGGCTGCAACGGCATGTCTGCCTGGGCGGCGCCGGGCAGGAGCACAGACAGTGCGACCAGGATCGCGCGAAGACCCCACGCCCGCCGACCTGCCATCGGTTCGAACTGGCGTGCGGGGGGGGCGGTGTCTCGGAACATGCGGGCGGAGGCTCTCAGAGCAGCAGCGCGGACTGCGCCTCCAGGTGTTCCTGCGGACTGCGCTTGAACCGGCTCTTCGCGAACTGGTGCCAGCGACCGATGACGAACGCGACGATCAGGTTGGCCTGGGCCGCGACATCCCGGTCCGCCGGCAGTTCGCCCTGAGTCACCGCAAACCGCAGCGACTGGCGGATCTGGGCCTCGAGGCGGTCGAGCAACTGATTGATGCGCTGTTGCAGGCGATCGTTCTCGTAGACCAGCGCATCCCCGATCAGCACCCGCGTCATCCCGGGGTTCTTCGCGGCAAACCCGAGCAGCATCGTGACCATGGCGGTCACCTGGCGCGTGCCGGCGGTCTCCTCGCCGGTGATCTTGTTCACGAGTCCGAAGAGCGTCTGCTCGATGAACTCGATCAGGCCCTCGTACATCTGGGCCTTGCTCGCGAAGTGCCGGTAGAGGGCCGCTTCCGAGACGTCGACGCGCGCGGCAAGCGCGGCGGTCGTGATCCGGTCGCCCGCGGGATCCTCGAGCATCTCGGCCAGCGTCTGGAGGATCTGGAGCTTGCGTTTACCCGGTTCGCGAGCCATCGGAAGTGCCTCGGCGAGGGTGGATGGGAAGTGCCAAAGTTAGCACCCGCTCATGACGAACGCCATAGGACGCTCCGGAGGCGGGGAATGCCGGTGACATCGCGCACGACGAAGTCGACGCCGGGCGGCCGCCGGGACACGTCGCCCACGAGGATCGTGCGCATGCCGAGGCGACGGGCCGTGAGCAGGTTGTCGACGTTGTCCTCGACCATGATGCAGCGACGCGGGGGCAGATGATGGAGCCGCAGCAACCGTCGGAAGCCGCGCGGATCGGGCTTCGGCTGGAAGCGCGTGTGTTCGATCGTGAAGACGCCATCGAAGAGATCCGAGATGCGCAGCACCTTGAGCACCGCGCGGACGTAGTGCTCGGGCGCGTTCGAGAACACGATCTTGCGCCCCGGCAGGCGAATGAGCGCCGAACGCAGCGCGGGGTGCGCGAGCACGAGCCCGGGGAGATCGGGGAACTGGTGCGTGTGCCAGAGGAAGTGATGCGGATCGACGCCGTGATGCCGCATCAGGCCGAGCAGCGTCGCCCCGTAGCGGCGCCAGTAGTACGTGCGCAACTCGTTGGCGCGCGCCTCGTCGACGTCGAGATGCCGCGCCACGTAGTCGGTCATGGCACGGTTCATCCGCGGAAAGATGTGCGGCCCGGCCCGGTGGAGCGTGTCGTCGAGGTCGAAGATCCAGTGCCAGCCCGGGCCGCCGGGTGGCACTGCCCCCTGTCGAGACACTAGCGCGCCTTGATCAGCGTGCCGACGCCCTGATCGGTGAGGATCTCGAGGAGCAGGGAGTGCGGCACGCGCCCGTCGATGATGTGGACGCTCTTCACGCCGCTGCGGGCGGCATCGAGCGCCGACGAGATCTTCGGAAGCATGCCGCCGTAGAGCGTCCCGTCGGCGAAGAGGTCGTCGATCTGCTTGGGTGTCAGCCCCGTGAGCAGCTTGCCTTCCTTGTCGAGCACGCCGGGCGTGTTGGTGAGCAGGATGAGCTTCTCGGCCTTCAGGATCTCCGCGAGCTTGCCCGCCACGACATCCGCATTGATGTTGTAGGACTCGCCCGCCTCGCCGACGCCGATCGGCGCGATCACCGGAATGAAGTCACCGGTGTCGAGGAACGAGATGATCGACGGATCGATCGAGACGATCTCGCCCACCTGGCCGATATCGAGAAACTGATCCGGACGGTCCTTGTCGGGCATCAGGAGCTTCCGCGCGCGGATGAACGCGCCGTCCTGACCCGTGAGGCCCACGGCCTTGCCACCGTGGCGGTTGATCAGGTTCACGATCTCCTTGTTCACCGATCCGCCGAGGACCATCTCGACGATGTCCATCGTCTCCTCGTCGGTCACGCGCATGCCCTGCACGAACTGCCCCTGCTTGCCGATGCGCTTCAGCAGCTCGTCGATCTGCGGACCACCGCCGTGCACGACCACCGGATTCATCCCGACCAGCTTGAGGAGCACGACATCCCGCGCGAAGTTCTCCTTCAGCTCCGGGTCGGTCATCGCGTTGCCGCCGTACTTCACGACGATCGTGCGGTCCTGGAAACGGCGGATGTAGGGCAGTGCCTCGGCGAGGATCTGCGCCTTCTGAGTGGCGGTAACGCTGACGTCGGCGGACATGGCGGTCTTCGGAGAAGCGGGTGGTCCCGGATTCTATCGAGCCGGCCGGTCCGGGACCATGCCGACGGACATGCGACCGATCCCGGACGAGCCTGGAATGCCGAGGGGGCGACATCGCGTCGCCCCCTCGTCGGTGTCGCGCGCTGCCGCGACCGGTGAAAGTGCGTCCTGTTACTGGACGGTGAGCTGCTTGGCGCTGGTGGCCACCTTCTTGGGCAGCGTCAGCTCCAGGACGCCGTCCGCGTACTTCGCCTGCGCCGCTGCGGAATCCAGGTCGGAGGCGAGAGTGAAGCTGCGGCTCACCTTCCCGTAGTAGCGTTCGGACTTCAGCACGCGGGCGCCCTGCCGCTCTTCGGTGGCTCGCTTCACCTCGGCGGTGATGGCGACCTGGTTGCCGTCGACGGTGATCTGGATGTCCTCCTTCTTCACGCCGGGGATGTCGGCATGCACCACGTAGTTGCCGCCCTCCTCCCGGACGTCCATGCGAAACTGGGGTGTGCGTTGCTGGTCACCTTCGAAGGCGACGGGGCGGACGAAGAAGCCGCGGAACAGATCGTCGATGGAGTCCTCGAAGGGGGTGAAACGGGTGACGTTGACCATGTCGTGCTCTCCTTGCAGTCGTTGCCGGCGGCGGATCGTGCCGCCCGTGATGCAAAGATGGCCTCGACGAAAAAGTTTTCAAGGGGGTGAATCCATCCGGACCGCAGGCGCCGTATATCCGATGCAACCGGATGACAGGGATGCGAGGCAGGGCAGCAACCCCCGGCGCGAAACGCAGTGAAACGATCGACATACAACCAAACGTTCTGGAGAACACTCATGGCTTCCAAGAAAACCGTCCTGTCCCTCGCCCTCGCGTCCGCCGTGGGCTCGGCCTTCCTGGCCGTCCCGGCCGCCCACAGCGCCGGCGACCCGTTCGCGATGCAGTCCCTCGAGAAGGGCTACATGGTGGCCGAGATGAAGGACGGCACCGGCCACCCCGTCAACAAGGCGAAGGAAGGCAAGTGTGGCGGCGACAAGGCCAAGGAAGGAAAGTGCGGTGGCGACAAGGCCAAGGAAGGAAAGTGTGGCGGGGACAAGAAGAAGGAAGGCAAGTGCGGCGGCGACAAGAAGAAGGAAGGCAAGTGCGGTGAAGGCAAGTGCGGCGGCAGCAAGTAATCGTCTGAAGCCCCGAGCCGCAGGCGCGGATGCCGGAGGTCGGCGCCGCGCCTGCGCCATTCCCCTCGACCTGAATCCGACACGATGATCCCGACCGGTGTCTCCGGTGCCGGCCTCGGCCTGCGGCGTGAACTCATCGCGGACGTGCTGGACCACTGCCCCGCGGCGATCGACTTCTTCGAAGTCGCCCCGGAGAACTGGATGGAGATGGGCGGCGCCAGCGGGCGCCAGTTCCGCGCCCTCACCGAACGGCATCGATTCGTGGCCCATGGCCTGTCGCTTTCGCTCGGCGGCCCGGGCCCCCTCGACGAACTCTTCCTGAAGCGCGTGCGCCGATTCCTCGATGCGCACGGCATCACGCTCTACACCGAACATCTCTCGTACACGACGGACGACGGTCAGCTCTACGACCTCATGCCGATCCCCGCGACGGGCGACGCCGTGCGCCACGTGGCGCGGCGCATCCGGCGGGTGCAGGACATCCTCGGGCGGCGCATCGCGGTGGAGAACGCCTCGTTCTACGTGAAGGCGCCCATCGACGAGATGACCGAGGCGGCCTTCATCCGCGCGGTGCTGGAGGAAGCCGACTGCGCGCTGCATCTCGACGTGAACAACGTCTACGTGAACAGCGTCAACCACGGCTACGACCCGCGCGAGTTCCTGTTGCAGCTTCCGCGGGAACGCGTCGCCTACATGCACACCGCCGGGCACTACGTCGAGGCCGCGGATCTCATCGTCGACACGCATGGCGCCGACGTGATCGATCCCGTGTGGAATCTCCTCGACTTCGCGTATGCCCACTTCGGCGTGCATCCGACGCTGCTCGAACGCGACTTCAACATCCCGCCGCTCGCGAAGCTCACGCGCGAAGTGAAGCGCATCGCCACCCTCCAGCGACGCCATGCGTCTGCTGCCCGTCCGGTACGTGGTCGTGTCGCTTCCTGAGTTCCAGCGGTATCAGCAGGCGTTCACGGCGCACATCCGGAATCCCGGTGCATCACCGCGCCCCGCGGGCGTGCCGGCCCGCCGCATGCGCGTCTACAACGAGCTGCTCCTCAACAACGTGAAGGGGTTCCTCGACAGCTGCTTCCCGGTGGCGCGCCGACTGCTCGGTGAGAAGCGCTGGACGCGGCTCGCGCGGGAGTTCTTCGCCGGCCATCGATGCACGGCGCCGCTCTTCCGGCAGATCCCCGAGGAGTTCGTGCGCTGGCTCGCGGTCCGCGAGGGGGGCATGCCGCTGCCCGACTACCTGCCGCACCTCGCGCACTACGAATGGGTCGAGCTGGCGCTCGACGTGATGCCGCGGGATCCCGTGGTACCGGGCACGATCGCCGACGGCGATCTGCTCGCCGGGCGCCCGGTGCTGAACCCGGTGTCGTTCCTGCTGGTGTATCCGTACGCGGTGCAGCGCATCCGCGAGGACTACCGCCCGAAACCCGACCAGGCGGAGTCGACCTGCATTCTGGCCTTCCGGGACGGCGACGATCGCGTGCGGTTCATCGTGCTGAACCCGGTGGCGGCCCGCCTGCTGGAGTTGCTGCAGCCGGGGCGGCTGACGGGCCGCGGCGCATTGCGGCGCATCGCCGCGGCACTGCAGCACCCCGACCCTGCAGTCGTCATCGAGGGCGGACGCGCGATCCTGGAGAACCTGCGCCGCGAAGGCGCCGTGCTGGGCACCCGCCCCGACAAACGGACGCTGGCGTAGCGCTCTACTTGCCGTGCCCGGCATGCCCCTCGTGCATGTCGTGGCCTTCGTGGCCACCACCGCCGGCGGCAGCATCCATGCTCCGGACTTCCGCCTCCACCGTCTGCTTGACCACCTTGCCGTCGGGCATCCGGAACGACAATGTGAGCTCGATGGTGCTGCCGGCCACCAACGGCTTGGCGGGGTCGAACAGCATGAAGTGCATGCCGCCCGGCGAGAACGTCACCTTCTTTCCCGCGGGCAGCTTCACGGACTTCATCGCGCGCATCCGCATCACGCCGCCTTCGTGCGACATCTCGTGGATCTCGCCACGCTTCGCCACCGGGCTCTCCACGGCCACGAGCTGCACCGTCTTCTTCGCCTTCAGCTCGACGAAGGCACCCGCCACCGGCTGACCCTGCACCGTCGCCTTCGCCCAGGCGTTGCTGATCTCGACGCCTGCGTCGTCCACCGCCCAGGCCATCCCTGCCCATGCAAGCCCGAGCAGGGCCAGGGTCCAGCGTCGTCCGGGTTTCGTCGTCTGCATCTCATCAACCTCCGATTCGCTTCTGTGTTGCGCATGCGCCGCGCATGCGATCGATCGCCATTTTCGCCGATCCCGGGAGCGAGCGGCAGTCGCCGCCTATAATTCGCGTTTTCCCGCGATCCCCTCTGATGAAGCAACTCCTCGTTTCCGTTGTCCTCGCTGTCTTCGCCGTCCTGGACGCCTCCGCGCAGTCCACCGCCCCGCTGATCCCCGCTCCACCGACCCTCGCGGCCCGCGCCTGGATCCTCCTCGACTGGCAGAGCCGCCAGGCCATCGTGACCCGCGATGCCGACAAGCGCGTCGAGCCGGCATCGCTCACGAAGCTGATGACGGCCTACCTCGTGTTCGACGCGCTCAAGCAGAAGCGCATCGCCCCCGACCAGCTCGGCACCGTCTCGGATCGCGGCTACAAGGCCGAAGGCTCGCGCATGTTCCTGGACCCCCGCGTGCCAGCCACGGTCGAGGACCTCCTCCGCGGGATGGTGGTGCAGTCCGGCAATGACGCGACGATCACGCTGGCGGAGATGGTGGCAGGCAGCGAGGACGCCTTCGTCGACCTGATGAACCGCACGGCGACCCGCATGGGCCTCGCCAACACGCACTTCATGAACTCGACGGGCCTGCCGGACCCGCAGCACTACGCCACGGCGCGCGATCTGGCCACGCTCGCCGCGAACGTCATCCGCGACTTCCCCGAGTACTTCCCGCTCTACTCGATGAAGGAGTTCCGCTACAACAACATCACCCAGTACAACCGCAACCGGCTCCTGCTGGTGGATCCGCACGTCGATGGCCTGAAGACGGGCTACACGGAGACGGCGGGTTACTGCCTCATCGCGACAGCCAAGCGCGATCCCCGCCGGCTCATCTCCGTGGTGCTCGGGACGGCCTCGGACGCGGCCCGCGCCCAGGAAAGCCTGAAGCTGCTGAACTACGGCTTCCAGTTCTACGAGACCGTCCGCCTCTATTCGAAGGGGCAGGCCGTCAGCACGCTGCGCGTGTACAAGGGCTCGACCGACGAACTGAAGGCCGGCTTCCCCGAGGACTTCCATCTGTCCGTGCCGCTCGGCGCATCGCCGCGGCTGAAAGCGACGCTGGAGAGCATGCAGCCGCTGATCGCCCCGGTGGACGCCGGTCAGCGGGTCGGAACCCTCAAGGTGACGCTCGACGGGAAGCCGTTCGGCGAGTACCCGGTGCTCGCGCTCGAGAAGGTGGGCATCGCCAACATCTTCGGTCGCGGGCTGGATACGCTGCGCCTGATGTTCAAGTGATTCCGGTTCAAGTGATCCATGTTCAACTGATCCGAACGACGCGGGAGATGCGATGACCTGCTACCTCAACGGCCGCTTCCTCCCGATCGAAGAAGCCAGCATCCCGGTACTGGACCGGGGCTTCATCTACGGCGACGGCGTGTACGAGGTGATCCCAGTCTACGACCGTGAGCCCTTCCACCTCGACCGGCACCTGGCCCGCCTCGCGCGCAGTCTCGCATCGGTCCGCATCGCGAACCCGCACGATGCGGCGGAGTGGACCACGCTCATCCGCACGCTGATCGGCCACCACGCGGGCACCGAGCAGTCCATCTACCTGCAGGTGACACGCGGCGTCGCGAAGCGCGATCACGCATTCCCGAAGGACACGCCACCGACAGTGTTCATGATGTCGAACCCGCTGGTCACGCCATCGCCTGCGCTCGTCGCGAGTGGTGTCGCCGCCGTCACCGCGACCGACAACCGCTGGTTCCGGTGCGACGTGAAGTCCACGTCGCTGCTCGCGAACGTGCTGCTGCGACAGTTCGCGGTGGACCACGGCGGCGCGGAGGCCGTGCTGCTTCGCGACGGCTTCCTCACCGAAGGCTCGTCCAGCAACATCTTCGTCGTCCGAGACGGTGTCGTGGCCACGCCGGCACGCAGTCATCTGATGCTGACGGGCATCACGCTCGACGTCGTTGCCGATCTCGCCGTGGCCGCCGGCATCCCGTTCGAGATGCGCGACGTCCACGAGTCGGAGGTGCGCGGCGCCGACGAACTCTGGCTCGCCAGTTCGACGCGCGAGGTGCTCGCGATCACCACGCTCGACGGCCGCCCCGTTGGAAACGGTGTTCCGGGCCCCATGTTCCATCGCCTGTACCGTCTCTTCCAGGACCACAAGCGGAAATGAGTGCCGTGACCGAACCGACCCAGTCCCTCATCGAGTATCCGTCCGACTTCCCCATCAAGGTGATGGGGCGCCAGTCCCCCGGGCTCGCACAGTCCGTGGTGGAGATCGTCGTGCGCCATGCACCCGACTTCGACCCGGCCAAGATCGAGATGCGGGCGAGCAAGCAGAAGAACTACCTGTCCCTGACGTGCGTGATCCGCGCGACGTCACGCGAGCAGCTCGACGCGCTGTATCGCGACCTCTGCGACCATCCGCAGGTGGTCATGGTCCTCTGATGGACCAACCCGGCCGCGGCACTCGCCCTGCGGAATGCGCGCGCCCGCGACCGAGCGCCCGATGCTGATCCGCCGACTCGGCACCACCGACTTCGAGGCCACGTGGCGCGCGATGCAGCGATTCACGGACACGCGCTCGCCCGGGACGCCCGACGAACTCTGGCTGACCGACCATCCGCCGGTCTACACGGTGGGCATCGCGGGCCGCGACGAGCACCTCCCCCGCACGGACGACGGGACGCCGGTGATCCGCACCGACCGCGGCGGCCAGGTGACCTGGCACGGTCCGGGTCAGATCGTGGTGTACGTGCTGATGGACCTGAAGCGTGCTGGCATCACGGTGCGCACCCTCGTGCGGCGTCTGGAGCAGGCCGTGATCGACGTGCTGGCCGCGCATGGCATCGCCGCGACCGGCGACGAAGCCCGGCCCGGCGTGTACGTCGGCGGCGCGAAGATCGCCGCGCTGGGCCTCAAGGTTCGCCGCGGGTGCTCGTATCATGGGATGTCTTTCAACGCGGACCCCGACCTCGTTGCGTTCGATGCGATCGACCCTTGCGGCCATCCGGGGCTCGCGGTCACGAGCGCGCGGAACCTCGGCGTCAACGCTTCTCTCGAATCCCTCGCCGGGGCACTGCTTTCCCGCCTCGATGCTCTCCTCGACACACGTCCCTCCTCCTGAGCCCGCCATGGACACCGACACCAAGCAGACCGGCGCCGCGAAGACCGCGCGCAACCCCATCAAGATCGTCCCGGTGGAGCGCCTGAAGAAGCCCGACTGGATCCGCGTGAAGGTGCCGGCCTCGCCGCGCTTCGCGGAGGTGAAGGAAGCGCTGCGCAGCCACGGGCTGGTCACGGTCTGCGAGGAGGCCTCCTGCCCGAACATCGGCGAGTGCTTCGGCAAGGGCACGGCGACCTTCATGATCCTGGGCGACGTCTGCACGCGGCGGTGTCCATTCTGCGACGTGGCGCACGGCCGGCCGAAGCCGCCCGACGCGAACGAACCGGAGCAGCTCGCCGCCACCATCCGCGACATGAAGCTCCGCTACGTCGTCATCACGAGCGTGGACCGCGACGACCTCCGTGACGGCGGCGCGGGCCACTTCGGCGATTGCATCCGCGCCGTGCGCCGGGAGAGCCCGGACATCGTGATCGAGGTGCTGGTGCCGGACTTCCGCGGGCGGCTCGCGAAAGCGCTCGACGTGCTGTCGGCGGACCCGCCGGATGTCATGAACCACAACCTCGAGACCGTGCCGCGCCTCTACAGGCAGGCCCGCCCGGGCGCCGACTACGCCAATTCGCTGCAACTCCTGAAGGACTTCAAGGCGCGCCATCCGACGATCCCGACGAAGTCGGGCCTGATGCTGGGCCTCGGCGAGACCGACGACGAGATCCTCGCCGTGATGCGCGACCTCCGCGCCCACGACGTGGACCTGCTGACGCTGGGGCAATACCTGCAACCGAGCGACGGCCATCTGCCGGTGATGCGCTACGTGGAACCGGCCCGGTTCGCGCAGTTCGAGCAGGAAGCGCTCGCGATGGGTTTCCGCCACGCGGCGTGCGGACCGATGGTCCGGTCGAGCTATCACGCCGACCGGCAGGCGCACGAGGCGGGGGTGGTCGGTAGCTAGGGGCTAGGGGCTAGGGAAAAGCGTCGGGGTGCGAACAGCGGCGGTCGAGATGCGCGTTCGGAGCCACGCGCAGTGCGGTGAAGACTCAACCGAATTTCCTAGCCCCTGCCTTTCCCCAGCCCCTAGTCCCTGGGCGATCGCCCCAGCCCCTACCCCGCCGCCGCCAGCATCGCGTGCAGCAGCACGTTGCAGCCGGCTTCGAGATCCTGGGGGTTGGCGTTCTCGATCTCGTTGTGCGAGATGCCGTTCTCGCACGGCACGAAGATCATGGCGGTGGGCGCCAGTTTCGCGAGGTAGACGGCGTCGTGGCCGGCGCCGCTCACGATGTCCATGTGCGGCAGACCGAGGCGGGTGGCCGCATCGCGGACCGCACCCACCATGCCGGCGTCGAACGCCGTCGGGGCGAATCGCGACACGTCCGCGATCGCAACCTCCACCCGGCCCTCGGCGGCGATCCGCGCGAACTCGGCGCGCACGGCGTTCTCCATCGCGTCCAGTCCTGCCATGTCCGCATGGCGGATGTCCACCGAGAAGTTCACCTCGCCCGGCACGACGTTGATGCTGTTCGGCTTTACGCGCAGATGGCCCACCGTGCCGCGACCGTGGGGCTGGTGCTGCAGGGCGATGCGATTCACCGCGTCGACCATGCGCGCGGCGCTCAGCATGGCGTCGCGACGCAGATGCATGGGCGTCGGCCCCGCGTGCGAGTCCTGACCGGACACCGTCACCTGGAACCACCGCAGCCCCATGACACCGGTGACGACGCCGATCGTGTTCTTCGTGTCCTCCAGGATCGGCCCCTGCTCGATGTGGGCTTCGAAGTACGCACCGACCGGCCGTCCGCCGCACGGCACCGCACCGGCGTAGCCGATCCGCTTCAGTTCGGCGCCGACGGTCCGGCCTTCGAGGTCGGAGCGTGTCAGGGTGTGCTCGAGATCGAACACGCCTGCGAAGACACCCGAGCCCATCATCACCGGCTGGAATCGCGTGCCCTCCTCGTTCGTCCAGATCGAGAGTTCGATGGGCGCCGCGGTGCGGATGCCTTGCGCGTTCAACGTACGCACCACCTCCAGCACGGCCAGGACGCCGTAGTTGCCGTCGAACCGGCCACCCGATGGCTGGGTGTCGATGTGGCTGCCCGACATGACCGGCGCGCGGTTCGGATCCGTCCCTTCGCGCCGGGCGAAGATGTTGCCGATGCGATCGACAGTCACGGTGAGTCTGGCTTCGCGACACCAGCCGGTGACGAGATCGCGGCCGGCACGATCCTCGTCGGTCAGGGCCAGACGGCGCACTCCGCCCTTGTCGGTGGCCCCGATCCGGGCCAGGGCCATGAGGGAATCCCAGAGGCGCGCGCCGTCGATGCGTGGAAGGTTCGTGGCTGTCATGGTAGGTCCTGGGAGTCTGTCGGACTGAGGTGGTCGATAGCGAAACGGCGGTGGAGCGAGGACAGATTTTGACCGACGTATCGGGAATACGTGAGGAAAAAGCAACGAGATATGGACCGCTCTCCCCACGGTGCAGCCGAATCATCCTGAGTCCAACAGACTCATCGGGAGATGCGATTGCGTCCCCGCGCCTTGGCGCGGTACAGGGCTTGGTCTGCGGCGCGGAGCACGTTGTCGGGGCGGGCGTGACGCGAGTCCCGTTCGGCGACGCCGATGCTGATCGTCACCCGGAGGCCGTCGCCGGCCCGTCGCCGGCTGCGCGAAGGGGTGTTCGCCGCCGCGGTCGCAGTCGCACTGTCGGCGCGCAGCTGGAGCATGTAGTCGGCCACGGCGATCCGCAGGGTCTCCAGGTGCGGGAGCGCTTCGCGGGCGCTGCGGCCGGGAAACACGACCGCGAACTCCTCGCCACCGTACCGGTAGGCACGCGCGCCGCCGCCGATGTTCGAGAGATGGGCGGCGAGCATCCGCAGCACCTGGTCGCCCGTGTCGTGGCCGTGGTCGTCGTTCACGCGCTTGAAGTGGTCGACGTCGACCATCGCGATGGCGAAGCGGTCCCCCAGGGCCTGCAGCCGCTCGTCGAGGGCGCGGCGGGAGGGCAGGCCCGTCAACTCGTCGAAGAAGGCGAAGCGATGCGCATCCTGCAACACGCCGATCGCGATACCGAGAGCTGCGGTGGCCAGCAGGACGGGCAGCCCGTAGGGCACGTCGACCATCCAGAAGCCGGTCGCGCTGGCGACGACTGCCGCGCACAACGCGGTGTCGACTGCCGTGCGGCGGACCCACACCACGACAGCCGCCACGAGGCCGGCCACCGCCACGGCACCCAGAACGAACGGCGGGAGGGCATGGGTGCTGGCCGTCCAGGCAAGGGGCAGGTGTCCGAGGAACCCCTCCCACAGTCCTCGCGACACCAGCCATGCGCCGACACCCACCTGCGCCGCGAGAACGAGCGCCCGTCGCAGGGTGTGTCGCGAGAGGGCACCCCGCTCCCGGAAGGCAGCGATGATGGCGATGTCGACGGGGAGCAGCACAGCCGCGAGCAGGAACGCGTTGGGAGCGGCGAACGCGCGCGCCAGATGCAGGGAGTAGACGAAAGCAAGCCCGCAGGCGGCGAGCACCGCCCGGCCGCGGTTGAACGGGATGGCGAGTGCCACCGCGACGGCGATGCAGAAGAAGGGGCCGTAGACCGGAATGCCGGCGAGCCCCGGCGGCAGGACGGGAATGAACACGAGGGCGCTCAGCCCGAGCAGAAAGAGCCCGATCTGCACGAGGCCGGATTGCCAGCCCCGACCCTTGAGCGGTGGCAGGGACCCCGGAACGCCGGTGCGCCCCGATGCCGTCAATGCCTCCATCCACGACCTCCAGACTTGCTGCCCGGCGCGAACCATAAGCGGGTTCGGATCGCTCCGCCAGTGTCGGTTTTCGGCGACGCAGCAGCACCACGGAGGTGCGCGTTCGCCGCGGTTTCCGGCGTTCAGCGCCGAGGCCGGCACGTTAGAATCCATGACTCATCAGACTCCCTTCCACCGAGAGGTTCCCCATGAACGCACCCGCTGCCGGCGCCGCTGTCGCCATCCAGGAATACCGCAATTTCATCGATGGCCGCTGGCAGGCGGCGTCCGACGGTCGCACCGTCGACGTGCTGAGCCCGAGTGACGGTCAGGTGTTCGCGCGGATCGCCCGCGGCACCGCCGCCGACATCGACACCGCCGTGGCCGCCGCCCGGCGCGCCTTCGAGACCGGTCCGTGGCCGAAGATGGCCGCGGTGGATCGCGGCCGGCTCATGATCAAGCTCGGACTGAAGATCGCCGAGCACGCCGAGGAGCTGGCCCAGCTCGAGGCCGCCGACACCGGCAAGCCCATGAAGCAGGCCCGCGCCGACATGGTCGCCGCCGCCCGGTACTTCGAGTTCTACGGCAGCGCCGCCGACAAGGTGCACGGCGAGGTGATCCCCTTCCTGGAAGGCTACATGGTCACCGTCGTGCGCGATCCGAAGGGCGTGACCGGCCACATCATTCCCTGGAACTACCCCGCCCAGATGTTCGGCCGGACCCTCGCCCCCGCCATCGCCATGGGCAACTGCGCGGTGATGAAGCCGGCCGAGGAGGCCTGCCTCACGCCGATCCGACTGACCCAGCTGGCCGAGGAAGTGGGGTTCCCGCCCGGTGTCATCAACCTGGTGTGCGGGGTCGGCGAGGAGGCCGGCGCGGCACTCTCCGGCCATCCCGGGATCGACTTCCTGTCCTTCACCGGTTCACCGGAGGTGGGCACGCTGGTGCAGGTCGCCGCGGCGAAGAACCATATCGGCTGCACCCTGGAGCTGGGCGGCAAGTCCCCGCAGATCATCTTCGACGACGCCGACTTCGAGGCGGTCATCCCGGTGGTGGTCAACGCCATCGTCCAGAACGGCGGCCAGACCTGCTCCGCCGGCAGCCGGGTGCTGGTCCAGCGCAGCATCTACGACACCCTGATGGCCCGCGTGGCGGAGCGGTTCGCGACGCTGCGGGTCGGGTCGGCGGCGATGGACCTCGACTGCGGCCCGCTCATCAGCGCCCAGCAGAAGAAACGTGTGGAAGGGTTCATCACCCAGGCCAGGGCCCAGGGCGTGAAGGTGCTGGCCGAGGCGACGATCGCCCCCGGCGTCCCGGCGGGCGGCTTCTACGTCGCGCCGACGCTCTTCGGACCGGTGCCCCGCGACAACGCGCTCGCCTGCCAGGAGGTGTTCGGGCCCGTGCTGTCGGCCATCCCGTTCGAGGACGAGGCCGATGCCATCCAGCTCGCGAACGGCACCGAGTTCGGTCTGGTGGCCGGCATCTGGAGCGGCAACGGCGCGCGGGCGATGCGCGTGGCGAAGGCGATGCGCTGCGGCCAGGTCTTCGTGAACGGCTACGGCGCCGGTGGCGGCATCGAGCTGCCGTTCGGTGGTGTGAAAAAGAGCGGGCACGGCCGCGAGAAGGGGTTCGAAGCCCTGCGCGAATTCAGCCAGTCGAAGACGATCGTCTTCAAGCACGGCTGACACCGCCATCCCGGGCGCCTCGCCGGCGCCCGCTCCCGGTATATCGACTCAGGCGTTCGCGTCCGACCCGGCCGCCGGCGGCTCGTCCGCCTCGGGCGGATCGACCGGCAGTTCGACGTGCACGATGGCGCCGCGCGTCGGGCGGTTCTCCGCCCAGATGCGGCCGCGATGCTGCTGCACGATCTCCCGGCAGATCGACAGGCCGAGGCCGGTGCCGCCCGCACCACTTTTCGTCTGGCTGCTCTGGACGAACTTGTCGAAGATCGATTCGAGTTCGGACGCCGGAATGCCCGGGCCCTCGTCCGACACCGAGGCCATCACCACGGGCATCCCGTCGCGGTCGCCCATCCGGAACAAGATCTCGACCATGCCGTTCGCCGGCGTGAACTTCAGACCGTTCGACGCGAGGTTGCGCAGCACCTGACCAATGCGTGCCGGGTCGCACCAAGCGACGACCTGCCCGTCGGTCCTCTTCACCTGCATGCGCACGTCGCGCGCCGCCGCCATCTGGGCCAGCTCGGCGGCGATGTCGCCGGCAATGGACTGCAGGTCATGCCGGCCCATGTCGTACGTCATCATGCCCGCCTCGAGCTTCGAGAGGTCGAGCAGGTCGTTCAGCAACCGGAGCAATCGCTCGCCGCTCGAATCGATGCGTTCGAGGTACTGGTGCACCTTGGGCAGCGGCGCGTTGCCGCCGGCGATGCGATCCTGCCCGAGCTGGGCGAACGACAGGATCGCGTGCATCGGCGTCCGCAATTCGTGCGAGATGTTGGCGAGGAACTCGGACTTCGCGAGATTGGCGTGCTCGGCCACCTCCTTGGCGCGGACGAGCTCCTCGGTGCGTTCCGTCACCATCTCCTGCAGGTGATCCCGGTGGTCGCGCAGCTCCCGTTCGCTATCGGTGAGCGAGGCGACCAGCACCTCGCGACGCTGCATCTCCAGCCGCAGCCTCGACGTCAACCAGGCGATCACCAGCACGAGGACACCCGCGAATCCGCCGAAGGCGACCGCGCTGCGCATCCACGGCGCCAGCACATCCTCCTTGCTGAGCCCCACGAACACCATGAGCGGGGTCCCGCGCACGCGGCGTGCCGTGTAGATGCGCTCCACACCGTCCAGCGTACTGACCAGTTCGCCCGTGAAGACGCCGGCAGATCCCATGCGGGCGAGCATCTGCGGGGTCATCGGGAGCATCTTGCCGATCGCGTTCTTGTCGGCAGGAATCCGTACGATCAGGTGACCGTCCACATGCCGCAGACTGAGACGTCCTCGCGCTCCGATGTCCAGGCCGCCGAAGACCTGCTCCAGCTTGGAGGGCTCGAGCGCCGCAACGACGACGCCCGCGAAGCGGCCATCGGGGTCGGTCAGCCGACGGCTCAGCACCATGCCCCATCGGCCCGTGATGCGGCCCTTCATCATCTCGCTGATGTGGATCCCGTTGTCGGCGACGACGTGGGTTCGGAAATACTCGCGATCGGCAAAATACTCCTCGGACACCTGGCCCGACGAGTGGTGGACCATCTTGCCGTTGGCGTCGAGGATGTAGATGGAGCGGGTGTAGCTGCCGAGGGCGGTGTGTTCGCGCAGCAGGCGGCCGAGTGCCTCGGCATCGGGACGGTGGCTGGGTGCGACCTGCGACCAGAGCGTCGTGTAGGTGGACAGGGTGGCGTCCACCGCGGCCAGCGAAAACGAGGTCTTCTCCTCGAGGACCAGTGCGAGATTGCGGGTCGTCGTCTCGGCAGCCTCGAGGTCGCTCGCGCGCTTGGACCAGAGCACGGCCGCGATGCTCCCGAACATCGCGACCACGAGGACGACCGCGAAGAGCGACAGCAGGCGCTGGTGACGGCGTGCGGATTCTCCCCGTTCATGACCCTCGGGATTGGTCAGCAGGACCGGACGCTCATCGACAGCCATTGCGCACATCGACTTGTTCCATGAGTAAGGTACGACAAAGGGTCGCACCGCCATCGGGACTGCCAGGGTGGCGTTCGCCGGCCTGAAACCCACCGGCAAAGCCACAGTCAGGACACCTGCGCCTCTGGAGTCACACTCCCGGCGCAGTACCGATCGTAACGGAAGAAAGGGTCAGAACCTGACCCCGCAATACAGGTGAGACGTCAGGCCCCGCCTCAACCGGCGCCGTGACACTGCTTGAACTTCTTGCCGCTCCCGCACGGACACGGATCGTTCCGACCGACCTTCGGGCCGTCCCGGCGCTGCGTGCCGGGGGTGCGAAGATCGAACCAGTAGTCGTAGGCTTCCTGCACCGTCGCCCCCAGGGTGTTGCGGCATTCCTCGACGAGTTCCGCCTGCTGCTCGGCGGAGAGTCCGAGGGATTCCCGGAGTTCGTCATCCTCTTCGAGCCCGCCCGCCAGCACGACGAAGGGCAGCAGGAGGTCGTCGACCGTCTCGGGATCGCCGGCGTCCTCCCAGCGGGGATCCGCAAGACCCACCCCTTCCAGATACCCGTTCACCCACGGCTGGACGTCCAGCGTGTCCTGATCCTCCGAGCCTTCCGCCGGGTACAGGTACAACAGCAGCCCCTCGCCCTCGCCCAGGGCCAGTTGGACGTCGTCCATCAGCCGGTCGACCAGCTTCACCATCTCGGCGGCCTCGGTCACGGCATCCCAGTCGCGCTCGGACCCCAGCGCCACGGGGAGCCACTTCGCGCGGGGCACCGGGATCGGGGCGCTCAACACGGCGGTAAGGAACCCCTGCATCGCATCGAGGGAGAAGGGATTGGCGCCCTCCGGGGCGTCACCCAGCAGGGCTTCGAGGCGGTCGAGTTCGACATCGGTGATGGGGGAAGGCATGGACGACTCCAGGAGAAATTCCCCGCATCCTATCTAGGGTGCGGCAGTGCGGCAATTGGCCGCTCTCGGCGCGCGACCTCGACGGCGCCGTTGGCGGGCCGGTCGCGAGTCTGGCATCGTGCGGCGACCTGCCTCGAAGGACTCCACCATGCCGCGCCCGATCCTGTCGGAAGACTGCATCCATCCCGCCATCCGCGCCCGCATCGCCGCGAACCACGAGGACATCGTCCGCGAGGTCCGGAGCGCGATCGCGGAACACGATGTCGTGGTCGTGGGCATGGCCCAGAACCCCTTCCCGCGCCGCGCGCGGCGCGCCCTCGACAACGCGGGCATCCCGCATCGTTACCTGCAGTACGGCAGCTACTTCGGGGAATGGCGCCGCCGCAATGCGCTGAAGATGTGGACCGGCTGGCCCACGTTCCCGATGGTGTTCGTCAAGGGTGTCCTGATGGGCGGGGCGTCCGAACTGGACGCGATCCTTGCGAGCGGTGAACTGCAGCGCCTGCTGGAGGCGCCCCGATGAGCACACCGACCATCGAGACGCTGCGCGACCGCTTGCGCACGTTCGTGACCGAACGAGACTGGGACCAGTTCCATGCGCCGAAGAGCCTCGCGATGAGCGTCACCATCGAGGCCGCGGAGCTGGCGGAGCACTTCCAGTGGCTGCCGACCGGCGCCCCGCAAGAACTGGCACCAGGCCAGACCGTGAAGATCGGCGAAGAGATGGCCGACGTGCTGCTCTACCTGATCCGCCTCGCCGACAAGCTCGACATCGACCTGCTCGCCGCCGCCGACCGCAAGCTCGACCTGAACGCGATCAAGTATCCGGTGGAGAAGGCGCGGGGACGGTCGACGAAGTACGACGAGTTGTGAGTGCGGCGATGCCCCGGGGCTAGGGACTAGGGAAAGGCCGGGGCTAGGAAATTCGATCGAGTCTTTACCGCAGTGCGCATGGGTACGACCGCGCACCTTGTTCGCCGCTGATCGCACACGGATGGTTTTCCCTAGTCCCTAGTCCCTAGTCCCTAAACCCTAGCCCCTGCGGCATCGCCCCTAGTCCCCGGCCAGATGACACGCCGCCCGGTGCCCCGGCCCGAAGTCGCGCAGCAGCGGTTCCGACTCGGCGCATGCGGGCGTGGCGATCGGGCAGCGGGTGCGGAACCGGCAGCCGGACGGCGGATCGATGGGGCTCGGGAGATCGCCCTCCAGCCGGATGCGCTGGCGCGATGCGCCGTCGGACGGATCCGGACGCGGCACGGCCGACACGAGCGCCTGAGTGTACGGATGGCGCGGGCGGGTCCAAAGCGTGCGCCGGTCGGCGATCTCGACCATCTTGCCGAGGTACATGACCGCGATGCGGTCGGACACGTGCTCGACGACCGAGAGATCGTGGGAGATGAAGAGATAGGCGAGGCCCAGTTCGCGGCGGAGGTCGGTGAGGAGGTTGATGACCTGCGCGCGGACGGAGACGTCGAGCGCGGACACCGGCTCGTCGCACACCACGAGTTGCGGGGATAACGCGAGGGCGCGCGCGATGCCGATGCGCTGCCGCTGACCGCCGGAGAACTCGTGCGGATGCCGCGCCGCCGCTTCGGGCCGCAAGCCCACCTTCTCCATGAGCCAGGCCACCCGCTCGCGCCGTTCGGTGGCTGTGCCACGCCCATGCACGATGAGCGGCTCCTCGAGGATGCTGCCCACGGTGAGGCGCGGATTCAGCGATGCGAACGGGTCCTGGAAGATCATCTGCATCTTCGGTCGCAGCGGCCGCAGCGCGCTGCGCGACAGCGAGACGATGTCCTGACCGTCGATGCGGATCGATCCGGAGGTCGCCGGCGCAAGACGGAGCGCCGCCTTGCCCAGGGTGCTCTTGCCGCAACCGGATTCGCCGACCAGGCCGACCGTCTCGCCGGGCATCACGTCGAGCGACACGCCATCCACCGCGCGCACAACGCCGCCTCGCGTCGGGAAATGCACGCGCAGGTCGACAAGGGACAGGATCGGCTCAGCCATCGATGCGGACCTCGAGACAGGCGACCTGTCGTCCGCCGCTGCCGGAAACGAGGTCGGGTCGCACCGACTCGCAACGATCCGTCGCCTGCGGACAGCGCGGGCGGAAGGCGCAACCCGCGGGCATGTCGGTGAGCGCAGGCACGAGACCGGGGATCTCGTTCAACCGCGCCTCTCCGCCGGCACCCGGACGCGGAATCGAGGCGAGCAGCCCGCGCGTGTACGGATGCAGCGGCTGCGCGAACAGTTGCGCCGTGGTGGCCTGCTCGACGATGCGCCCCGCGTACATCACGGCGACGCGCTGGCTGTGCTGCGCGACGACGCCGAGATCGTGCGTGATGAGCAGCACCGCCATGCCGAGGCGCGCCTTGAGATCGTCGATGAGATCGAGGATCTGCGCCTGGATCGTGACGTCGAGCGCCGTGGTGGGTTCGTCGGCGATGAGCAGCGCGGGTTCGCACGCGAGCGCCATCGCGATCACCGCGCGCTGGCGCATGCCGCCCGAGAGCCGGTGGGGATACTCGTCCACGCGGCGCGCGGCCTCGGGGATTCCGACGAGGTTCAGCAGTTCGATCGCACGATCGCGTGCGGCCTGCTTCGACACCGGTCGATGGAGGCGGACAGCCTCGATGATCTGCTCGCCGA
>VYME01000152.1_pt1 | contig 29406 bp, 21 predicted proteins | sample 5115281 | NCBI WGS metagenome assembly VYME01 (sample SAMN12291780, study PRJNA351875) | freshwater metagenome | isolation source: freshwater lake | place: USA: Michigan, Wintergreen Lake | collected 2013-08-08
TCGGCGCCGTTCGTCGACTTGCGCGAGGACCGCGCCCGTGGACCATGCTCGCCCCACATGGACACCTCCTTCCTCGCGGAACTCGGCATCGGCAAGACCAACAGCGGCGCCTTCGACGGCACCTGGCGCAAGACGAAGGGCGACGAGCTCGTCGTCAAGTCGCCGATCGACGGCAGCGAGATCGGCCGCATCGCGATGGCGACGCCGGCCGACTACGCGGCGGTCAGCAAGGCGGCGCACGCGGCGTTCCTGCGCTGGCGCGAGCTGCCGGCGCCCAAGCGCGGCGAGTTCGTGCGCCTGATCGGCAACGCGTTCCGCGAGAAGAAGGAACTGCTCGGCAAGCTGGTCACGCTCGAGGCCGGCAAGATCGTGCAGGAAGGCCTCGGCGAGGCGCAGGAGTGCGTCGACATCGCCGACTTCGCCGTCGGCCTGTCGCGCCAGCTCTACGGCTTGACGATCGCCAGCGAGCGCCCGCAGCACCACATGCGCGAGACGTGGCACCCGCTCGGCACCGTCGGGATCATCACCGCGTTCAACTTCCCGATCGCCGTCTGGGCGTGGAACGCGATGCTGGCGCTGGTCTGCGGCGACAGCTGCCTGTGGAAGCCGTCGCTGAAGACGCCGCTGACGGCGATCGCGATGACGAAGATCGCCGCCGACGTGCTCGGCAAGGAATGGAGTGCGCTGGTCGGCCTCGTCGTCGGTCCGGACCTCACCGTCGGCAGTGCGCTGCTCGACGACCCGACGATCCCGCTGGTGTCGGCGACCGGCAGCACGCGCATGGGCCGCATCGTCGGCCCGCGCGTGGCGCAGCGTTTCGGCCGTTCGCTGCTCGAGCTCGGTGGCAACAACGCCATCGCCGTCATGGACGACGCCGACCTCGGCCTCGCCGTGCGCGGCATCGTGTTCGGTGCGGTCGGCACCGCCGGCCAGCGCTGCACGACCACGCGGCGCCTCTTGGTGCACGAGAAGGTCGTCGACGAGCTGCAGGCGCGCCTGGTCAAGGCCTACGGGCAGTGCAAGATCGGCAACCCGTTCGACAAGAAGACGCTGGTCGGCCCGCTGATCGACGAAGCCAGTGCGAAGGCGTTCGACCACGCCGTCGCGTCGGCGGTCGAGCAGGGCGGCAAGGTCGTCGTCGGCGGCAAGCGCGCCAAGATGCCCGGCGGGCTGAAGGGCGGCGCCTACGTCGAGCCGACGATCGTGCGCTGCCCGAGCACGCTGCCGATCGTCAAGGAGGAGACGTTCGCGCCGATCCTCTACATCGTCCCCATCAAGTCGGTGGAAGAAGCGATCGCCCTCAACAACGACGTGCCGCAGGGCCTCAGCAGCTCGATCTTCACGCTGAACGCCCGCTCGGCGGAGCGCTTCGTCTCGGCGATCGGCAGCGACTGCGGCATCGCCAACGTCAACATCGGCACCAGCGGGGCCGAGATCGGCGGTGCGTTCGGCGGCGAGAAGGAGACCGGCGGCGGCCGCGAGAGCGGTTCGGACAGCTGGAAGATCTACATGCGCCGCCAGACGTCGACGGTGAACTGGGGCACGAGCCTGCCGCTGGCGCAGGGCATCACGTTCGGCGATTGAGCGATCGCTCGTCGCCGGCGAGCCCCGCCGGCGACGCGGCGCTGGCCCAGGTTCCAGGGTCGCCGCCTTCCCCGAGTCGCCTCCTTCCCGAGTCATCGAGGAGCGGCCGTTCGGCCGATAGCGCAGCGTGGCCAAGCCCCAGCCGATCACCTTCCACGTGCCCGCGACCGCGGCCAATCTCGGCCCGGGCTACGGCGTGCTGTCGCTGGCGCTCGACCTGCCGCTCGGCATCACCGTCGAGCACCGCACCGACGGCCAGCTCCTGGTCGAACGGCGCGACGACCCGAGCGCGCACCTCGAAGACCCGCGCCACGATCCCGTCCTGCGCGGCCTGCGCCGCGGCGCCGAACTGCTCGAGGTGTCGCTGCAGAAGGGCCTGTCCGTGCTGGTCGAAGGCACCATCCCACGCGGCACCGGCATGGGCACCATCAGTGCCGGCTACGCCGCCGGCCTCGCCATCGCCGCACGCCTGTCGCGCAAGAAGTGGACGCCGGCCCAACTGCTCGACGCGCTGGTGCCGCTCGGCGGCGATCCCGCGCACGGTGCGGCGGCGCTGCTCGGCGGCCTGTGCGCGACCGTGCCGACGTCGCTGCCGCAGGAGGTCGAACTGCACCAGCGCATCCTGCCGTTCCTCGTGCACGACGAGTGGCACTTCGTCATCGCCCTGCCCGATGCGCAGATGGGCACCGCCGAGACCAAGCGCGTGCTGCCGCCGACGCTGCCGCATGCGGCGGCGGCGCGCACGACCGGGAGGACGCTCGGCGTGCTGCATGCGCTGCAGCACGGCGACGAGGAGTTGCTGCGGCACTGCTTGGTCGACGAAGTGCACCTGCCCTACCGGCGGCGGCTGCTGCCGGGATTGAGCGAAGCGTTGGATGCGGCGGCGGCGGCCGGAGCGGCCGGCGCGACGATCTGCGGGCACGGGCCCGGGTTGATCGCGTTCACGCTGACGGCCGGGAGGACGGCGGAGATCGCGCGGGCGATGGTCGGCGCGTTCGCGAAGGCGGGGAGGGTGGCGACGACGCTGACGCTGCAGACGGCGTTCTACGGGGCGCTGCCGACTGCTCCGGCGTGAGTGGGGGTTGCTGCGGCGGTGTGCGGCTGGACCCGTGCGGGCGGGTCGATGCTGGGGCCTGCTGGATCTGGGAGAGCGCGCGGAAGGCGGGGAAAAGTGGGCTTGCAAGACGCCGCGGAGGTCGCTAGCGTCCCTCGCCCTGCATCGCTACGGAGCGGTGCGCCACGCGGGTTTCCGGCTCTGCCGGGAGCGCGAGTTGGGCCGTTAACTCAGTTGGTAGAGTGCGATTTTCACAGAGTCGAAGTCGCAGGTTCGAGTCCTGCACGGCCCACCATTCTTCCCCCGCGAGTTCGGGCGGGAAACCGCGGTTTCGGCGCGATGTCTGATCCGCGCCCCGCGAGTGTGCAATCCAGTGTGCAATCGGGTCGGTCACAACGTGGCACGGCCTGGCACGCGGGGGCACGGCGGCGCGGTAGCGGCCGGCTGACGGGCTGAAGGCCGGCTCCGGCCCCGTAGTGCCGCGGGCGACGATCGCCGCGCGTTCGGGCCGCTGGCGGGCACATGCCCACCCGCGGATCCCGTCGCCACCTGCCCCGGCAGGGCGCCCATCGAGTCGCTGGCCGGCAGCGCGGCGAGCACCAAGATCACGCCAACCCGCCTTGCTGTTCGCGCCGGAACGAGGACTCATGGCCGAGACCGGCCTCGGCGTTCGGGGCCAAGAACACGAACACGGAGAACAACATGACGACGACCGAGACGACCCCGACCGACACCTGGACCGACGAGATCGCCGCCCTCAAGGCGCGCTACCCGCACGTCCGCGACCCGATCCTCGCCGCCCTGAACTTGTTGCTGACCGACCCCCGCATCACCGACGACGACGCCAAGGCCCGGGCCGCCATGCGAGGGGCGCGGATCACGGCGGCCTCGATCAACGGCGCCAGGAACCTCCTGGCCAAGCGGGAGACGGCGGCGCCGACCGAGCCCACGGCCGCATCCGCAACGGATCGTCCAGCCCGACCCCGCCGCGAACGCGCACCCGAACCCGCCGTCGACGCCGAGGCGCTCATCAAGCAAGTCGTCGGCAAGCTGCAGGCGCAGGGGAACGCGGAGGCCGAACGGTTGCGCGAGGCCATGCGGAAGGCGATGGCGGCGCTGGCGAACGCGATCGGCGAGGTGTGACTAAGGACAGGGCCGTCGCTCAAGCCTGAAGACCATCGCATCGGACGACGTTCCAGAGTGGGGGCAGAAACCGCGCGGAACGCCACCCAAGGCCCGCGGCTCGCGATCTGACACTGCCGAGAGGCCTGCATAGGCCTACGCAGGCAAAATCGGTGGCTTTGGGCGGAACCTCTGGTATGAAGCCAAGGGCTAGACTGGGCTGCCCCCCTCACCGTCGAGGCCCTGCGTCTCACGCACGCTCATCCCCGTGCGTTGATGGGGGCCTAGAGGGCGCAAGCCTAGTCCTCGCGTCACCCTACGGAGCTGGAATGTGCAAATCAAGTGCAGCCTAGATCTCGACCGCCCCACTAACGCCCGCTTCCGGGCGGTTAAGATCTTTTCGGTTATCCTGCTTTCACCCCTCGACAACGAGAATAGCCGCACTCTTAGTGTCTTCATTGCAATCCTAGGCACCTGGACAGACACTTCCAGCTCCCGCAGCATGACGTTGAGCGTGACCCTGGACGGCAACGCCCCGCAAACTATTGAAGATGTCTCTCACTTCTTTCATGAAGATGCAATACTTGCGGAGTGGTGGGGAAAAGGCACTAAACTCGCCATAAACGCGGGCCAACTCTGCAACTACGCAGCCATCGGAAACACCCAACTTGGTGACGGCGTCTTTGAGTACTGCAAGTCCAAGGGCGTGCATAGCCTACTGGTCGTGCCCGGCAGCACTCCAAGTCACAGAAAGTTCTTGGTTGTAGCCCCTGTAGAGGCCAGCAAGGGCCAAGCCGGCAAAGCGCAGTGCACCTTCCAGCTACCGAACACCGATTCAAGTTTCCACGTAGCCGCAGGCTTCTGGTCTTGTCACAAGTTTTCGGTCCCCGCCCAGCACACAGAAGATTTCCAACTTGAGCACGACATTGAATTCGGAGAGATTGATGGGATAGACGAACTACGTCTCTACTATGCTCTCCCCAAAACCGCCGACATCGATCGCCACGGAGGCGCTGTGAGCGCCAGAAGCTCCCATACGCAATCCTCGCCAGACTCAGAGCATCCTCTCGAGCTCTATCAAGTGCTGAAGCGGGGAACGTATTTTAAAGAGTGGATCGATGCAGGACTCGGGCAGGCCAAGCTACTGCGCCTGCATAATGGACCGGCCGTCACAAGAATGTGCAGTGAGCAGCATGTAGCCTCACTAAGGGTCACCGTTGAAGCAACAGATCGAGCCGTCCTCGCCAAGCGCGAGCGCCGCCGACAGATAGCCTACATGCTCCTCGCGGCAGCTGTCGGACTCGGCACTGACATGGATCGCCTTGATATACTTGCCACCAAGCTTCTTCCAGCCAGCAGATTTGTCAGTGGCACCTTCTGGTGGCTCGTACTATGCGCAGCCTGTGTTCCCGCAGCCTTCCCTAGACAGTTTCCGAAATGCAAACGCGTCTCAAAAGCTCTGCATTTCTTGATCCTGGCGCTGGTTGGCACATGGTGCGTTTTCGCTTTTGCAGCCCATCCCGACGCCTATGACATCGCCGTCGCCAGCCTCATACGATACACGCCGTGCGCCGTCATTCCTCTGTCGTTACTCGCAATGCTGGCCCAGCGATACGATCTTGAAGACCTAAAGAGCCTGCTGAGGACACGCAAATGAGCTACCGCGTAGAAGGCCCAATACTGATCTACACTGGCGCCGAAAGGGCACCGAAGGCTATAGACCACCACGGGCACACCTTCCGACGCTACATGGACCGCCTCTTTCTGCCCGACCGGCCCGCAAACCTCCCTCGAGAGGTGGTGCGCGCACTTTCCTTGCTGCGGGTCAACATGGCCAGCCGCATCATTGACAACGACTACAATGCAAGCTTGGCCAACTTCCTAGTTGAGGTGGCGACACCTGCATCCGCGAATAGCTTGACAATGCTGGATTTTGGCTGCGGGGACGGCAGCCTGCTTAGCCATCTACACACGGGGCAACACGAGCACACAGAGGTCGTCGGTATCGATATATGCAACGAAGTTATCCAGTATGCCAGATTGCGCCGGCCCCCAGAAGGAGTCCGAGCCACCTTTCACACCACTGGTGACCGAGATATCGACCTGAGAGACGATTCGTTCGATTGCGGTATCGCCTGTTTTGTCATGCACTTCCGCATCGATGCCAATCAGGCTCGCGACTTGCATCGCATCATGAAAAGAGGAGGGACGTTTGCCTACAACGACTACATGTGGAAGGACGATCCCGAACACTACAGAGCAACGCTTTCGATGTTTGAGGGCGCAGGCTTCTCAGTGACTGAGATGTCATGGCGACACAAGACTCGTCGCACCCAGCGGATTGTGAAGCTTGTAAAGCCGAACCACTAGCCCAAATCGGTACCATCATGATCCCTGACGCAGTAATAGGAATCTCCGGCGACATCAGAGCTGGAAAGACGACGCTCGCAGCAGCGTTGGCCAGTGTATGCGGAGGCCGCGCCCGCTCTAATTCACACGTCCTGCGTCAAATACTCGACTGTTTGGGAATCCAACACTCGCGGCAAGACTACGCCAGGCTTGCATCATGCATTTTTCGCGAGTACGGCCACGACATCCTGGTGAGCGCCCACCTTGCGGCCGCGTCCAAAGAACCAGCGCCGGCGGCGGGCAGAGCGGAAATGCGTTTATTGGCGATCGACGGGATTCGCTATGTCTCCGAAGCAATCACATGGAAGCGATCCTGCCGGTTCTGGCTCGTCTATGTCGACACGCGGCCAGAGGTTCGATATCGCCGAGCCATGACCATGCCGCACAACGAGAAGGAGGGAGAGCAAGGGATGAGCTTCGAGCGTTTCGCGGCCCACGACGCATCCGACGGCGAGAGAGAGCTACCTCAGCTGCGATCCATGGCAGACTTGCGCTTTGACAACAACACCGAAGAGATGAGCGAGCTTGCTCTCGGCCGCCGCCTTGCCGCCGCGCTTTCCCTTCACTAGAGTAGTGCGCTAGACAGATGGGGCATTCTTCGCGAGCGCGGCCCTTGCACGAGCGACCTTGGCCGGAGCATCGCCGACCTTGGCAGCACCATGGAGGTCAGCCGGTTCGACCAGTCCTACCAATCTCCTAGGGATCCTGGCCCAAGAGCCTGAGGATCGCCTGATCGCGGCGCCGCACCGTGTCCTCATCGTAGACCGTGCTCCGATCGTGCCAGTAGTGCCGTGAACCGGAATTCGGCTTGTGTTAGGCGTCCGACGGCAGCGTGAGCAGGCCATGGATCCCAAGCGCGCGATCGCCAAGTTGGCGACATACGCACAATCGACAGCCGCCGACCGCCGAATACTCGCGCACGATGTGCAGCTTCGGCCGCTTGTCGCCGTCGCTGGCAAACACGCCCTTCACTTCACCACGAACGCCGAGCTCCTCGCCGAACCTTCCCTCCATGGCGACCATCGGCAGCAACCTGATCGTGGCGATCACCTCCTGCGCGTGCGTGATCTCGACGGCTTCGCTCTTCTCGTGGCCGAGAGCCTCGATTTCACTACGCGCAATCCAGGCCGGTGGATAGCCACAGGTGCGCCATGGGCTAGGCTCGACGGCTGAACCAGCACCCCGAACACACAGTGGAGTCGGCAATTTCGCCCGAAAATGCGCGTCTTGCGCTTCTCGGACCCCAATCGCATGAACGGTGTTTGGAAGTCACTTCGGTGAGAGCCGTCGTCTTTCCGCCCTCACAACCTAAATACTTCAATGTCGAAGTTCATGAACCCTACGTTGTCGCCGTAACCATCACTGGCAAACTTCCACCGGTCGTTCATGCCCCACTTGATGGTCTGCGTCGGACTTGACTTGTTGTAGTAGTAGCTCTTGCCACCCTTGCTCGCATCGAACCGCACTTGATACGGGTAATACACGCGCTTGCCGCCACCTTCCCAGAAACCCATTAAGCAACCCACCGGACACTGTTTCTGAAAGAACCCATCGCCGGCAGGCCCACCACGCCCTCTGGCGTCAACCGTGTCTTTGGGCGACTTGCTAAAGGCCCATGACTTTCCTGAGGTCCTGGTAAACCGCATCCCGTAGCCAACAGGCAATGTTACGGCCGGACCGTATGGAGGCGCTTTCGGTGCAAGGCATTGTAGTTGGACGCGAAGGATTTCAGTGTCACCGAGCACTCGCGTCTCAGTGTATTCGCCTAGTACGACCTCTAGTTTCCGTTTCGACATGCGGCTTAACTCCTCCAATGGTTCGCGCGTAGAATGCTCCATCCGTGCCCACCGCTGGGCGCAAGCTCGACCAGGCGACTACAAGCGAACGACTCCCGGCCGCATCCCCAGGGGAACCACTCCCCCAGCTCGGACTTGGCCCAGCAGCTGCCCGATGAGCGTAGCGATGGCAGCCAGTTCGTTCGCCGTGTCCGTAGCAATTCGCCCAGTCTTCGGAGCGCCAAACGTGCACCGAACCTGCACTCCTTGCCGTCTCGTCACGCTGTAAGCTCGCCCGTTGACCTACGTTCGCTCCTGCAGCAGCGACTGGACGTACGTCGCCCGGTCCTCGCCCTGGAACACGATGTGGCGCTTCTGCATCTCGGCCTTGTCCATGCGCCAGAGCATCTTCATGGTCGCCGACGGCGTGTTCGAGACGATGAACGACTCCAGGCGCACGCTGGGGTTGCCAAGGCGCTGCTCGATCTCCTTCACCGTCTCGTAGAACGCGATCTTCGGATCGTCTGGCCCTAGGTTCCGGATGCCCTTGGGGTCGACGAACACGACACGTTGCTTAGCGCCCTCGACGAGCCAGAGGATGAAGTCCGGGTGGAAGTTGCCGGCCTCGAAGAAGCCGACGCCGCGCCCGCGGCTGAGGTTGCGCAGCAGGTACAGCTCCCGGGTCTTGAAGAACTCGGCGTTGCCGTCATGGAACGCTCTTAGGTCCTCAACGAAGTCCTTCTCGCCTCGGTTTAGCGGCACCGGACTGACCTCGACCACGTCGTTCTCGACGTAGAGCAGGGGCTGGTAGAGGTGCCGGCCAAACCAGATCGCCTTCAGGCCCTTGAACTCCCAGGGCTTCATCTCGCCCTTCTCGATCAGCGCCTTCAGCTCGGTCAGCTTGGCAACGATCTCCTCTCGCGAGCGGTCGACGAGGATCCGGTAGTAGCCCTGGTCCGGCGTCTCGCGCACGCACAGGAAGTTCGCATCGTCGGACTCCAGGTCTCGGTATTCCAGGTGTCGAAGCTCCCACTCGCGCTTGCGGAACTTGTAGTAGCGCTCTATGTAATTCTTCAGCAGGGCCAGCGCGATCTCCTCCCAAAGGCGGACCTTATCGAATGAGTCGAATTCAAGATCCTTCGGTTGGATCAGCAGCTCGTACCAACTTTGGTCTCCCAGTAACTGCTCGATGCCCGCCCGCGTCAGGTTGAGGTTGAACCAGCCGCGCTCGGCCTTGAACCGCTCCAGCTCAAAGTATAGACGATCGACGTCGACGAAGGCCACGTGCTCGGCAGAAAGGGAGGCCCGATTAAGCGTGATAAAGCCATCACCGCCTTCGAGCCCCTTCGCCTTCATCATCTCGATCTCCGGATACCGGTTCAGCACGACCTTGCTACGCAAGAGGTTATTCGCCTCGATCGCGCCATCCGGGTTCGGCGGCCGAACCGTCGGCACTGGGCCGAGCTTGCGGAAGGCGTCACCGAACTCCGTGCTGACGCCGTTGATGGCCTTCTTCAGGCGGACCGTCTGCAGCTTCTGCGTACCGAGGCCTCTGATGACTGGCAACATCAGTTCGATGCGTTCGTAGTCCGGCAGTCCTTCATCCTTCAGGAATTCGCGGAACTGGGCCATGTAGTTGGCATGGATGCCGAAGATGCCCAGCGTCTCCAGGATCGGCAGGTGCTTCGGCCGCTCCACGCCTTCCGGAAGCTGCGCCCGGCCGCTGCGCTTGAGACACTTGGCGTAGCCCTTGAGGCGCACACCGCGCCCGAAGAGCTGGATGATCTGCGCACCCTCACCCTGGCCGACGTTCATCAGGCCCATCGTCGACACGCGCCAACTGCTCCAGCCCTCGGTGAACTTCTTCGAGCCGATCAGCAGGTTGACCGACGAGTCCGGCCGGTTGATCTGATGGAACAGCGATCCCGAAAACTCGCGCTCGCCCGTTGCCAGCTTCTTCTCGTCGCAGAGCCTCACGAGTTTCGCGGCGTCACCGACGTTGATCACGGCGAACGGCTCGTTCTCGGCACCGATGCGCACGGCGATCTCGCCCGACGCTCCCTTCAGGTGCTCGACATACAGCAGCCCGCCGCCTGGCGCGTGGAACAGGGTCGCCAGCGTCTCTTCGTAGACCTGCTGCGCAGTCAGCAGGCAGGTGTTGAGGTAGCGGAAGCGCTCTTCGAACAGATTGCGGCCCGCGGCGGTCTGCAACCCTTGGTTCAGGACGCGGTCGATGCGCTGCACGCTGCCCGCTCGATCCGCGACGTAGCGGGCCAGGAACTGCAAGATCTCGACGATGTCCGATGCGTCACGCGTCGCGAGGCTTGCCGTGACGCTGCTGCCAACGAAGATCCAGAGCGGCTTCTCGATCAAGAACGGCCGAAACAACGTACCATGCTCCCGGAAGAGCCTCTGCTGCTGGAAGAACGACAGCAGGCATGCCACCAGGTACAGCTCCAGGTGGTCGCGCTGCGTGTCCTTGTCGAGGTTGAGGATCTGGTAGTCCTTGCCGAACCCGTCACTGTAGAAGTAGCGGTACGAGTAGTCGCACAGGATGTTCTTCGCGTACAGGTCCGCGAGCTTGGGGTTGCCCTTGACTGCCTGACCGAAGGTCGCGGAGTACTCGAACGAGAAGCCCTTCTCGCAGAGCGCGTTGCGGAGCCGCATCCACGCACCATCGCCGCCGCCCGACGCACCACGATGCCCCTCGTCGACCAGCACGAGGTTGTTGCCCTCGAACGCCTCGACGGCCACGGTCTTGTCGCCGGCGTCGTCGCGCAGCTTGGTGACCTCCAGGATCTCGACGGCCTTGCCTGTGAAGAGTCCGCGCCCGTCCTTATTGAACAGCTCGGCGTAGATGCCGGACTTGCCGAACTCGTCGAGGTGCTGCTTCGACAGTCCTTCGTTTGGCGTCAGCAGGATGATGCGATTCAGTTCACGGCTGCGCCCGTGCTTCGCCAGGTAATGCTGGAATTGGTGGATGTGCGCGTGCATCACCAGCGTCTTGCCGCTGCCCGTCGCCATCCAGAAGGCGAGCTTGTTGAGCTGTGGCCACGCTTCGGCTTCTCCGTCCAGAGGAGCTACCCGATCAGCCTCCGGCTGCCCGTCATTGTACTTCGCGACCTGTTCGTTCAGCGCCGCTAGCAGATTCTTCGGATCATCGAAGTAACGGTCGAGGTAGATCTCGCTGAAGAGCAGGGCGAGATACTGGAAGTACTTCCACGTGATCGGCTGCTCGCCGTGGGTCAGTCGCTTCTCGTTCAGCCTCTGGGTGTGGCGAACGATGTTCTGGTCATACTCAAGCAGCCTCGCAGTGCTGAGCTGCGTCAGGTTGAAGAGCTGGGCGGTGATCGCGTGGTGGAAGCGGTGAACGTTGTTGGCGTCGAGCCCTTCCAGCCCTTCGTTGCGCAGGTGCTGCGCTAGCTGCTCAAACTTGTCGACGTTGAAGAGCGACAACATCCACTGGTTCAGCACCAGCTTGAACGGAAACGGCACTAGCGGGCGACCGCGATTGCGTCGCGCCGGCGCAGTCGCCGCACCCGCTGTCGACGAGGGCGTGTTCCTGGGACGGCCGCGCGGCATCAGACCGCCTCCGAGGCGAACATCAGCCGGTGGAAGTCCTCCTCGATCAGCCGGACCTTCCAGGTCTGGTCGGTTGCCCGAAGGTTCTCCAGGTTGTGGCCGCCGTTGACGTAGATCAGGCCGAACTCGCTGTCCTTCGACGAGTAGCCCTGCTTCGTGAACCACGCATCCAGCACCAGGTTGTCCTGCTCCGGCTGACCGGTGAGCTTGCGCCACACGATCAACGCCTTGCGGCCATCCGGCACCGTGCCGGTGACCACCCGGAACCAATACGGCCCTGTTTGGTCCTCCCTCAGTCGCCCCTTGAGCTGGAGCCGGCCCTCGCCATCCGGCTCGAACGCAGCGGCGAAGGTCCTCGGTGCCGCCATGTGTCGCATTGTCAGTCCGATCAGCCAGTTGAAGGTCTCCAACAGATCGACGTTGGTCTCCCGCGACTCATCCGAACCCGGGCGCTTGACCTTCAGTTTGTACGCGGTCGGGTCGGCGAAAGCTTGGACGTTCAAGAGCGACTGTGAGCCGCGGGTCTCGACATCGAGCATGTAGCGCAGCAGGTACTGCTCCCTAAGCGAATCGCTGCTTTGCGCCTTCGACTCGCCAAGGGTGCGCTGCTGCATCCCGGTGCGACGCGCCTCCAAGTTGTTGAGGGCGTCCTCGTAGGACTCCAGGCGAACGACCTTGACGATGCGCGGGCCACGAGCGGCCTCTTCATGCGTTGCTGACCGAGCTGGCTTGCCGCCTTTCCATTCCGGCGCAAAGGATACCTTCTTGATGCGAGGCAAGAGCACAGTCTCGAAATAGTTACCCACCTCGACGAGAATAAATCTCCGCCGCTCGCCGTCCTCCCTATTGAGTTGGATGACTGCATGGGCGGTCGTCCCTGAGCCCGCGAAGAAGTCGAGCACTGCTTGTCCGGCCTGAAGACGCGCCACCTTCAATGAGTGCCAAACTGTCCATATGGACTTCGGGAACGAGAACTCACCGGTATCGCCAAGTATGTTTTTCAGAAGCGTGCTACCGTGCTCGGCGGCGTTGAACTCCGCATCATTCCACACGGTGCGATAAGACTCGTAGTCCTTGGCGAGATAGACGACAGGCGATCCATCTCTGCCGGGCCGCACTTCCAAGTTCTTGGCGACAGCCTCGATCGACTGCCGAGCATATCGCCACTTGCGCTCCATGCCGTCCGTAGATGAGATCGGCCACAACTCGGTCGAGCCATCTTGTTGATGCCGCACCGCTGCATCGGGATGCCATCCGTCCGGTGGCACATCACCAAACCCAAGCACTCGCCCGTCGCGCACGAAGATTGGATAGAAGCAGTTCCGCCCGCTTGCCCGCTCCGACTCGCTTCCAGTCTTCATCAGCGGCTTTGACTTGGCATCGTCAAGAGACCTGAGCCCCAAAGAAAGACCTGTGCGGTGCAGGAAATATGCGAATTCATGAGTATAAGAAAAGCCCGATCCCTGGATGCCGCGTGGGTTATGCACCACACTCACGCACGCGCGATCATCTGCGGGAAACAGACTATCGAACAAGAGCCCTAGCCGCTCCTGTTCGTTCTCGTCGATTGCGCAAATGAAGACCCCATCTGCGCTTCTCAGCGACGCCGCCAAGCGTGACCGATCGCTCAGCATGGTCAGCCACGACGAATGCTTGTATGTGTTCTTGTAGAGGATCTCGCTTGTCTTCGCGTTGTAGGGTGGATCGATGTAAATGCAGTCAATTGCCGCCAGGTGCCGAGCCCGCATCACGCCAAGCGACTGATAGTTGTCTCCGTGGAAAGCCACGCCATCGGTTATCTCCTCGACTTCGCCGATCGCTTCCAACAAGCGCGCCGTGAAATCCGGCTCGAAGTGACGCGTGTCGATCATCAGCGTCGGATGCCCCTTCATGAACGCAAGCTTCAAGGGCTTGCTGTAGCCCACCATTGTCGTGTCGGTGCGGATCTCATCGATCGCACAGAGCTGGACCCATTCCTCGCGCTGCGCGTCGTTCGCCGCGATCTCGGAGTAGAACTGCTCCGGCACGACGCCGAGCGCGATGCACCAACTGGTCTCGACGACGAACTTCTTCTTCAGCCAGAGCTTCTTCTGGAAGTCTTCGAGCTGCGCCAGGAAGTCGATGATCTTGCCGGCGATCTTGCGGATGACCTTGATCTTCGACAGGTACTGCTCGGCTCGTGGCGCGGTTTCGTTCTCGATGTCGTCGAGGTGCATCACCTCGTTCTTGATGTAGAAGTCGAGTTCCCGGCGCAGGAAGCCGCCGAGGTCCTTGTGGATGAAGTAGTCGAAGGTGTTGCGCGCCGTGTAGCGGTCCAAATGGACGCGCAGCCGGCTGCTGTCTCCCGTCGTTCCGTCCGCGCGCACATGCGGCTTCTTCAGTTCCGCAATCCATGCCGCGGCTGCGGAGTCGCCGACCGCCAGGATCGCGGCCTCGGCGGCAGCGTTCAGGTCCTTCTGCTTGCTTGGGTCCGGCTGGTAGGTGAAGCGGATCACCAGTTCGCCGCCTTCGATCGACACAGCGCGATCATCCACGAGCCGGAAGCGTCGCTCCTTGCCCTCCGCTGCCTTGACGTTGCCGTGTTCACCCTCGGCCGCATCCGCTAGCCGGAAGTGCACACGCATCGGCTTCTGCTCGTCCTCCGGCCGCAACCGGAAGGCGTAGTCGCGCAGGTACTCGCTCGACTTGATGTAGTACTGGTCCTGGTTGGCCCAGTAGAGCTTGACCTCTTCACCTTCGTACGGAATCGCGTACGTCCCGGCCTTGTATACCCGCTTCGCGAGGAAGTCGCCCTCGGAGTAGTAGCGGCGGAAGAAGCTGAACAGGTGGTCGTAGACCTCGCTCTCCAGCGCCGCGACGTCGACGACGTCGGTCTTCAGCCGCGCGCGCAGCTCATTGATCTTCGAGTTCGTCTCGGGATCGACACCAAGGCCCTTGGCCTGCTCGACAGCCTTCGCCAGCTCCTTCTCTACCTCGACCTTGTCGGCCGTCTTGTAGAGCGCGAACGCTTCCTTGACCTGTGGTAGCAGGTCCTTGTCCAGGAACTGGGTCACCTCCGCGCTCTTGCTGTGCATGATGCGGTAGAGGCCGAAGTCCAGGTCGGGTTGGTCGAGCTGGAACAGTTCCTTCAGCAGCGTCTTCAGCTTCTCGTACTTCTGGCTCATCGGATGCTTGTTGCGTGACTGCGTGCGGTACGGACCGTGCTACACGACCGACCAGCGGATGGTGAACAGCGTTTCGCGCGAAGTCTTCTGGGCCAGCCGCTTCTCCAGCGACTCGACGAGCCGGTCACGCTTGTCTGTGATCTCGTCTTCGACCTTGAAGATCTCCTGCCGCTGGCGGCGCTGCTGCCGCTCCAGCTTCTGGATCTTCTCCTGGATCTCGTGCTGCTCGGCGAGCGTCGCCGCCTGCCGGGCCTGCCGGCGCAGCGACTTGATCTGCTCCTTGGTGTCGACCAGAGCCTTCTCGGCGGACAAGACCATGTCCTCGGCCCACTTCTCCAGCTTCTCGCGCGCCTCCTGGAAGTGCGCGTTGTTGGCTTCGAGCGAACGACTGACCGTGGCCTTCGCATGGCGCTCGCACTCGGCCGCGAGGCGCGCCGCGGCGGTGGATCCCGCGTCCAGGGCAGGCACGACCCGCGCGTCGCAGGAGAACAGCTTCTCCATCGTCTCCTGGTCCAGGGACGAGCCGCCGTCTTCGAAACCGGAGAACAGCAGGTACTCCTCGCACTCGTAGGACTCGACCGTCAGCCGGTCGAGGGTCAGGTAACCGCTCTTGCCGCGCAGCGCCTCGACGACGTGTAGCCGCGACTGGTGGTGCGTGACGTCGAACACGACTTCCGCCGGGGGCGTCGGCAACGCCTTGGCACCGTCGACGACGTGTTCGCCGAGCGGGTGCGACAGGCGGTAGAGGAAGGTCGAACGGTCCGCCTCGACGTCGTCGCCGGCACGCGGGCGCGACTTCGAGATCAGGTGGTACAGGCCGGTCGCGATGTCCGGGCGCGGCGAGTCGACGAGCTGGAAGGCCAGCACGTCGTCCTCGAAGGTCGCGCGATCGCCCAGCATGAACCGGGTCACCGACCAGAACCGCTGCCCGACCCGGTCGAGCTGCGCCTTTGCGTCGGCGAGCTGGAGGCGCAGGCGCTGGTGAACGTCCTCGTCGAAGTGCTCGAACAGCTTCTTGCGTGTGTCGTCGAGCCGGGTGCGGATCTGCTCGTCGAGTTCCGCCTGGAGCGCGCGGAAGGCCGCATCGATCGCCGCCGGCGTGCGGCACTCCTGGTAGATCGCCAGGATGCGCTTCTCGAAGTCGACGCCGGACTCGATCGAGCCGAGCACGTCGTCGGAAGCACCGAACAGCCCGTCGAACAGCTTGAACTTCTCGCCCAGCAGTTCGAGCACGCGCTGGTCGGCCGCGTTCCGCTCGTTGAGGAAGTTGATCACGACGACGTCGTGCTTCTGCCCGTAACGGTGGCAGCGGCCGATGCGCTGCTCGATGCGCTGCGGGTTCCACGGCAGGTCGTAGTTCACGACCAGGGAACAGAACTGGAGGTTGACGCCTTCCGCCGCCGCCTCGGTGGCGAGCAGGATCGTCGCCGCGTCGCGGAAGTGCTCGACGAGGGCTGTGCGCACGTCGACCGCGCGCGACCCGGACGAACGGCCGGTGCTGCGGTTTGCCTCGGCCCAGCGCTCGTAGATCGCAGAGGCTTCCGGGCCGCCGTTGCTGCCGTTGAAGACGACGACCTGCCCGCGGTAGCCGTGCGACTCCAAGAACGCCTTGAGGTAGTCCTGGGTGCGCCGCGACTCCGTGAAGATCAGCGCCTTCTTGTTGGCTCCGGTCTCCGCGAGGCGGGCGAACCCGATGTCGAGGGCCTTCAGCAGCGTCTGCGTCTTGGTGTCGACGCCGATGCCGCGCGCCCAGGTGCCGAGGTGGCGGAGGACGTCGATCTCTTCGCGCAGCTTGTGCCGGTCGATGGTTACGGGCGCGCTGTCAGTCACCTCCGCCTCCTCGTCGTCGGCGAGGATCTCGTCGAGCAGGTCGTCTTCGATCTCCTCGGCCGCGACGAGCTGCTCGGCGAACTCAGGATCGCTCTTGGCCCGCTCATCGCGCAGGGTCTCCAGACGCAGGCGCAGCGTGTCGAGCGTCTCGGCGATGGCATACGACGAGGACGCGAGGATCTTGCGAAGGATCAGCGCGGTCAGGTGGCGCTGCCGCTGCGGCAGGGCGTAGCTGCTCTCGCGCTGCAAGAATGCCGACACGGCTTCGTACAGCGCGTGCTCGTTGTCCGTCGGGTTGAACGGCCGCGTGATCGCGTGGCGCTCGGTGTAACGGACATACTCCAGCACCTGGCTGCGCAGAGTCCGCTTGCAGAACGTGCCGAGCCGTTGGCGCAGGGCCTCCAGGCTGCTGCCGGCGCTGGCGTACTGCGAGCGGAACGAGTTCACGTCGCCGAACAGCTTCTCGTCGATCAGGGTCGACAGGCCGTACAGCTCCAGCAGCGAGTTCTGGAGCGGCGTCGCCGTCAGCAGCAGCTTGCGGCAGTCCTCGGTCGCCCAGCGGATCCCGGTGCCGACCTTGTTGCTCGGCCGGTAGGCGTTGCGCAGCTTGTGCGCCTCGTCGATGACCACGAGGTCCCAGGCGATCGCCTTCAGCTCCTCCCGCAGGCTGTTTGCGAAGTGGAACGACGTGATGAGCACCGCCTTACTGGCGAACGGGTCCTGGCCGACGCGCCGGGCGTCGCGGAACCCCTTCGCGTCCAGCACCTGCGCCGGCAGGTTGAACTTCTCCTGGAGTTCGAGGGCCCACTGCTTCCGGATCGACGCCGGGCAGATCACGAGCAGCCGGCGCTTCCGTTCCGCCCAGAACTGGCACAGCACGATGCCGGCCTCGATCGTCTTGCCGAGACCGACCTCGTCGGCGAGCAAGACGCCCTTGGACAGCGGCGACTGGAGGGCAAACAGCGCGGCCTCGATCTGGTGCGGGTTGATGTCGACCGACGCGTCGAACAGGGACATCGAGAGCCTATCCATCCCGCTCGCTGCCCGACGGGTCAGGTCGTGCGCGAAGTACTTGGCTTGGTGCGGGATGAGCGGCGCGCGCTGCACTTGGAGGTGTCGCCCTTCGAAACGAACTCGGACTCGCTGAGCTTTCTACCGCGCTCGGGCCGGCAGGCTCAACGGTCTTCCTTGGCTTGCGCCAAGGCTATCGACTCGCCGCCAACACACTCTCGTCGGCCGTGCAGGCCGCGGCTATGCTGATGATGCGAGCCACCCGTCCCAGTTCACCTCCAAGCGGCTCAAGGTCCTCAACCCATGAGGCATCCGCTTGGCCAAGTCCGCCGCCACCCCGTCGCCGGTCGAGATCGTCCAGATCTCCCGGCTGTTCTGCTCGCCCACGAACCCGCGCAAGAACGACGCGGCCGTCCCCCACGTCGCTGCGTCCATCCGCCGCTTCGGTTGGCAGCAGCCCATCGTCGCCCGCCGCAGCGGTGAGGTGATCGCCGGCAACACCCGGCTCAAGGCCGCGCAGGAGCTCGGCATGAGGGATGTGCCGGTGTGGTGGTTCGACGGCACCGACCTGGACGCGGTGGTGTTCTCCATCGCCGACAACCGGTCGCACGAGTTCGCCGAGTGGGACGAGCCCGAGCTGGCCAAGCTGCTGCAACAGCTCAAGGCCGAGGACTCCCTCGACGGCGTCGGCTACTCCACCGAAGACCTGGACGCCCTCGTCCAGCAGCTGCGCGAACAGGAAGAAGTAGACCGCGAGCTCGCCGACGAAGGTGACGAGCCCCCGCCCGCCGTGGCCGCATCGAAACTCGGCGACCTCTGGTGCCTCGGCGACCACCGACTGCTCTGCGGCGACTCGACCAGCATCAAGGACGTGCACCGCGTTATGGCCGGCGAGAAGGCTGCCCTGGTTGCCACCGATCCGCCTTACCTCGTCGACTACACCGGCGAGCGGCCGAACGACTCCGGTAAGGACTGGACCGACCGCTACCGCGAGATCGACATCCAGGACGACCGAGACGCCGTCGCGCGATTCGTTGGCCACCGCCCAAGCCGCGAGCCGCCCGCAGCTTTCCTCGGCGGGCCGGCGAACCGTGGCGCACCTGGCATCGAACTAGGTCTGGCGCAAGGGGTTGGTAAAGCCCGCGTCGGCGACGGGAACGTCGTTCTGGTTGTCGTGGCCATGGACGCATGAGTCCTCGCCGAGCCCGACGCAGCAAGGCAGTCCGGTGGAATGCGACGCCAGGCAGGACGTGTGCCACGTGCTCGGCACCGATGAAGCACCGTCGTTCCAACGGTGGCGGGCCGGGGTCGCATTTGCGTCGACATGCGACCCCTAGCTCTGTAGCCACGGGGACGGGCGCAACACGACAGCGGATCAACCGACCGACAGCGCACCCAGGGTCCGCCCGATCCAAAGGCGATGAAGGCATCGCCGACTCCCGGGCGACAACGCCGGCCGGCCATGCAGCATCCGCGAGTTGTCGACGATCAGCACCTCACCCGCTCGCAGCAAGACCCGTTCGGCGTACGCCGCGGCGTGCGCCTCCACTGCGTCGCGGAGTCGCCGGAGCACCTGTGCATCCATGCCCCCCGTCGACACCGGCTCGACCCATGGCGCGAAGAACAGGCACGGCGCCCCGGCTCGCCAGCTCACCACGGGGCACTCGGTTGCCTGCAGTCCGGCGCGATAGCGAGCAGGAAGCCGAGCCTCGCCGAGGGCATCCACGACCGCGGGATCGAGCGCAGCCAGGATCATCCTTCCATCGCAGAGGAGCTGGGGGCACCCATCCGCATCCTCCACTTCGCACCGCCATGCGATGTAGTGGGCATCCGGGTGGTCCGTGTGCATCGGCACGGCTTCCGGCTGACACAAGTAGGTGGAAGTCTCCGGTCGCAGGCGCACCCGCGTTTCGTCGACGACATCGCCCAGGACAGCGGCAAGGGACCGATAGGCATGCAACGACATCGCGGGCAGGCGCACGAAGCCCCTGCTCGCGATCGTCGCCGCGATGGCCACCGGGTCCGAAGGAAGTTCCTGGGGCCGCGGCAGCTTGACCATCAGCGGCTCCACTCCGACGGCGGCCACAGTGGCGCCCGCTCGTCATCGTCGTCACCGCCCTTGCACGCGTGCCAGCACCGACCCTGGCAGTCGTGCCAACAGTTGGTCATCCGCGGGTCCTCCGAACCCTGGACGTAGGACTCGCCGTAGACGGCCTGCCACAGATCCGCCGTGTGCCCGAAGACCTGCTTGAGCACCGGCAGCTCTTCTGGCGTAGAGCCGAAGCCGCCATCGTGATCGAGGATGTCGCCGAACAGGCGGCGACAGTCTGCGGCGTAAGCCCGCGGGCTCAGCATGTGCACGTGCCAGATCACATCGATGGCCTTGGTCGGTGCCAGGGCGACGCCGGGGTAAAGCTGCGCCAGCAGCAGGAACTTCAGATAACGTTGAACCTCGTTGGTGAGACGATCCTCGGTCCAGTCATGGGGAACGAGGCCGGAGAGTCGCGCGCAGTGCGCGAGGTTGATCGAGACCTTCAGCTGCATGTGATTATCTCTATGTGTCGGTAAGGGAGTACGGGATCGGAGTAGGGAAAGAGCAACGGACAGCGATTCACCTCATGCGGCACCTCCCTTGCCCCGCAGGTGGGCACGCAGGGCTTCGGCGCGCTTCAGGACAGCCAACCCGACCGGACAGCTCGCCAGGCTCGCCACCAATTGGTTGGGGTGCGGGATCCGCCCCTGATCCAGAAGCGGCAGATTCAACCGGCGGCAGAGGTCATGGAGGTCCTTGCCGTGTTGCGTCCGGCAAAGGCCGCGAACGCAGACCACCAGCACAAGATCCGGTTCGCGCAGTGCGCTTCGATAGCACCCCGAGCTCGGATCGGAACGCCGAGTTGGGCAATGCTGCGCCGATCGCACTTGCAGCTGGGCCTCCAACCTCCTCGTTGCTTGAGGACGAAGGTCGCCGCCGACTACCAAGATGTCGAAGCCAGCGATGGCTCGACGGATGAGACACTCCAGGTCACGTGGTTCCATGATGCCCTCAGTCTTCAAGACGGGTCAGATGCGGGCCCAGAGGGCGTCGACGGAGAGGACTCCGCCAGAACCGCGATGATCTACTTCTTCTCAGCGTCGCTGCGTTCCGCTCCGTTGCGAGTCAACATCAGCACGCGCTTCACTTCCTTCATGTAGGTGCGCTGGGCGCCGTCTGCGTCAACCTCCTGATCAAGAGCGACCAGGTGCGCGAGCCGAATCCACCAGAGAGTGGTCAGGATCGCTCGCTCCGGTGTGACGTTCTGATCCTGTCCAGTGTTCCGCCGCATGCGCTCGTGAGCGTCCTTGGCGGCGGCACGCACATCTTCATCTGGATCGATTTCCACCGAAGTCAACAGCACCCGATGCCCCTTCCCCTCCGGATTGACCCCGAGCCCGGACATTGCACGGATCAGGTGGTATCGCCATGCAGGAGATGGCTCGAGCATGTCCTTGTCGGTGCGCTTCTTGCGATCCTCGCGATCCGCCTTCGACAGCTTGTCAACCAGACGCTCCAGGCAGTAACGGGCGATCTCCCCGCGCAGGACCACCAAGTCAGGATCGTCCTTCATCTCGCGATGAAGCTGGTCTTCGAGACACTGCATGGGCCAAGCAAAGAGCCGGGCCCACGGTTCCGGCAGTGGGCTGCGGCCATCCTCGGGCCAATAGCGCAAGTCGTTTGCGACTCCAGGCGTGGCGAGGGAACGCCAAGCCAGAAGCGCAGGCTTGAGCCCGCGCCAGACCCCACCAGCGCGGAACAGCAGATCGATGCAGACCTGGAGCTGGTCCCAAGCCCATTCGAACTCCTCCCACGGCGCACGCACCTTCTCTTCATCTGGCGCCTCGACGTCGGGCGGCAAGATGTTGCCCCACCCTTCGTGGCGCCCGCCCCTTGGACGTGCTGAGGCGAAGAGCTTGCGGTGTCGGCCGATTTCCTCGACGGCGCCCTGCAACAACGTCTCTCGATCCGACTCCGAGATCGACGACCAAACCTCTGGCGATGCCTTCACCACGCACAGCCCGAACCAAAACCACGCGCGGCGAAGATCTGGCCGGCGCGCCGCCTCGCGAGACCCGCGCAACCAGCCCGTGAGCGTGTTCAGCCACGGCGCCACCGCGTCGGCAAGCACCTGCCCCGCCTCTTCGAGAGTCGACTGGGAAGCATCGACCCAGCGCTGAATCGCGCAGCGCACGCCAAGGCAGTTTGCCCCCCAAACCTCTGGCCTTGCCTTCTTGGTGATGTCCAGCAAGTCACGCAGCACCGGCAACCCGAGGGCGAACAACCATGGGGTAAGGTGCCTCGGTGACTCAAGTTCTGGCTTCAGGGAAGCGCGGGCAGGAGGCAACCTCCTCCAATCCTGAGGGTCGAAGTCGCGAGGCCAGCGAGTCATGGCCTCAGACGAGAAGCCTCCGAGTTCCCAAACTCGGCCGGCGGAAACGCCTGCGTCCTCGACCAGCACACGGATCAGCCTGAACAGTGCCGGCTCGTCGCCCGGCTGTGCGGGGCGGCCAGGATCCAGGCGCGCGCGTAGGGTCAAGATGACCTTCGAGGCAAACTCGTCGTCCCTATAGTCGCCAGGCCAGCCACCCGCGATGAGCGCCCCCACGAAGTCGGCGCCCGGCAGGTCTTCGCGGTCGCGACAGAACTCGTTGGCCAACCGCTTCCGAGTCGCCGCATCGACCACGACCAGTCCGGCCTCCGGCCCAGATGCTCCGCCCGCAACCAGACGCGGTAGCTCCGTTCCCTTGCCCCCAACACCACACAGGCGTGCGAAGGCAGCGAGCAAGCACGCGTCGCGGTTGCCAATGCCAAGGGGACCGCTGCGCGTGCGCGCGACGGCCTCCAGGCGCAACTTTGTCACGTCGTCACTGGCCGGTTTGCCAACCTCTGGATCCTGAACGACCTCCAAGACAACCGAGGACAGCCATTTGGAGTCAGGCCCCCAGCCAGCGCGCTGGAAGATCTCCAGCGCAGCATTGGCCCTCTCCAGCTGGAGGATTGGCTTGTCGAGGGCGGGAGGTTCGACCGACTTCCACTTGCGAGGACGTGTCACGTTACTGCCTTCGTAGAGGGTTCACTGCCTGAGGACCCCGCGAGCGGGGATCGCGCTTGGCTGAAGATCGTCGACCTTCTGGAACACGGCCCATTCAGAGCCACAGTCCCGCGATGGAATGAAGCTAGACTTGCGATCTAGATTTTTCAAGCAGGCCGAAGAGACACGGGGACGCGGGGCGATGGTTCAGCATGGCTGCATCCTCTGGGCGGCCTGCCATGCCCCAGAGCGAACGAGAAGCGGCAGCCTTCGATCCAGGCGCCGCAGCCAGCCGAGTGTCTCGGCTGCATCGCCCCTACGATTACATGCCGGCGTGGCGGCGGGTTCGCGAGCGGCTGAATCGACTGCCGACCGGGCCGGAATCGTGGGGTGACACGCACAGCCCCCGCGCAGACAGCACCACCGCGACGTGACTTTGCCCCGTGGACGCTCGCACCGCCCACACCTACCCTCCGCCCGCTTGCTCGACCTCCCCGCCGCGCTCGGCGTCGCCGCCGTGGTCTTCGCGTCGACGAACCTCGACGACGTCTTCCTGCTCGCGGCGTTCTTCGCCAACCCGCAGCTGCGACCCGGCTCGATCGTGCTCGGCCAGTTCCTGGGCATCGGCGCGCTGGTCGCGGCCAGCGCCGCTTTGGCGTGTGCTTCGCTCGCGGTTCCCGATGGCTACCCAGCCTTGCTCGGTGTCGTGCCGCTCGCGCTCGGTGTGCACAAGCTCTGGGGACTGCGCGCATCCGGCAATGCCGATGCCGAAGACGACGGCGAAGCCGACGAGAACGAGAACGAGAACGCCCCCGCATCGCCGCGCAACCGCGGCCAGGCACTCACCGTCGCCGCCGTGACGATCGCGAACGGCGGCGACAACCTCGGCGTCTACATCCCGCTGTTCGCCAGCGACGTCGGCATGGTGCCGTTCTACGCCGGCGTGTTCGCCGTGCTGACAGCGGTGTGGTGCCTCGCCGGCTACCTGCTGGTGCAGAACCGCCTGATCGGGCCACAGGTGCGCCGCTTCGGGCACGTGGCCCTGCCGTTCGTGCTCGTCGCCCTCGGGCTGTGGATCCTGGCCGACGCGCGCGTGCTGCTGCCGTAGCCCTGCACGGGCTCGATCCGCAGCTCGGCGAACAGCAACAGCGCGCGGATGCCGAGCGCGATCCTCGCACGCAACGGCCCGAAAGACCCGGAATGGCCGAGGTGCGCAGAGGCACGGCGCCGGCGCGGCATACAGTGAACCCATGAAGGTACCGCACTCATGGTTCGTCGTGCTCGACAGCCACCACGCCCGCCTGCTGCGGCTGACCCGCACGGCGAAGGGAAGCCCGCACCTGGAGGAGTTGGCCACGTTGGCGACGACGTTCGCCGCGGGAGAACACCACCGGCCGGACCGCCTCGGCGCGCCGGGTCGTTCGGCCGGCGTTGGCCACGAACACGAGGAGGCTCTCGCGCACTTCGCCCGTGAGGCCGCACCGTGGCTGCAGGCCGAGCTGACGCAGCGCGCCGTCGATCGATGCTCCCTGTTCGCGCCCGCGGCCATGCTGGGCGCGTTCCGCAAGGAGAAGTCGAAGGACCTGGCGGGCAAGCTGACCGAGCACGCCGTGGAACTGGCGGGACTGCCGATCCCCCAGCTGGCGAGCCACCCGCGCATCGCGGCCTTGCTCGAAGCCTGAGCTGAGGGACTCGCAGGCCCGGCGCGGCGCCGCCGGCGCACGCAAGTTGTCCGCGTGCGCGGTGCAGGCTCCGCCGGCGCTGCCAACTCACCACCGCTTCACGCGGCTCTCAGGGGACCGGGCCATGCTCGGGAATGGCAGACAGCCGTTCCACTGGCGATGCCGCCCACCCATGACCTCGACCCTCATCGACGCAGCGAACCATCCACCACGGCCGGCGAGTCCGACCATGGCGACCGCGACGCTCCCCCGGCTCGTCCCCGCACCGACGCCGGCACCGACGCCGGCCACCGCGCCACCGGACGCGAGCGAACCAGGCGACTTCGGTCCGATGCTCGGCCGCTCCACGGCGATGCAGCGCCTGTACGACCGGCTGCGACGCGTGGCGCCGACGACCGCCACGGTGCTGCTGCACGGCGAGACCGGCACCGGCAAGGAGCTGGCGGCGCGAGCGATCCACGAGCACAGCGAGCGCCGCAGCGGCCCGTTCGTCGTGCTGAACTGCGGCGCCGTCGCGGCGAACCTGATCGAGAGCGAACTGTTCGGCCACGAACGCGGCAGCTTCACCGGCGCCGTGCGACGCCACCACGGCGTGTTCGCGCGCGCCGACCGCGGCACCTTGTTCCTCGACGAGGTCACCGAGATGCCACTGGACCTGCAGGTGCATTTGCTGCGCGTGCTCGAGGGCGGCGGCTTCCATCGCCTCGGCGGCGAAGAGCTCGTGCACAGCGACGCACGCATCGTCGCCGCCACCAACCGCGACCCGCTGGCGGAAGTGCGGTCCGGCCGCTTGCGCGAGGATCTGTACTACCGGCTGGCGGTCTTCCCGATCGGGCTTCCGCGTTTGTGCGAACGCGACGACGACGTCGAGTTGCTGGCCCGGCAGTTCCTGGCTCGACTGAACGCGCGCAACGACGCCAGCAAGGAGTTCGGGCAGCGGGCCATGGACCACCTGCGCGGCTGCCCATGGCCGGGCAACGTGCGCCAGCTGCAGAACGCCGTGCACCAGGCGTTCGTGCTCGCCGATCGCACGATCGCCATCGAGCATCTGCCGGCGTGTGCGCCGATGGCGATGGCGGAGGGCAGGGTCGACGTCGTGGTCGGCATGTCGTGCGCGGACGCCGAGCGGCAGTTGCTGCTGGCGACGCTCGTGCACTGCCGCGGCGACAAGAACGCCACCGCGACGATGCTCGGCATCAGCCTGAAGACGGTCTACAGCCGCCTCGGCACCTACTCGGCGGCCACGACCCAGGCGAGCTGAACCGGCGCGGCCCCGCCGGCCGCCACGTGCGCGCGCACGTGCGCCGCGAAACGCCGCAGATCCTGGCGCACCGCGCGCGACGGCACGCCGAGCACCGAACCCAGGATCTCCACCAGCCCGCTCGGGGCGTAGTCGATGCGCACGGTGATCCGGCAGACGGCGTCGCCGAGGCGCTCGAACGTCACGTCGCCGCTGTGCAGCGCGCCGCGCAACGACTGCCAGGCGATGCGTTGGTCGGGCGTCTGCTCGACGATCGCAGCCTCGAACTCGCGGCCGAGGCCGCCGAGGCGCACGCGCCAGAGCTGGCGCCGTTCGTCGAGGCGGCGCACCTCGCGCACGCCGTGCAGGAACCGGGGCAACTGCTCGAGGCACGCCCAGTGCTCGTAGGCGGTGCGGGCGGGAACGAGCACCTCGACACTGTGGACGATCGTGGTCATGGCGGAACGCTGGCGAACGGGTCGCGCCGCCGCATCGGGATCGACCCGGCGGCGGCGATCGCCCCGGCGCGTCGACGACGCCCCGGGACACGGAACAGGAACGCCGCGGCGCACTCGCCTTGGGCGAGCGCGTCGCGGCCCGACTTCACTTGCCAGCGAGCCAGGTCGGCACACCGTCCTCGTCGCGCAACGAGACCGACTTGCCGTCCACCTCGAGTTCCCCGGCGAGCACCACCGCGCGCCCGTCGAACACGCTCGGCGCACCGGTGACGCGCACACGACGACCCGGCCGCAGGTCCAGCAGGCGCTGCTGGGCGAACGACGACGGGCCGGCGTGCACGACGACCTCGCGGTCGTCTTCGAGGCGGATGCGCAGGCGCACCAGCTCCTCCGACGCCTCCACGTTCGCCACGGTGCCGACGGTGACGATGGTGCCGCGCAACGTCTCGACCTTGCTCAGGTCGTACTTCGCCTTCGGCGTCGCGTGCGTCGCGTCGATCACCACCGCCGTGGCCTTCGCGTCGCTCTCCTTGCGCGCGACCAGACAGGCCTCGCGGCTGCTGGTCAGCCAGGCGTCGTTGCCGAGCACCGGCCACTTGCCGTCCTTCAGGGCCATCGCCGCGAGCCGCTCGCTGCTGCACGGCAGCACGTAGACGAGCTTGGCCGCGTCGTAGGTCAGCGCCTCGACGGGCACCAGCGCCACGCTCTCGCCGATGCCGAGCACGCCGCCGAAACTCAGCAGCATGCCTTCGATGCGCGCCGACTCGACGCCGACCACGAGGTCCTCGACGTCGGCGATGCGGTTGCGCCGGGCATCGGTGACGCGGGTGCCGAGGATCTGCGAGAAGCGGCGGTGCACGAACGCAGCGCTCGCCGGCGGTTGCGCGGCGCCGCTGGTGCCGTCCTTGGCACTGCCCTTCGGCTCGGCCGAACCGGCGGGAACGGTGCCTTCCTTGCGATCGCCGTAGTACTGGTCGACCTGGCTGGCCCAGCTCGGATTCGCCATGTCGGGCCAGTTGGCCTTGTCGAAGCCCGGCGCCGCCTTCAGCGTCGCGAGGTCGAGGCCCAGCGTGGCGCGCGGCAGGTCGTCGCTGCTGCGCTGCACGATCTCGATCAGGCGCCACGGCATGGCGAAGTACTTCTCGCCGAAGCCGAGCGTGCCGCCGAAGGCGACGACCACGTAGGCGACGCGTTGGTTGCGGCTGTCGAGCACGATGTCCTGGATCTCGCCCAGGCTCTCGTTCTTCGGGTTGGTGATGGCGCAGCCGATCAGGTTGCTGGCCTTGCAGCGCATCAGCTCCAGGCGATGCGGCGCGGCGGCCTCGGTGGGCTTCGGCGGCATTTCCTGGGCGGCGACGAAACCGCTGACGAAGGTCAGCAGGAGCGGAACGGTACGAAAGGGGGTCATGGCAGATCCTCGTTGCACACAGGCAACGCGGCCGAGCCCGGCACCGGCGACCGTCGACACGAGCGTGCCGTCGGGGCCGTGGCCTCGGCGATGAACCCCGTCGCTGGCCCGCGCTCGAAGTGAACTCGGACCGGGGACGGGTGGCGCGGTTGGCGCGAGTCCGGATCTAGCTCCAGCGCCTGAGAACCCGGTGAACACGCGGTGAGTTCGGCGCCGCCGTTCGCGAACGCGCGACCCCCGCCGGCACGGCGGCACTCACGCGGGCGGACGCGTCGTCTCGCTGGCTTCGCCGACCTCGTCGGCGTCGACGAAGCGGTAGCCGCAGCCGATCACCGTCTCGATGTGCGGCAGTTCGCCGTCGACGTGGATCTTGCGCCGCAAGCTCGAGATGTAGACGTCGATGACGTTGCTGCTGGCCTCGTAGTTCATGTCCCACACGCTCTCGCTGATCATCGTCCGTGTCAGCAGACGCCGCGGATTGCGCATCAGGAACTCGAGCAGCGCGAACTCCTTCGCCGAGAGCTTGATCCGCACTCCGGCCGAGGTCACGCGGTGCTCGTGCAGGTCCATCGTCAGCCTGCCCGAGCGCAGGACCGAGCCTTCCGAAGCCTGTGCGCGGCGCAGCAGGCTGCGCAGCCGCGCCAGCAGCTCGTCGAGCTGGAACGGGCTGCCGAGGCAGTCGTCGGCGCCGGCGTCGAGGCCCGCGACCTTCGCCGCGGTGGAGCCCGGCGTCGACAGCACCAGGATCGGCGCGCGCAGCTTCTGCTGCCGCAGCTCGCGGCACATGCGCGCGGCGTCGAGCCCGGCCGGGTCGCCGACCAGCACCACGACGTCGTGGTGGTCGACGATCGCCGCTTCTTCGCCGGCATCGGTGCTGGTCGCCACGTCGACGCTGTAGCCGTGCTGCTCGAGGCTGACTCGCAGAGTCCGCGCCGTCGCGACGTCGTGATCGACCAACAGAATGCGCATTGGGTCCCCTTGCAGGACCGTGCAGGATAGGGGTTATGACGCGGCGATTGCTGGTCCTTCGATATCATTCTTTGGCGCACCGCATGGGCTGTTTGGCCGCCGTTCATAGGCTTTTCAGCCCAACCTAACCTCGGCTCCCTACACGGAGTCGCCATGTCCGACAGTGCTCGCCGAGGCCGCAGCGATCCGCCGACTCCACGATCGAGGTGCCGAGATTCCGAAGCTCGCCGCCATGGCCATCCATGGCTCCTCGTGACGGCGCGTCGCCTCCAATGACGACCCGACCTCCGGAGGGGCGCTGCCAGACGCACCGACGACCTGCTTCTCGCAACGACACGGCCGCGATCGTCCTGCCACCGGCGCACAGCCCGACCGGAGCCCCACGGCCATGATGCGCTTCTGGCGACAGCGTGCTGGCGAGGAACGTGCGGACGAGACCATCCTGCGCGCGGAGCTGTTCGGAACGGAACGCTTCGCGGAACTCGGCCGGCGCCTCGCGACAGCAGCGATCGTGCCAGCGCGCCGATGGCGCGGCCGCACGCTGGCCACACGCTTGCGAACCGATGCCCTGCAGCTGCAACGGGCGCATGCCGCGATCGCCGCCGCCGTCGTCGCCCAGCGCACGATCACGCCGGCCGCGGAGTGGCTGCTCGACAACCAGCAGGTCGTCGACGAACAGATCGAAGAAGCGCGATCGGCGCTGCCGGCGCGCTTCCACCAGCAGCTGCCGACCCTGGCCGACGGTCCCCTGCGCGGCCTGCCGCGGGTGTTCGGCCTCTGCCGCGCCTATGTGACGCACAGCGACAGCCGGCTCGATCCGGACGTGCTCGCCGCCTTCGTGCTCGCGCACCAGCAGGTGCAACCGCTGACCATCGGCGAACTGTGGGCGGTGCCGGTCATGCTGCGGCTCGTGCTCGTCGAGAACGTGCGCCGCGCCGCGCAGGGCATGGTCCGCCACGGGGCCGAGCGTGCGGCCGCCGACGACCTCGTCGCCGCGATGCTCCGTGGCCATCGCGATCCGCCGGCAGCGCTGGCGACGGCGCGCGCTGGAC
>VYME01000166.1_pt1 | contig 29321 bp, 25 predicted proteins | sample 5115281 | NCBI WGS metagenome assembly VYME01 (sample SAMN12291780, study PRJNA351875) | freshwater metagenome | isolation source: freshwater lake | place: USA: Michigan, Wintergreen Lake | collected 2013-08-08
GCGAAGACGTACAGCTCGCCGCCGCGCGCGCGCACTTCCATCATGTTGCTCTTCAGCTTCTCCACGAGCGTGTCGTTCGGCGCGACGGTCACCACGGGCATCGCGTCGGTGACGAGTGCCAGCGGGCCGTGCTTCAGTTCGCCGGCCGGGTACGCCTCGGCGTGGATGTAGCTGATCTCCTTCAGCTTGAGCGCGCCTTCCAGGGCGATGGGGTAGTGCAGACCCCGGCCGAGGAAGAGGGCGTTCTCGCGCTTCGCGAAGCTCTCGCTCCACGCGATGATCTGCGGCTCCAGCGCGAGCACGCTCCCCACGGCGGCGGGCAGGTGGCGCAGGGCGCGGATGGCGTCGTGTTCCTGCTCGCCCGACAGCCGGCCCTTCGCCTTCGCGAGGGTCAGCGCCAGGAGGTACAGGCCGACCAGCTGGGTGGTGAAGGCCTTGGTCGACGCCACGCCGATCTCGGCGCCGGCGCGGGTGAGGAACTGCATCGTGGTCTCGCGCACCATGGCGCTGGTGGCCACGTTGCACACGGCCAGCGTGTGCTGCATGCCGAGGGACTTCGCGTGCTTCAGCGCGGCCATCGTGTCGGCCGTCTCGCCGGACTGCGAGATGACGACGACGAGCGCGTTGGGGTTCGGTACCGACGTGCGGTAGCGGTACTCGCTGGCGATCTCGACATTGCACGGGATCTTGGCGATGGATTCCAGCCAGAACTTCGCGACGCAGCCGGCGTAGTAACTGGTGCCGCACGCGAGGATGAGCACACCGTCGACGGCGGGGAACGCGGTCTCGGCGGCGTCGCCGAAGAGCACGGGGTCGATGGCGCCGACGGGTTCGAGCGTGTCGCTGATGGCGCGCGGCTGCTCGAAGATCTCCTTCTGCATGAAGTGGCGGTACGGGCCCAGTTCGATGGTGTCGGAGCTGGCGGCGACGATGCGCACTTCGCGCGTGGTCTTCGCACCGGTGCGGTCGTAGACGACGATGCCGTCGCGGGTGACGTCGGCGACGTCGCCCTCTTCGAGGTACAGGATGCGGTCGGTCGTGCCCGCGAGCGCCATGGCATCGGAGGCAAGGAAGTTTTCGCCGTCGCCGAGGCCCGCGACGAGCGGGGAGCCGAAGCGGGCGCCGATCACGCGGTGCGGTTCGGCCTTCGCGAAGACGGCGATGGCGTACGCGCCGTGGAAGCGCGCGATGGCGGCCTGCACGGCGGCGAGCAGGTCGCCCTGGTAGAGCTGGTGGATCAGGTGGGCGATGACCTCGGTGTCGGTCTCGGAGTCGAACTGGTAGCCGGCCTTCTTCAGCCCCGCGCGCAGTTCCTCGTAGTTCTCGATGATGCCGTTGTGGACCACCGCGATCTCGCCGCGCGAGAAGTGCGGATGCGCGTTGGTGGTGACCGGCGCGCCGTGCGTGGCCCAGCGGGTGTGGGAGATCCCGGTCGTGCCCTCGAAGTGGTCGGTATCGACCTGGGCTGCGAGGTCCGCCACGCGCGAGGTGCTGCGCGTGCGCTCGAGGCCGTGGCGATGCACCGCCACGCCGCAGGAGTCATAGCCCCGGTACTCCAGCCTGCGCAGGCCTTCCACGAGGACGGGGACGATGTTGCGACTGGCGACTGCTCCGACGATTCCGCACATGGTTCTGCGGGGCGCCGCGGGCGCCCGGACGAATTCGATGATTGCGACTGCTTCGGCGCCGCCCGGCCCTTCGGGACGAAGGCGCGCCCGGTACTGCTTACGACGTCTTCTTCGCCGCCTTGACGGGCCGCTTCCAGCCCGCGATCGTCACCTGCTTCGCGCGGGAGATGGTCAGCTCCCCGGGCGGGGCATCCTTGGTCAGCGTGGTACCGGCGCCGAGCGTGGCACCGCGCCCCACCCGTACCGGCGCGACGAGCTGCGTGTCGGAGCCGATGAAGGCGTCGTCCTCGATGACCGTGAGGTACTTGTTCGCGCCGTCGTAGTTGCAGGTGATCGTGCCCGCGCCGACGTTCACGTTGCGGCCGATCTCGGCGTCACCGATGTACGCGAGGTGGTTGGCCTTCGAGCCGCGGCCCAGGGTGGCCTGCTTGATCTCGACGAAGTTGCCCACGTGGACGTCCTCCGCGAGGTCAGCGCCCGGCCGCAGCCGCGCGTAGGGGCCGATGCGTGCCGCGGGGCCGACCTTCGCGCCCGCGATGTGCGAGTACGCGGCGATCTTCACGCCGGCGCCGATCTCGGAGTCACGGATCACGCAATAGGGGCCGATCTCCGAGCCCGCGCCGATCGACACGAACCCTTCGAAGACACAGCCCACGTCGATCGTCACATCGGGCTCGCAGCGCAGCGCGCCGCGGACGTCGATGCGCGCGGGGTCGGCGAGCGTCACGCCGTCGCGCATGAGGATCTGGGCGGTGGCCATCTGGTGGACGCGTTCCAGCTGCGCGAGCTGGTCGCGGCTGTTGATGCCCATCACTTCCCATTCGTTGTGCGGCTGCACGGTGCGGATGGGTTTCCCCTCGGCGGCCGCCATGCCGATGATGTCCGTCAGGTAGTACTCGCGCTGGGCGTTGTCGTTGCGCAGTTGCGAGAGCCAGCCGCGCAGCCACGCGGAGGGCAGCGCGATGATGCCGGTGTTGATCTCGCGGATGAGCTTGATGGCCTCGGTGGCGTCCTTCTCCTCCACGATGGCCTTCACGTCGCCGGCACCGTCGCGGACGATGCGGCCGTAGCCCTTCGGGTTGTCGAGTTCGACGGTGAGGACGCACAGCGCGCCATCCGTGTCACCGGCAGCGGCCGCGCAGACCTTCTGGAGCGTGTCGACGGCGATGAGCGGGACGTCGCCGTACAGGATGAGGGTCACGCCGTCTTCGGCCAGGGCCGGCAGTGCCTGCTGGACCGCATGGCCGGTGCCGAGCTGGGGCTCCTGCAGGACGAACGAGACGCGGGACCCGGCGAAGGCCGTGGGGACGGCTTCCCCGCCATGACCGTAGACCACCGCGATGCGCTCCGGGGCCAGGGCCTCGGCGGCATCGACCACGTGGCCGAGCAGCGATTTCCCCGCGAGGCGGTGGAGGACCTTGGGATGCGCGCTTTTCATGCGCGTGCCCTTGCCGGCGGCAAGGATGGCGACTTGGACTGCGGTCATCGGGTGGGAATCGGCGGCTTGGACGGGACCTGCGGGTTAGCACGTCGCATGCCAGTGCAGCAGCCGGCGTTGGTCATCGAGAGCGCCCAGCGGACCAGGGCCTCCTGGGCGGCCGTGGCGGACACCGCATTCGGGTGGTTCACGAGGCCCACCACGACCGCCGTGCGGCCGCCCTCGCCATGCACATAGCCCGCGATGCCGCGGACGCCTTCGATGTAGCCCGTCTTCAGATGGGCCCGGCCAGCCACCGGCGATCCCTGGAACCAGCGCTCCAGCGTCCCGTCGTTGCCGGCCAGCGGCAGGGAGGCGACGAACTCCGGAGCCACAGGACTTTCCTGCGCCGTCCGCAGGAGCCGGGCAAGGCTGCCCGCCGAGATCCGTTCGGCGCGCGAGAGGCCGGCGCCGTTCTCCAGGACCAGCTCGGGCGCCGCCAGGCCGCGCTCGTCGGCCCACCGCGTCACGACGGTCCGGGCGGACTCCAGCGTGGCCGGGGCGCCGTCGACCCGCCCGAGCGTCAGGAAGAGCTGCCGGGCCATGACGTTGTTGCTGTGCTTGTTGATGTCCTTCACGAGGTCCGCGAGCGGCCGCGACACCGCCACCGTCACGAGCCGTGCATCGGCCGGCACCGCGGCCTCGCGGATCCGCCCCGAGAAGCTGCCGCCGAGCCCGCGCCAGACCTCCCCGAACAGCGCCCGGGTGTACTCCAGCGGCGACAGGGTGAGGAAATGCCGCGCCTTCTCCCCGCAGGCGAGCGGATACGTGCCGCGGAACGTCAGCCTGCGCCCCGGAAGATCGGCCTCGGGCTTCTGCGGCCAGCCGTTGCACGGGCCCGCGCCGAGAACCAGCTCGTTCGCGATCGTGACCTCCGGCAGGGCAGGCTCGGCCAGGATCCGGACGGTCTGCGCCGCGGCATCCGGCACGAACGTGAGCCGGATCGAGCGATGGTTGAGCAGCAGGCCCTCGGGCCCCGCGTTGTACGGGCGCGTCGGCTCGCCGTCGAACCGGCCGGGATCCTCGTCGGCGATCGCGAAGGCCGAGCGGTCCACCACGAGGTCACCGTCGATGGCCGTGATGCCGCGGGCGCGCACGTCGCGCAGCAGCATCCAGAACGCTTCCATCGTGAGCCCTGGATCCCCGCCGCCCTTCAGGATCAGGTCGCCCCGCAGGCGTCCGTTCTCGACGGCGCCCGTGGCGTAGGCCTCGGTGCGCCAGACATACGCGGGCCCGAGGCGGTCGAGGCCGGCGAAGGTCGTCACCAGCTTCATGACGGAGGCCGGGTTCATCGGCGCGTCGGCGTTGTGGGACAGCAGCGTGCGACCGTTGGCGTCGATCACCACCGCGGCATAGGCAGACACCGGCACGTCGGCGGCGCGAAGTGCGTCGGCGACCTCGCCGGGCAGGCGGCCGACGGGGGCGGCGAAGAGCGGCGAGGCGGCGAGAAGCAAGGCGACGAACGCGATGCGCAGGTCGCGCAACCAATCCCTACACCGCATACGCAACCCCCGCCTCCGGCAACGTCACCTCGGGCCAATGCAACCGCTCGGCGATCACCGTCGAGAACGTCTCGCGGGTGCTGCGCTCGCCATGCACGAGGAACGTCCGGCGCGGCGGCGCGCGGAAGCCCCCCATCCAGCCGAGCAGCGCCGACTGGTCGCCGTGCGCGGACAACCCGCCGATCGTGTGGACGCGTGCGCGCACCGCGACGTCCTCGCCGAAGATCCGCACGCGCTTCGCGCCGTCGACGAGTCGGCGACCCATCGATCCGCCGGCCTGGAAGCCGACGATGACGACGCTGCACTCCTTGCGCGGGAGGTTGTGCCGGAGGTGATGCTTGATGCGTCCCGCATCGCACATGCCGCTCGCCGCGATGATCACCGCACCACCCTGCACATGATTGAGCGCCATCGACTCCTCGACCTCCTGCACGAACCGGATGGCGGGTTTGCCCTGGTGACCGCGCAGCCAGGAGATCGCATCGGACGCCTCGGGCTCCAGCGACGCCAGATGCTTCAGCGTGACCTCGGTGGCCGCGAGCGCCATCGGCGAATCGACGTAGATGTCCATCGCGGGCACGCGACCCTCGCGGTACAGCTGCACGAGCAGATACACGATCTCCTGCGTGCGTCCGACGGCGAACGCGGGGATGACGACATTGCCGCCGCGCCGCTCGAACGTCTCGGTGACCACGGCGGAGAGCTCGTCGAGCGTGGCCGCGAGCGGACGATGCAGGCGGTTGCCGTACGTGGTCTCCATCACGAGGACGTCGGCGGATTCAGCGATCGCGGGGTCGCGCGTGAGCGGATGCCCCGGCTGACCGAGGTCGCCCGAGAAGACGATGCGCTGCGTGCGGCCGCCTTCGGTGACGTCGACCTCGAGGAATGCCGACCCGAGGATGTGCCCTGCTTCGCGGAAGCGGACACGCACCTGCTCGTGAGGATCGCAGGGTGTGTCGTACTCCACGCGGCGGATGCGCTTCAGCGATGCGATGGCCTGCGCCACGGTGTAGAGCGGCGCAGCTTCGCGGCTGGCATTGCGCCCTTCGCGGCGACGATGCCGGAAGTCGCGCTCGGCCTCGAACTCCTGGATGTGACCGCTGTCGGGCAGCATCACGCCGAGCAGATCGGCGGTGGGCGGCGTGCAGTACACGGGCCCCTTGAATCCGAGCAGCGCGAGCCGCGGGATCAGCCCCGAGTGGTCGATGTGCGCATGCGTGAGGAGGACGAAGTCGATGTCGCGCACGTCGAACGCGAGCGCCTCGCGATTCTTGCGCTCGGCCTCGCGCCCGCCCTGGAACATCCCGCAGTCGACGATGAACGTGCAGCCGCTCGTGCGCACGAGCGCGCAGGAACCGGTGACCTCACCCGCCGCACCGAGGAACGTGATCTCCATGTGTTAGCACTCCACCGTGTTGGCTGCGACGAAATCTTCGTGCGGATCGCTTATCTTTTCCACGCATCGTGTCGATGAGTCGTGGGAGTCCGCTGCACCGTGATGATGCGCGCCGCCGCGCGTGCTTGTCGATGCGAACGCCTGTGCCGATGCGGGTTTCAGAGGGACAGCGCGTGGCGGTTGCGCGGCATGCGAATGCCGGCATCGTGTTTGCAAGGCAGTGGATCGGGCCGGTGCCCGCGCCGGTCGTGAACGTGTTTCCGCAGGAGGTCTGCATGGAGTTCATGGAACGCATCGACGCGCAGGTGAAGGCCACTCGCCTGCCCCTTTTCGCCATCACCATCGCCGCGGTCCCGTGCCCCGACACGCCGGTCATCATGACCTTGCACTGGCACGGGTTCATTCGCGAGAAGCTCATCGATTCCCCCGACGCGAACGCCGTCGCCTTCACACCCGTCCCGAGTTCCGCGCTGCAGCTGAACGAGCGCTGGGACGGCATCGAAGCGATCGACGCCGCCGCCCTCGAAGCCGCATGGGAACTGGGCGCGTGGGACGTCGCGCGCGCCGAGGCGCCGTCGTGCATGCGCCCAGGCGCGGAGACCCGCGAGGCGGTGGAATGCCTCAAGGCCTTCGGCCAGTTCCCGTGGGGGGTCAACGGACAGCAGGTGGTGGTGGCCGATGCCCCCGACGCCGACGAACTCCTCGCCGTCGCCTCGAAGCGCGGCTACCTGATGTGGATGTTCCGCCCGGTGGCGGTGGGCGTGTGGAAGGACGTCGCGGACGACGCAACGCTGCGCCCCGACGGCACACGCGAACCGCCGTGCCCCGTGGTCCCGGTGGAGCATCGTCCCGGCAAGGTACGCCGTACGGTGTACCGCTTCGGGAAGCCGCACGGGAGCGGGTTGGTGATGTAGACCCGCACGCCATCGACAGCCCCTGTAGGAGGGGCCCATGGCCCCGAAAGCGGTCGAGGCAACGAGGCGCTTCACCTGGAGCAATCGCTTTCGCGGCCATGGGCCGCTCCTACAGAAGCTCGCCGATTGCCACAGCGGGTGGTGCATCCACCGCCGTTGTAGGAGGGGCCCATGGCCCCGAAAGCGGTCGATGCAAGGAAGCGCTTCACCTGGAGCAATCGCTTTCGCGGCCATGGGCCGCTCCCGCAAGAACGGCCACCGCCACCGCGCTAGACTCCATCCGTCTCCCCACCCGCGGCGCGCCCATGCTCCCCGACCTCGTCTCTCTCGCCCTCTTCACGCGCGTGGCCGAGATGCGCAGCATCACCCGCGCGGCCGAGGCGAGTCACATGGCCCTTGCCGCGGCGAGCCGCCGCATCAGCATGCTCGAACACCAGTACGGCGTGCGGCTTCTCGAACGCACGGCGCGTGGCACCGAGCTGACGTCCGCCGGGCGGGCGGCGCTCTACCACGCGCGGCAGGTGCTGAGTCAGGTCGACCGCCTGCGCGACGAATTGCAGGAGTACGCCAAGGGCAGCAAGGGACACATCCGTCTGCTCGCCAGCGCGTCGGCTACGTCGCAGTTCCTGCCCGACGATCTCGCGAGCTTCTCGGCGGGTGCGCCCGACGTGGCGATGACCTTCGAGGAGAAGTCGAGCGGAGAGATCGCGCAGGCGCTGCGCGAAGGCACCACCGATGTGGGCATCATCATCGAGGGCACGCCGATGGACGGCCTGCAGTGCCGCGAGTACCGCACCGACCGGCTCGTGGCGCTGGTCCCGAAGAACCACCCGCTGAAGGGCCGCAAGGTGTCGTTCTCGACGCTGCTCGACTACGACTTCGTGGGCCTCGACGACACGACCGCGATCGTGCGGCTGCTGTCGGATCAGGCCGCCGTCGCGATGAAGCCGTTGCGGCTGCGCGTGCAGGTGAAGGCGTTTGCCTCGCAGTGCCGGATGATCGAATCGGGCCTCGGCGTGGGCGTGCTGCCAGAGGGCGCCGCGAAGCCGTTCGTCGGCGCGCTCAAGCTGCGCATGTTGCAGCTGGCCGACCCGTGGGCGGTGCGCAGGATGTACGTGTGCGTGCGGGACTACGACCTTCTGCCGGCCATCGCACGGCGGCTGGTGGATCATCTGTCGGGGACGTGATCCGGCGGTTTTTTGTAGGAGCGGCCCATGGCCGCGAAAGCGGTTGATGCACGGAAGCGTTCCAACCGGAATCGACGCTTTCGCGGGCACGGCCCGCTCCTACAGTTCGTTGCCTATTCACGGTCCGTGGCGCAACCGCAGGGGGATTTACCAGGGACCCGGTACTCCCCACAGGCCTCGCCGCGGGCCAACGGCCCGCCGTGAGGCCTTCGACCCTCGCGAAGGCGCATTGCGCGATTCCCCATTCCGCCGGGCCCCGGGGATGTCTACCATGGCGGGCCTGACAGGATGCCCACGCCCCATGCCCAACGCTGCACCGCCCGACCAGTACCAGGATCTCCGTGACGCCATCCGCGATCTCTGCGCGACCTTCCCGGCCGAATACTTCCGCGACGTCGACGCGAAGCGCGCCTATCCCGAGGCGTTCGTCGTTGCGCTCACCAAGGCCGGCTGGCTCGCGGCGCTGATCCCGCAGGAGTTCGGCGGCTCCGGTCTCGGCCTCGCCGAGGCTTCGGTGATCATGGAAGAGATCAACCGCTGCGGCGGCAACGCGGGCGCCTGCCATGGGCAGATGTACAACATGGGCACGCTGCTGCGGCACGGATCGGACGCGCAGAAGCGAGCCATCCTCCCGAAAATCGCGAGTGGCGAACTGCGCCTGCAGTCGATGGGCGTCACCGAGCCCACCACCGGCACCGACACGACGAAGCTGAAGACCACCGCGGTGAAGCGCGGCGATCGCTACGTGGTGAACGGGCAGAAGGTCTGGATCTCGCGCGTGCAGCACTCGGACCTGATGATCCTGCTCGCGCGCACCACGCCGCTCGCCGACGTGAAGCGCAAGTCCGAGGGGATGTCGATCTTCCTCGTCGACCTGCGCGAGGCCGTGGGCCACGGCCTCACCGTGCGGCCGATCCCGAACATGGTGAACCACGAGACGAACGAGCTCTTCTTCGAGAACCTCGAGATCCCCGCGGAGAACCTGATCGGCGAGGAAGGCCAGGGCTTCCGCTACATCCTCGACGGGCTGAACGCGGAGCGCGTGCTGATCGGCGCCGAATGCATCGGCGACGGCTACTGGTTCGTCGAGAAGGTGTCGAAGTACGTGTCCGAGCGCGAGGTCTTCGGGCGGCCCATCGGTCAGAACCAGGGGGTCCAGTTCCCCATCGCCGAGTCGTACATCGAACTGGAAGCGGCGAACCTCATGCGCTGGAAGGCGTGCTCGCTCTACGACGCGCACCTGCCCTGCGGCGCCGAGGCGAACATGACGAAGTACCTCGCGGCGAAGGCGTCCTGGGAGGCCGCGAATGCGTGCCTGCAGTTCCACGGAGGCTTCGGCTTCGCGTGCGAATACGACGTCGAGCGGAAGTTCCGCGAGACGCGGCTCTACCAGGTGGCGCCCATCTCCACCAACCTGATCCTGTCGTACATCGCCGAGCACGTGCTCGGGATGCCCAGATCCTTCTAGGTCGAGAACCCATGAGTCACGGACCCCGCCCGCTCGAGGGCATCACCGTCGTCGCGCTCGAACACGTCATCGCGGCGCCCTTCTGCACCCGCCAGCTCGCCGACCTCGGCGCCCGCATCATCAAGATCGAGCGGCCCGGCGTCGGCGACCCGGCACGTCAGTACGACACCCGCGTGCGCGGCCAGTCGTCGCACTTCGTGTGGACCAACCGCTCGAAGGAAAGCATCTCCCTCGATCTCAAGCACGACGAGGCGAAGGTGATCCTCGCGAAGCTGCTCGAGAACGCCGACGTGCTCATCCAGAACCTCGCGCCCGGCGCCGCGGACCGCATGGGCTATTCGTACGAGAAGCTGTCGGCGACGCATCCGCGGCTCATCGTGTGCGACATCTCGGGCTACGGCGCCGACGGCCCCTACCGCGACAAGAAGGCGTACGACCTGCTGATCCAGAGCGAGTCCGGGCTGTTGTCGGTGACCGGCACGGAAGCCGAGCCTGCGAAGGCCGGCTGCTCGATCGTCGACATCGCCGCCGGCATGTACGCGTACAGCAACATCCTCGCGGCGCTGATCCAGCGCGGGCGCACGGGGCGCGGCTGCCGCATCGACATCTCGATGCTCGAAGCGATGGCCGAGTGGATGAGCTTCCCGCTCTACTACGCGTACGACGGCGCGACGCCGCCGCCGCGCGCCGGCGCATCGCACGCCACCATCTACCCGTACGGCCCGTTCCCCGCCGGCGATGGTCGCCGCGTCATGCTGGGCCTGCAGAACGAGCGCGAATGGGCCACGTTCTGCCAGAAGGTGCTGCGCATGCCGCAGCTCGAAACGGACCCGCGGTTCTCGTCGAACCCGAAGCGTTCGGCGGCGCGCGAGGAACTGCGCGCGATCATCGTCGAAGTGTTCTCGCACCTGTCGGCCGAGGATGTCGTGGCGCGGCTCGACGAGGCGCAGATCGGCAATGCGCGGATGAACGACATGCACGAAGTCTGGAACCACGCGCAGCTGGCCGCGCGCGGCCGCTGGCGCGATGTCGACACGCCCGCCGGGCCGGTGAAGGCGATGCTGCCGCCCGGCATGCCCGAGAGCTTCTCGCCGCGGATGGACCCGATCCCCGCCGTGGGCCAGCACACCGACGCGATCCTCGCGGAACTCGGCTACGACGCCGAGGCCATCACCCGCCTCCGCGCGGAAAAGGCCATCTGATGCCCATGAACAAGACCATCGCCCACTCGTATCTCTTCGTCCCCGCGAACCGCCCCGAGCGCTTCGACCGCGCGTGCAGTTCGGGCGCCGACGCCGTGATCGTCGACCTCGAAGACGCCGTGCCGCCGGCGGAGAAGGATGCCGCGCGCGCATCGCTCGCTGCGTGGCTCGGATCCGCGCCGCGCAGCGTGTACGTGCGCATCAATGCGGCCGACACGCCATGGCACGACGCCGATGTCGCGCTGTGCCGCCTGCCTGGCGTCGCGGGCGTGATCCTGCCGAAGGCGGAGATCGTCGGGCAGGGCCTGGTGGACGTCTGCACGGAGCGCAACCTGCCGCTGCTGCCGCTCATCGAGACGGCGCTGGGGTTCCAGAACGCGTCGACGATCGCGGCCGGGAAGCAGGTGCAGCGGCTCGTCTTCGGGACGATCGATTTCCAGGTGGACGTCGGCATCGACGGCGAGGGCGACGAGCTGCTCTTCTTCCGGTCGCAACTCGTGCTGATCTCGCGGCTCGCGGGCCTGCAGCCGCCCGTCGACGGCGTGTGCACGGAGATCGACGAACCCGAGCAGTTGAACGAGGACACCATCCGCGCGAAGCGCCTCGGCTTCAGTGCGAAGCTCTGCATTCATCCGCGCCAGGTGCCGCTGGTGAACGTGTGCTTCGCGCCGACGCAGGAGGAGGTCATGTGGGCCGAGCGCGTGGTCACGGCCGCACGCAAGGCCGACGGCGCGGCCATCGCGCTGGACGGGAAGATGGTCGACCGGCCGGTGATCATGAAGGCCGAGCGCATCCTGAGATCCGCGCGCCGCTAGCGAGACCGTCAGCGCGCCGGAAACGACGCGGCCGGCATCCCCTGCGAGGGAGATGCCGGCCGCGTTCTCATTGCGACTGCAGGGTCAGATCACTTCGTGAACGCCGCCACCGGCAGGCTCGGGACATCGGCAAAGTGCTTCGGCACGTCGCCCGTGAGGCTGCCGAGGAACGCGACGATGTCGGCGACGTCGCCATCGGGCAGATCGCGACCCAGCTGCAGCTTCGCCATCACGCGCACGGCGTCGTCCAGCTTCGAGACCGAACCGTCGTGGAAGTACGGCGGCGTCACCGCGACGTTGCGCAGCTGCTGCACCTTGAACATGAAGGCGTCGGCCTCGTTCTTGGTGTCGTGGAAACGGCCCTTGTCGCGGCCCTTCAGGAGTTCCTGCTCCTTGCTGCCCGTGGCGAGCCAGTAGTCCTGCGTCAGACCGAACTTCTGGTACATCTGCCCGCCCACCGTCGCGCCGCTGTGACAGCCCGCGCAACCCGTGGCGATGAACTTGTCGAGGCCGCGCTTCTGGGTCGCGTCGAGCGCCTTCGTGTCACCGGCAAGGTAGCGGTCGAACGGGGCCGGCGTGATCAGCGTGCGCTCGAAGGCGCCGATGGCGAGGCCCCAGTTGGCGGCCGTGACAGGCTCGGCCTCGCCCGGGAACGCCTTGGCGAACATCTCGCGATAGCCGGCGATGGCCTTCAGCTTGCCCTCGGCCTCGGCGTAGTCCTTGTTGCCGTACGCGAGCGGGCTCAGCAGCGCCTTGACCGCCTGCTCCTCGACGTCCACCCGATTGCCGCCGTAGTGCTGGACGAACTGGAGCGCCGTGTTGAACACCGTGGGCGCATTGCGGGGCAGGACCTTGCCGCCGATGCCCACGGACCCGGGCAGGGCGTCCGTCCCATAGAGGGACGGCTGATGGCAGCTCGCACAGCTTCCCTTGCCGTCCGACGACAGGCGGGTCTCATGGAACAGCACGCGGCCGAGAGCAACGCGTTCGGGCGTGATGGGCCGGTCAGGCGCCTCGGCAGCGGCGGGAAGGGGCTTGAAGATCGCCTGCGCGCGGGCAAGCAGCCCCGTCTCGCCGTCATCGGCCGAGACGGCCGCGATGCCGGCCAGCAGTGCCGTGGCGCCGAGGGCGGCGGCGATGGCGTGAAGTCGTTGGGACATGGTTCCTCCAGATCAGGGGTGACGACCCGGCTCGACCCCGGGCTCGCTGCGCATGTACGGCGGGGTGATGGTACGGCGGCCCGGTGGCGCAGCCGCCGGTAGCGATGCTGCGAGGGGCGATGATCTCACCGGTCGGCGTTCGGCGCAGCGTCTTCATGAATTTGCATGCGGGCTTGCCAAATGGTGAACGCTCCCCCCTTCCCCTGGGAAATCGTCGCGCCATAATCCCGGGTCGAGACTGCGGCATCCGCCCGCGGCCGCCGGGGAGATCTGCATGGACAAGCTTCAGATGTACATCGACGGCCGCTTCACCGACGCGGCGAGGGGCGAGTGGTTCGAATCGGACAACCCGTTCACCGGCCGGCCGTGGGCCCTGATCGCCAAGGGCGGGCCGGAAGACGTCGAACGCGCCGTGCAGGCCGCCCACCGTGCCTTCACGACCGGGCCCTGGCCGGAGATGACGGCCAGCCAGCGCGGGCACCTGCTGCGCAAGCTGGGCGACCTCGTGGCGCGCGACGCCAAGCTGCTCGCGGCGCTGGAGGTGCAAGACAACGGCAAGCTGATCGCCGAGATGCAGGCCCAGTGCAATTACGTGCCCCAGTGGTACTACTACTTCGGCGGCCTGGCCGACAAGATCCAGGGTGCCGTCGTGCCGCTGGACAAGAAGGGCTACTTCAACTTCACGCGTCATGAGCCGCTGGGCGTCGCGGCGCTCATCACCGCCTGGAACTCGCCGCTGCTGCTGCTCGCATGGAAGCTCGCGCCGGCCTTGGCCGCGGGCTGCACGGCCGTCGTGAAGCCGTCCGAGTTCACCTCCGCCTCGACACTCGCGTTCGTGAAGCTCGTCGAGGAAGCCGGCTTCCCGCCCGGCGTCGTGAACGTCGTGACCGGCTTCGGCCGCGACGTCGGCAACCCGCTCGTCGGTCACCCGCTCGTGCGCAAGGTCGCCTTCACTGGGTCGGACGCGACGGGTCGCGCGATCAACGAGCTCGCCGCGAAACAGTTCAAGCGCGTGACGCTCGAACTGGGCGGCAAGTCGCCCAACATCGTCTTCAACGACGCGAAGCTGGACGACGCCGTGAACGGCGCGGTGTCCGGCATCTTCGCCGCCACCGGGCAGACCTGCATCGCGGGTTCGCGCCTGCTGCTGCAGGAAGACATCCACGATCAGTTCGTCGAGAAACTCCTCGCACTCGCGAAGACGGCGCGCATGGGCGACCCGACGAGCTTCGACACGCAGGTGGGCCCGATCACGACGCGGCCGCAGTACGACAAGGTGCTGGGCTACATCGACGTCGCGAAGAAGGACGGCGCCGAACTGCTGATGGGCGGCGGACCCGCCACGCGCCCCGAGTGCGGCACCGGCTGGTTCGTCGAGCCGACCGTCTTCGCGGGCGTGAAGAACGACATGCGCATCGCGCAGGAAGAGGTCTTCGGGCCGGTGCTGTCGGTCATCAAGTTCCGCGACGAGGAGGAGGCCCTCGCCATCGCCAACGGCGTGCGCTTCGGCCTCGGCGCCGGCGTGTGGACGAGCGACATCGGCCGCGCGATCCGGATGTCGGAACGCATCCAGGCGGGCACCGTGTGGGTCAACACCTACCGCGCGGTGAGCTACATGACGCCGTTCGGCGGCTACAAGGATTCCGGCCTCGGCCGCGAGAACGGCCAGGACGCCATCCGCGAGTATCTCCAGGTCAAGAGCACCTGGATCAACACCGGGGCCCCGTCGGGAAACCCGTTCGTGCTCAAGTAGGGACACTACCCCCAGGACGCGGCAAGCCGCGCCCAGCCCCCAGAGGGGGTGCGAAAACTTGGGACGGCCCGGCGTTCATGCGAGCCCCCCCAGGACGCGGCAAGCCGCGCCCAGCCCCCTGAGGGGGTGCGAAAACTTGGGACGGCCCGGCGTTCATGCGAGCCCCCCAGGACGCGGCAAGCCGCGCCCAGCCCCCTGAGGGGGTGCGAAAACTTGGGACGGCCCGGCGTTTTCGCGGGCCCACAAGGAAGAGCGTCGTGGCTTACGAGGCTGCGGCAGACCGCATCCGCCCATCAAGGCGGGTGCGGAACAGAATCCATCAGGAGGAGAGAACACAATGAAAGGCGTCGTATTCCCAGGTGAACGGCAGGTGCAGATCCTCGACTTTCCGGACCCGACCCCCGGGCCCGGCGAAGTCGTGCTGGAGATCAAGGCCTCCGGCATGTGCGGCAGCGATCTGAAGTTCTATCGCGCGAAGGGTGGCCCGGCGGCGCTCGGTTTCAAGATGGCCGGCGGCCCCGTGGTCGCGGGGCACGAGCCCTGCGGCGTCGTGGTCGCGGTCGGGCCCGGCGTGTCCGAGAAGCAGGCGTGGGTCGGCATGCGCGCGATGCAGCACCACTACCGCGGCTGCGGCGTGTGCCCGCACTGCTCGACGGGCTGGATGCAGCTCTGCGTCGAAGGCGTGGCCGAGGTGTACGGCATCACCGGCAACGGCGGCCACGCGAAGTACATGAAGGCCCCCGCGCGCACGCTGGTCGAGCTGCCCGAGGAACTGTCTTTCGAGACGGGCGCCGCGATCGCCTGCGGCACCGGCACTGCCTGGGGCGCGCTGCAGCGGCTCGGCCTCCAGGGCGACCACACGATCGCGATCTTCGGTCAGGGCCCGGTGGGCCTGTCGGCCACGCAGCTCGCCGCGCACATGGGCGCCCGCGTGATCGCGCTCGACACGAGCGACGAGCGCCTCGCCCGCGCGAAGGGCATGGGCGCCGACGTGCTGATCAATCCCGCGCAGACTGAGAACGTCGTGCAGGCGATCCGCGACGCGACCCACGGGCTCGGCGCCCACGCGTCGCTGGATGCCTCGTCGTCGCCGCAGGCCCGCGCGCAGGCCGTGCGTTGCGTGCGCACGTGGGGCAAGGCGTGCTTCGTGGGCGAGGGCGACACCGTCACGCTCGACGTGAGCAACGACATGCTGCGCCGGCAGGTGACGCTGATCGGTTCGTGGACCTTCTCCACCGTGGGCCAGGCCGAGTGCGCGCGCTACATCGCGGACCGCGGCGTGAAGGTGGACGATCTCTTCACGCACCGCTGGCGCCTCGAACAGGCGGAAGAAGCCTACCGCCTGTTCGACACGCAGACCTCCGGCAAGGGCGTCATCCTCCCGAGCTGACCGGCGCGATCACCGCGCACCGATCGGTGCGCGGTATCCTCCGGCGTCGCCAACCTCACCGCCCGCGATGCCATCGGGCCACCTCGACATGTTCGAAGGTTTCGAGCTGACCACCCTGGACGCCAACGGCATGCCCATCCGCGCGCGCATTGGCGGGTCGGGACCGCCGCTCCTGCTGCTCCACGGCAATCCGCAGACGCACGTCATGTGGCACAAGATCGCGCCGGCGCTGGCGGAGCGATTCACCGTGATCGCGACCGACCTCACCGGGTACGGCCGCAGCGGCAAGCCGCCGTCGACACCGGGCCACGGTCCGTACGCCAAGCGATCGATGGCGCTCGACCAGATGGCCGCGATGCAGAGCCTGGGGTACGAGAAGTTCGCCGTGGCCGGCCACGACCGCGGCGGGCGCGTCGCGTACCGCATGGCGATCGACCATCCGGACGCCGTCACGAAGCTCGCGGTGCTCGACATCATCCCCACCGGCGAAGCCTTCGGGCGCGGCGGTCGCGAGTTCGGGATCGGCTACTACCACTGGTTCTTCCTTGCCCAACCGGCGCCTCTGCCGGAGCACCTGATCGGAGCTGATCCCGACTGGTTCTGGCGCTGGCACACCCAGCGGGGCCAGGGCGATCACGTTTTCACGCCGGAAGCCCTCCAGGATTATCTCGAGTGCTTCCGGGATCCGGAGACCGTGCGCGCGATCTGCGAGGACTACCGGGCCGCGGCCACGGTCGACTGCGAGATCGATGAGGCCGACCGCCGCATGGGCCGCCGCATCGCGTGCCCGGTGCTCGCGCTCTGGGGCGCCAAAGCCCGGCTGGAAGGCTGGTACGACACGCTCGCCGTCTGGCGCGAATGGGCCACGGATGTCCGCGGCCGCGCGCTGCCCGGTGGGCACTACCTGCCGGAGGAATGCCCGGACGAAACCCTCGCCGAGTTTCTCGCCTTCTTCGGCGACGCACCGGCGGACACCACGATCCACGACCACGGCCCCGGCGATCGGCGGCACGGTGGCCGGCGGAGAACAGATTCCCACAAGGACAGGACATGAAGATTGCCGTATTGGGGTGTGGCGCGATGGGCTGCGTGTACGCGGCGCTCCTGCAGGACGCCGGGCACGACGTCTGGGCTATCGACACGTGGGCCGACCACGTCGCCGCGATGCAGGCGAACGGCCTGCGTCTGGAAGGCGCCTCGGGTGACCGCACCGTGAAGCTGCACGCGACGCGGAATGCTGCCGATGCCGGCATCTGCGACCTCGTCATCATCGCGACGAAGGCGATGCACGTCGCCCCGGCGGCCACGGCCGCGAAGTCGCTCATCGGCCCCGACACGGTCGTGCTGTCGATCCAGAACGGCCTCGGGGGCCCCGACACCGCGGCGAGCATCCTGGGTCGCGAGCGACTGCTCGTCGGCGTGGTGGGCGGCTTCGGCGCATCGATGAAGGCGCCCGGCCACGCGCATCACAACGGTTGGGAACTGGTGCGCCTCGGCGAACTGTCCGGCCCCATCACGCCACGTCTGGAGCAGGTCGCGGAGGTGTGGCGCTCGGGCGGGTTCAAGGTGAAGTGCTTCGACGACATCGACCAGCTCGTGTGGGAGAAGCTGATCTGCAACGTGACGTTCTCCGGCCCGTGCTCGATCACCGAACGCACGATCGGCGAAGTGATGGCGGATCCGGATCTCTGGACCATCGCGTCCGGTTGCGCGAAGGAGGCGTTCGCCGTGGCGAAGGCGAAGGGCGTGCATCTCGATTTCGACGAACCGGTGGCCTACGTCCGCAACTTCGGCTCGAAGATCCCGAACGCTCGCCCGTCGATGCTGCTCGACCACATCGCGGGCCGCGCGTCGGAGATCGACGCGATCAACGGCGCGATCCCGCGCGTAGGTGCGACGCTGGGGGTGCCGACGCCGACGAACGACGTCGTGTGCGCGCTGGTGCGGGCGAAGGAAAGGAGGATGGGGGTGCGGGGGTGATTGGAGTCGTGCCGTGACGCTGCCGGCGTGCACCCTGCTCCGGCTCGCCATTTCCCCTCACCCCAGCCCTCTCCCCGCAGGCGGGGCGAGGGTGCATTACTTGGTGAGGCGATGAATCACGGCCCGCCCCCTCGCCCCGCCTGCGGGGATGAGGTCGGACACCGAAGAGTGCCTGCGCACTGTTCGGTGCCTGCCGAATCCGAGCGACTCCGGCGCGAGGTGGAGAGGGTCGGGGTGAGGGGCAGGTTCTTCGATCGATAGCCGGAAGGGAACGGTGACCGCGCCTGCGCCCCCCTCACGGCACCGTCGCGTACTTCTCCGCAAGGGCGAGAAACGCGTCGAGAGACGCACCTGCATCGAACGCCCCCCCCAACTCCTCCCCAAGAATCTCCGCCACACGCGACGCGACGTTCCCTGCAGCGCGTGCATCGAGGAACAGCAACCGCGAACGTCGCGCGAGCACGTCTTCCACGGTCCGTGCGTATTCGTGACGGACGGCGAATCGAATCATCGCCTCGGACAAACCGGGAGCGATCTCCACACCGGCGCCAAGTAACGCACTCACCTTTGCCGCCTCGGTACCGTACAGATGCAACCCCGGCGCCTCACCCATCGATCGCGTCGACGACGGCGGCGCGCCAACGACCGGTAGACGCAACGTCGCGCCCGCCGCGCGATCCGCGATCAACCCGGCCGCCGCACATCGCGCGAGGACGTCCTCTGCCATCGCGCGATAGGTCGTCCACTTGCCGCCGGTCACGGTCACGAGTCCGGACCGCTCGACGAGCACCGTGTGTTCGCGCGAGATCGACTTGGTCTCGGCTTCGTCCGGCGGCCGGACGAGGGGTCTGAGGCCGACCCACACCGACCGCACGTCGGCGCGTGTCGGGGCCTTCGCGAGATGTCGGCCGGCCTCGCGCAGCACGAAATCGACCTCCTCGCGGAACGGTGCGGGTTCGGCCGTGATGTCGTTGCGCGGGGTGTCGGTGGTGCCGAGCAGCGTGCTGCCCATCCACGGCACTGCGAAGAGCACGCGGCCGTCCGTCGTGCGCGGCACGAGGATCGCGTGATCGCCGGGAAGGAAGGTTCGGTCGACGACCAGGTGCACGCCCTGGCTCGGCGCCACGAGATCGCCACGCTGCTCGCGGTCCATGCGGCGCACGGTGTCGACCCAGACGCCGGTCGCGTTGACGATGCAACGGCTACGCAGCAAGTGGCGCGCGCCCGTCTCGCGGTCCTCGACGATCACACCGGCAATGCGCTCACCTTCATGCTGGAGCGCCACGGCCGCACAGTGATTCAACACCACCGCACCGCGATCGATGGCCGTCCGGGCGAGCGCCACTGCGAGGCGGGCATCGTCGAATTGCCCATCGCGATAAGCCACACCTCCGGCAAGTCCGTCGGCGCGCAGGCCGGGGGCCACAGCGAGGGCGGCGTCCCGGCCGAGCAGCCGGGTGCCTCCGAGGCCGGCGGATCCGGCGAGGCCGTCGTAGAGCGCGAGGCCGGCGCCGTAGAACCACCGATCGATCCAGCGCCCGCGTGCGCCGTACACCGGCAGGACGAACGACAGCGGGCCGGCGAGATGCGGGGCATTGCGCAGCAGCGTCGCGCGCTCGCGCAGGGCTTCGCGGACGAGGGCGATGTTGCCCTGCGCGAGATAGCGGACGCCGCCGTGCACGAGCTTCGTGGCGCGAGACGACGTGCCCTTCGCGAAGTCGTCAGCCTCGACGAGCGCCACCGACAACCCGCGCGCTGCGGCATCGAGGGCAACACCGAGACCGGTGGCGCCGCCGCCGATCACGACGATGTCGAACGCGCGCGTGTCGGCACACCTCGCCAGCATCGATGTCCGCGAGATCGGACCTCGGAGCGACGGCGCGTCGGCCGCGGCATGCGGGCCCGGAGCGGAAGCGGGGATCATGGAGCCGCATGCTTCGTGACCGGAGGCCCGCGTGTCAAGGCGGCTTGCCCGCGCCACGGGGAAGTCGCACCATCCGGCCGCGCGGCGCCACCGGCGCGCCGGGCCATCTCCGAGGGTGACTCATCGTGAACGATCACGGCCACGTCCTGGCCATCGACCAGGGCACCACCAGCACGCGCGCGATCGTGTTCGACGCGCAGTTCCGCGTCCGCGGCGTCGGTCAGCAGGAGTTCACGCAGCACTTCCCGGACTCGGGGTGGGTCGAGCACGATCCGGCGGATCTGTGGCGCACGACGCTCGCCACCGTGCGCGAGGCGATCGACCGTGCCGGCATCGCGGCATCGGGGCTCGCCGGCATCGGCATCACGAACCAGCGCGAGACGACCATCGTCTGGGACCGCGCGACGGGCGAACCCGTGCATCGGGCGATCGTCTGGCAGGACCGCCGCACCGCCGACGTGTGTGCACGCCTTCGCGCCGACGGGCTGGAAGCGATGGTGTCGTCGCGGACCGGGCTCCTGCTCGACCCGTACTTCTCGGGAACCAAGATCGCGTGGATCCTCGACCACGTCCCCGGCGCCCGCGCACGCGCCGAGCGTGGCGACCTTGCGTTCGGCACGGTCGACACTTTCCTGCTGTGGCACCTGACGGGCGGTCGCGTGCACGCGACCGATGCAACCAACGCGTCGCGCACGCTGCTATACGACATCCGGACCAATGCCTGGGACGACGACCTGCTCGCGGCGCTGAGCGTCCCGCGTGCGCTGCTTCCGGAGGTGCGCGACAGCGCGGCGGAGTTCGGCACCACGGACCCCGCCCTCTTCGGCGTGGCGATTCCGATCCGCGGCATCGCGGGCGACCAGCAGGCCGCGACCATCGGCCAGGCGTGCTTCGAGCCGGGCATGACGAAGTCCACGTACGGCACCGGCTGCTTCGCGGTGCTCAACACCGGCGCGGACATCGTGGCGTCGAAGCAGCGCCTGCTCTCGACCATCGCGTACCGCCTGCGCGGCCGCACGACCTATGCGCTCGAGGGCTCGATCTTCGTCGCGGGTGCCGCCGTGCAGTGGTTGCGCGACGGCCTCGGCGTGATCGACTCCGCGGCGGCATCAGGCGTGCTGGCAGCGCAGGCGGATCCCAACCAGCGCGTGTACCTCGTGCCCGCGTTCACGGGGCTCGGCGCGCCGTGGTGGGATGCCGAGGCCCGCGGCGCGATGTTCGGCATCACGCGCGGCACCGGCCCGAAGGAACTCGCGTGCGCGGCGCTGGAATCCGTCTGCTACCAGACGTGCGACCTCGTCGATGCGATGCGCAAGGACTGGTCGGGGGCGGCGCAGACCGTGCTGCGCGTGGACGGTGGCATGGTCGCTTCGGACTGGACGATGCAGCGCCTCTCGGATCTGCTCGCAGCACCCGTGGATCGCCCCGCGGTGCTCGAGACCACGGCGCTCGGCGCGGCGTGGCTCGCGGGGATGCAGGCCGGCGCATGGCCCGACGAGGCGGGCTTCGCGACATCTTGGAAGCTCGAACGACGCTTCACGCCGACGATGCCCGAAACGGATCGGACCCATCGCATTGCCGGCTGGCGCGACGCCGTGCGAAGGACGCTGTCGGCGCCGGTCGAGACCTGAGCGGTCGCGACGTAACTCCCCTGCGCTCGAAGGGTCGGCGCCGCGGCGTCTGCGATTGACTTCGAGGGCCCCGGGGATAGACTGGATCGCGCCAGCCGGCGGCAGCGGACACCCCATCCGCGGAGACATGGCGGCCAGCGCGATCATGCGTTGCATCCCCTGCGACGAGGTACCCAGATGAAGAAGAACGAACACGGATTCCACATCGGCCCCGGGATGCACCAGGGCCACCAGTCCGAGACGCCGATCCCCACGCGGCTCGTGTCGAACGAGGAGTTCACACCGCTCCCTCAGACGTTCGCACAGCGCGAGGTGGAGGCCCGGATCCTCGCGACAGCGGATCGCATGGCGCCGCAGCTCGGGTTGAGCCGCCGCGATTTCCTGCGGTCGGGCAGCGGGATGGCGGCCTCGTTCCTGGCGATGAATGCGGTGTTCGGATCCTTCTTCCGCGTGTCGGAGGCCGAGGCTGCCGAGCAGGCGGCGGTGCGCGAACTGAAGGGTGACGCGCCCTTCATCTTCGATGTCCAGCTCCACTACGTCGGCGCGGGTTACGACCCCCAGAACGCCGAGGCCTCACGCAAGGGTGCGGTGTCGCGGAGCGGTCTGCTGAGGCTGCGCGATCGGGCGAAGCAGATGAATCCGGCGCTCGCCGCCGACAGCGGCACGTCCGCCGATCTCTCGTGGCAGAACTTCGTGAAGGAGGTGTTCCTCGACAGCGAGACGTCGATCGGCCTCATCTCGACGCCACCGGGGCCGTATCCGCAGGAGGCCGTCGTGCCGCCGCGCGAGATGTCGCACATCCGCGACGAGATCAATCGCGTGACGCAGTCGAAGCGGATGCTCGCGCACGGCCTCGTGACGCCGCAGCTGGGCGCCGCCGATCTCGACTTCATGCAGATGCAGGCCGACACCCTGAAGATCGACGCGTGGAAGGCCTACACCGGGTCATGCCCGAAAGGCTTCACCCACGGCTGGTTCCTGGACGACGAGAAGGTCGCGTACCCGATGCTGGAGAAGGCGCGCCAGCTCGGCGTCAAGCGCCTGTGCGTGCACAAGGGCCTGCCGCTCGGCCCGGTGGCCGACTACAACCATCCGCGCGATCTCATCCAGGCCGCGAAGGATTTCCCCGACATCGACTTCCTCGTCTACCACTCGGGGCTTCTCGGCGTGTCGACCGCGGAGGCCTCCGGCAACGTGCCGTGGACCACCGAGTTCTGCGCGATGAAGAAGAAGGCCCCGGGGATCTCCAACATCTTCATGGAACTGGGCTCGACCTTCGCGCAGCTCGTGACGACGAACCCCGCGGCGTGCGCACACGTGCTCGGCCAGATGATCGATGCGTTCGGCGCGGACCACGTGCTGTGGGGCACGGACTCCATCTGGTACGGCACGCCGCAGTGGCAGATCGAGGCGATGCGGCGCTTCGAGATTCCCGAGGCGATGATCGCGCTTCACGGCTATGCACCGCTCACCGCCGCGGTGAAGGAGCGGATCTTCGGACTGAATGCCGCGAAGGTCTTCGGTGTCGACGTGAACGCCAAGCGCAACGAGATCCCCGGGGACTACCTGAGCCAGATGCGGATGGCGTATCTGGAGGAAGGTGCGGACCCGAGCCATCACTGGTACGGCTGGGTCGCGAGCTGATCGCGACAGCGCGCGCCCGAGGATGTCGAGGCGCGCGCCGGCCTGATGCGCAGTGCGGCTAGGGCGCCGTCCAGCCGCCGTCCACGAGCAGCGCCGAGCCGGTGACCATCGAGGCCGCCGGCGACGCGAGGTACACGGCGGCTGCCATGACGTCCTCGACACTCGCGAGGTGACCCATCGGAATGCGTGCGTGGATGAACGCGCGCTTCTCGGGCGTGTTCACCACGCGCTGCACGAGCGGCGTGTCGACGAACGTGGGTGCGATGCTCACGACGCGGATGCCCTGCGGCGCGAGCTCCACCGCCATCGCCTTCGTGAGTCCTTCCACCGCGTGCTTGGTCATGCAGTACGTGGTGCGGTTGGGCGAGCCCACGTGGCCCATCTGGGACGACATGTTGATGATCACGCCGCCACGGGCAACACGGTCCGGCGCCTCGAGCATCTTCCGCACGGCGGCCTGCGCGGCCACGTAGACGGACTTCACGTTGAGGTCGAGCATGATGTCGAGGTGCTCGTCGCTCACGTCGACGATGGGTTCGGGGAAGTTCGTGCCGGCGTTGTTCACGAGGATGTCGAGCCGAGGCATGCCGGAGATGGCCGCCCGCAGTGCCGCGGTGTCGGTGACGTCGCACGCGATGGCCGTGGCCTTGCCGCCGCGGGCCGTGATCTTCGCGACGATGTCGTCGAGCGCGGATTGCGTGCGGGCCATGATGACCACTTCGGCACCCGCCTCGGCGAAGCCCATCGCGATGCCCGCACCGAGACCGGCGCTCGCCCCGGTCACGAGCGCCACGCGCCCGTCGAGCCGGAAGGACGGCAGCTTCCAGCCGCCGTCGTCGTTCGTGTCGTTGCCCACTGTCAGCTCCCCTCGGTCCATCGTGAAAGACGGCGAGTATCGGCGGGAGCGGGGGCGGCGGTCCAGTGCTCCGGACCGCCTGCGTAACGCTACTTGAACCCGACGATCGCGTGGGGCACGTAGGGCTCCTCGAGCGCGGCGATCTCCTCGGGCGTGAGCTGGATCGACAGCGCCGCGACGGCGTCCTCCAGATGATGCGGCTTGGAGGCGCCGACGATGGGCGCGGTGACTGCCTGCTTCGACAGCACCCACGCGAGCGCGATCTGCGCCCGCGGCACGCCACGCTTCGCGGCGACCTCGGCGACGCGCTCCACGACGCGACGATCGGCATCCTCGGTGTTCGAGTAGAGGACCGGCATGAGGTCGTCGGTGCCGGAGCGCTCGGTCTCGGTGTTCCATTCGCGCGTGAGACGGCCGCGCGCGAGCGGACTCCACGGGATCACGCCGATGCCCTCGTCCACGCAGAGCGGATGCATCTCGCGTTCCTCTTCGCGGTTCAGCAGGTTGTAGTAGTCCTGCATCGTCACGAAGCGCGTCCAGCCGTGCTTCTCGGCAGTGTGCAGCGCCTTCGCGAACTGCCACGCGAACATCGACGAGGCGCCGATGTACCGCGCCTTGCCGGCCTTCACGACGTCGTGCAGCGCCTCCATCGTCTCTTCGATGGGCGTCGCGTAGTCCCAACGATGGATCTGGTAGAGGTCGACGTGGTCGGTGCCCAGGCGCTTCAGGCTCGCATCGATGTCCTCGAAGATCGCCTTCCGCGAGAGGCCGCCGGCGTTCGCGCCCTTGCGCACGGGGAAGAACACCTTGGTCGCGATGACCACCTCGTCACGCTTCGCGAAATCGCGGAGTGCGCGGCCGACGATCTCCTCGCTCGTGCCCTCCGAGTACGTGTTCGCAGTGTCGAAGAAGTTGATGCCGACTTCCAGGGCGCGGCGGATGAAGGGGCGGCTCTTCTCCTCGTCGAGGGTCCACGGATGCCGGCCCTGGTCGGGCGCACCGTAGGTCATGCAGCCCAGGCACAGGCGGGACACCTTCAGGCCGGTGCGGCCGAGTCTCACGTAGTCCAATGCAGTCTCTCCTCTCGTTTCTCGTTCGGCGTCGTGATGCGGGTCCGGCATGCGAACTGGCATCCTCCCGCGACTGTACCTCCACGGCGTGCCCCTGCGTGGGCATGCGTCGGCGTGGCGGCGCCGGGAGCGGTGACGCACTGTCGAGACGGCGCTGGCGGCCCCTCACCCCGACCCTCTCCCCGGGAAGCGGGGCAAGGGGGTGACGCCGAAGCCAGCCGTTCGCGGCGCACCCATGGGCCTTGTAGGAGCGGCCCATGGCCGCGAAAGCGGTGGTTCCGGTCGGGGCGCTTCCTTGCATCGACCGCTTTCGGGGCCATGGGCCCCTCCTACACGGGCATGGCCCGCTCCTGCAATTCCCGTGGACACCGGCCCGGATCGCCTACCCCCGCAACGGCCGGAAGAACTCCGTGATCTCGTGGGCCAGGGCTTCCGGTTGCTCCATCGCGGCGAAGTGGCCGCCCTTCTCCATGACCGTCCAGCGCCGGATGTCGGTGTACATGCGTGCCGCCACCGAACGCGGAGGACGCAGGATCTCCGTCGGGAACTGGCAGTAGCCCATGGGCACCGTGACCCCGCCGGGCGGGATCGGCCAGCTGCCGTGCATGCGGGCGTAGTACGGCCAGAACGACGAGCCGATCGCGCCGGTCAGCCAGTACAGCGTGATGTCGGCGAGGAGTTCGTCCTTGGTGAAGACGCTTTCGAGGTCCCCGTGGCAGTCGGCCCAGCTGCGGAACTTCTCGAGGATCCACGCCGCGAGGCCCGCCGGTGAATCGGTGAGACCGAAGGCGAGCGTCTGGGGCTTCGTGCCCTGGATCCACTGGTACCCGGTCTCCTCCTTCAGGAAGTGCGCGAGTTCCTCGCCGTACTTGCGCTCCTCCGGCGTGGGGTTGTCGAGCATCTTCGGATCGCGCGGCACGGCGAGCAGGTTCACGTGGATGCCGATCAGCTTGTCGGCGTGGGCGTGACCGAGGCGCGACGTCACGAAGCCGCCCCAGTCCCCGCCCTGCGCCGCGAAGCGGCGGTAGCCGAGGACGTCGGTCATGAGGGCGGCGAAGCAGTCGGCGATCGCCTCGAGGCCGAAGCGCGGCTGCCCGGGTTCGAACGACAGGCCGTAGCCGGGCAGGGACGGGGCGACGACGGTGAACGCGTCGGCCGGATCACCGCCGAAGCGCGCGGGGTCGGTGAGGCGCGGGATGATCTCCAGGAACTCGAACACGGAACCGGGCCAGCCGTGCGAGAGCAGGAGCGGCTGCGGATTCGGGCCCTTGCCGGGCACGTGCAGGAAGTGCACGGGGATGCCGTGCAGACGCACGCGGTATTGCGGGAACGCATTGAGGCGCGCTTCCTGCGCGCGCCAGTCGAACCGGTCCCGCCAGTACGTCACGATCTCCTGAAGATATGCGACGTCCGCACCATAGGCCCACGGCGCACCGGGTGCCTGGTCGGGGAAGCGCGTGCGGGCGAGGCGCTCGCGCAGGTCGGCGAGGGCGCTGTCCGGGAAGGAGACGTGGAACGGTTCGGGAGTGAGGGCCATGCGGAATGCTCCGATCGACAGAATCGGTGCATTTTCCCGGCCGGGGCCCGGGCACGTCCAGCGCGGCGCAGTTTCGCGTCGGACTACGCGGACGAGATCAGCGGGACTGCCCGGCGCGCGCGGCGTCCTCGGCGATCCGGACGCGGATCCAGCGGGCCAGCCACCACCCGATGATGAGGACGCCGACGATCACGCCGAGGCTGAGCAGCCCGTAGTCGGTGGTGAGCAGGTTCTGGATCAGGATCATGGCGAACTCCCCTCGCGGTCTTGTTCGGGACGCCGGGCGCCCCCGCAGTCGCCGGCGAGTGACGCCGCCGCAGCTGCCGCCCGGTGACGACAGCCCGACGTTAGCCGCGCGTCGCGCCCGACGGATTGTTCTGGATCAACCGTCCGACACGATCTGGGCATACCATCGGGCCATGCTCATCCGATTCGACTCGAAGGTCGGCACCTTCGTCGCCATGGGCGACATCGGTGTCGAACTGATCCGCATGACCGGCCACAGTGGCGACGTGCCGGGCGCCATCCTGGGCGCCGACACGGCGGCCGCGCTGCAACGTCTGAAGACCGCCCTCGCCGCCAGACCGGCCCCGCCCCCCGAGGACGACGATGACGACCGACCGAAGCAGGAACCGGTCGTCACGCTGTGGCAGCGCGCGTGGCCGCTGATCGACCTCCTGGAGCGGTCGGCGAAGAAGGGCTGCGACGTGATGTGGACGGTCGAGCCGCCGGACTCCCTGCGGGTCTGAGCGCCGCACCGATCGCGAAGGTCAGGAAGGCGAAGGATCGGACCAGAAACGTCCGCCCGTGGCCCAGTCGGACTTGCGGACATCCTCGATCACGACATCCACGGCCTCCGGAGAGCAGTTGAGCGTCGCGACGGTCTCACGGGTGATGGCTTCGACGAAGGCGCGCTTCTGCTCCTGCGTACGACCCTCGAACATGCGCACGTGAATGAACGGCATGGGGATTCTCCTCGGCGGTTGGCTCGCACCGGGACCGGTGCGCTCGGGCGCCGCGATGCGGTCGCCATGACCGAGTGTCGCGCGAGGGCCCCGGCAGAATCAACCCGCGAACGCGACCGGTCTGCGCGACCCGGGACGATCTCCCCGCGCGGTGGCCTCACGCCGGAACCGGAACGCCCCGGCGATCACGGCACCGGTCGTTGCGTGGCGAGCGGATGCTTCGACGGGATCGGCTGCGCGGCCGCGGCGCCGTTGTCCCGCGGGCGACGCAGTTCGCGGAAGTCCTCGAGTTCCCAGGGCCGCTGGGCGAGGAGCAGCGTGCAGGGGCGACGCTCGCCGATGGGCAGGTGTTTCTGGTTCTCGTGCATCTCGGCGAACTCGTTGGCGAGCCGGCGCAGCTTCGACAGCATCAGGCTGGTGCCGGCAGCATTGAGCATGCCGTTCACGAGCAGCATGGTCTCGCCGGCGCCGTCGAAGTGGGCGCGGAAGTATTCGTTCTGCGCCTTCGCCTTGAAGTACTGCTGGATCGGCCCGTTCGGCAGCCACGTGAAGGTGTGCGTCACGCGGAGCCGGATGCGGTTCTCGGGCAGCAGTTCGAGGAAGCGGATGCGCTCGAGTTCGAGCAGCAGCCGGATGCCGTCCGCCTTGGTGATCGCATAGGTGCCGACGATCTCGTCGAGCGTGAGATTGTTGAGCACGCAGACCGCCATCAGCAGCAGCTTGCGATCGCGCATGATGGCGCGCTCCTGCTCGAGGGTCAGCTGGGACACGATGTCCTTGCCGCGATCGGCCTCGCGCGCGAGTTCCATCATCGAGGTCCCGGCGAGACGGCAGATCTGCTCGAACCGCTCGAGCGTGAATCCGCCCCGGGAGAACAGCCGCTTCACGCTCGCCTCACTGAGATTGAGGACGGTGGCGACCTGCGCGTAACTGATGCGGCGAGCCCTCAAGGCGCGCTTCAGTGATTCGACCAGCGTGGACGTCTCGGCCATCGCATGCTCCCTGGGCAAGATGACGCGAAAAGTATCGCATCCAGTACCGGTCCGCGTCATCGGCAGGGACCCTATTCAAAGGGTATTTCGCGTCGCGGATGACGATGGAACATGGATGCAGATGCCGCGCCCATGCCGTCGCAGGGCCATCGCAACCTGCCGGAGTCCCCATGCACACGAACCTGTACCAGGAATACCTCGCGGCCCTGGCCCGCCGCAGCCGGGACCGCGCGGATCAGGCTGTCGCCTGCCTCCCGTTCCTCGTGGATCCGCTCTTCAGACGAAGCGACGACGCGCCTGCCGATCCAACCTCGCCGCCAGCCCACCCGAACCGCGTCACCATGGTCGCCATGTCGTGACCTGCCCCGCAAACCCTATTCGAGCCAAAGCCGCCGGGCAATGCCCCCTATTTCGGCGGCAGCACCTTTGCCAGCCGTGCGCGAATCTCCTCGACGCGGCGCCGGTTGACGCCGAGATCGCTGTGACCCAGCCGCGAAGCCGAACGCACGTGGATGACGCCACCTTCGGGCGGCAGGTAGAACTCGAGATCGTCGACGAACCCCAGCAGCGCACTCTCGCATTCCGCATGCAGGTAATCGTCCTTCCGCTCGACGACCCGGGTGCGCGGCAAGGCGGCGACGATCCCCTCCAGTGCAACCATCGCGGCATCCGGCCGCCCGCGATAGGTGAGCGGCTCGATGGCATGGTCATCGCCCCTGGGCGCCTGGCTGCTGACCGCGTTGGGCGACGACGGCACCGGCTTCAGGCGCCCGCCACGCACCCCGATGTCGTCGGGCCGACGCCCGGGAAAGAGGCCCATGCCGTCAGGC
>VYME01000153.1_pt1 | contig 29218 bp, 25 predicted proteins | sample 5115281 | NCBI WGS metagenome assembly VYME01 (sample SAMN12291780, study PRJNA351875) | freshwater metagenome | isolation source: freshwater lake | place: USA: Michigan, Wintergreen Lake | collected 2013-08-08
CCGTCCGGGCGCCCGACGCCGTGGCGCGAACGCCTCAGCGCTCGTCCACCGACCGGCCCGTGCTCACCACAGCCGAAGCACAGGCGATGGTCGATGCGCACAACGCGGTGCGCGCGGAGGTCGGCGTCGGTCCGGTGGCCTGGGACACCACGCTCGCGGGCTTTGCGCAGCGGTACGTGGCGACGCTGGCGCGGTCGTGTGCACTGAAGCACAGCGCGGGCTCGGGCTACGGCGAGAACCTGGCCGCGTGGACGCAGCAGGCGTCGCCGACGAAGGCGGTCGACCTGTGGGCCCAGGAGAAGGCCGACTACCGAGGGGCCGGCGGACCGATGCGCGACTCGGACATGGGAGCGGGTCACTACACCCAGGTGGTGTGGCGGGGAACGACCCGCGTGGGCTGCGGCCGGAGCACGTGTTCGAAGGACGGGATCGGCTGGACCCTGGTGTCGTGCAACTACAGCCCGGCTGGCAACGTCATGGGCACTCGCGTCTACTGAAGCCCGCCGCGCTTCACTTCCTCGGCTTGAACGTATCCGTCGGCACCCGCTCCAGCAGGATGTCCTGCATCCGCGTCTCGATCGCTGCCTTGATCTTCGGATGCGTGAGGATGTAGAAGCGCTCCTCGCGGATCCCCTCGAACACCATGTCTCCCACCTGTTCCGGGCCGATGCGGCCGGACTGCACGGCGTGCTTCAGCGCCTGTTCGCGCGCGATGTCCTCGGGGGTCATTTCCTTCGGCGCATTGCGCAGTTCTGCCGGCCGGTTGCGTTCCGAGTCCGCGATGCCGGTCGGCACGTAGGCCGGGCACAGCACCGATGCCTTGATCTTGGCGGTGCGCGTCACGAGGTCCTGGTGCAGGCATTCGGTGAGCGTGACGACCGCGTGCTTCGAGACGCAGTAGATGGCCATGCCGGGCGGTGAGAGCAGGCCGGCGACCGACGCCGTGTTCACGATGTGGCACTCGTCGCCCTGCGCGAGCATCACCGGGACGAAGCTGCGCAGGCCGTGGATGACGCCGTAGACGTTCACGCCCATGCACCATTCCCAGTCGGCGGCGGTGCTCTCCCACGCGAGGCCGCCGGGGGCGACGCCGGCGTTGTTGCAGAGGATGTGCGCGGCGCCGAACGCGGCGATGGTCGCGTCCTTGAGGGCTTCCACCTGGTCGGCCTTCGAGACATCCACCTTCACGCCGATCACGGGGGTGCCTGCCGCGCGGAACTCGTCGGTGGTGCGGTCGAGGGCGTCCTGCTGGACGTCGGCCAGCACGATCTTCATGCCCTCGCGTGCGAATCGGCGCGCCATGGCGAGCCCGAGTCCGCTGGCGCCACCGGTGACTACCGCGACCTTGCCGGCAAAGTGCTTCATTGGATGTCTTCCTCCGTTGGAAGCGGGGGAGTCTAGTGGGGCGGGTCCGTGCGCGGCAACCGTTGGTGCAAGCCCCGCGCCGCCCGTGGTGAGCCGGCCGGTCCGCGGTGTATTCTCCGGAGCTTCACGAAGACACCCCAGGCATGAGTGGCATGAGCGATCAATTCGTGGGCACGATGCCCGTGCAGGACAAGCACCGCTTCGACACGGCCGCGCTGGAGCGCTACATGGTCGCGAACGTCGAAGGCTTCCGCGGCCCGCTGACAGTGCTGCAGTTCCGCGGCGGTCAGTCGAATCCGACCTTCCTGTTGGCCTCCGCCGACAACCGCTACGTCCTGCGCCGGAAGCCGCCCGGCAAGCTGCTGCCCTCCGCCCATGCCGTGGACCGCGAGTACCGCGTGCTGAAGGCACTGCACGGCACAGAGGTCCCGGTGGCGAGGCCATATGCGCTGTGCGAAGACGAATCGGTGATCGGCACCGCGTTCTACATCATGGATTACGTGCAGGGGCGGGTGCTGTGGGACCCCGCGCTGCCCGGTATGGCCCGCGAGGAACGCACGGCGACCTTCGACGAGATGAACCGCGTGATCGCGGCGCTTCACAAGGTCGACTACACGGCAGTGGGGCTCGACACTTACGGCAAGCCCGGCAACTACCTCGAGCGGCAGATCAACCGGTGGACGAAGCAGTACCGCGCCTCCGAGACCGAGCGCATCGAGGGCATGGAGAACCTCATCGAGTGGCTGCCGAAGAACATCCCGGCCGGTGACGAGACGACCATCGTCCACGGCGACTACCGCCTCGACAACGTGATCTTCCACCCGACCGAGCCGCGCATCCTGGCCGTGCTCGACTGGGAGCTGTCGACCCTCGGGCATCCCATCGCCGACTTCGCGTACCACTGCATGACCTGGCGCCTCACGCCCGGCGAGTTCCGCGGGATGATCGGCATCGACTTCGCGAGCCTGGGCGTGCCCGACGAGGCCACCTACGTCGACATGTACTGCCGCCGCACCGGTCGCTCGGGCATCCCGAACTGGGACTTCTACATGGCCTACAACATGTTCCGCCTCGCCGGGATCCTGCAGGGGATCATGGGGCGCGTCGTTGAAGGCACCGCGGCGAGCGAGCACGCCATCGAATCCGGCAAGCGCGCCCGGCCCATGGCCGAGGCCGGCTGGCGGCAGGTCGAGAAGATCCTCGCGACGGGCGGTGCGTAGTCGTCGCCTCCCCATCGAGGGCCGACTCACGAATGGCGGCGCCGGCCCCTGCCATCCCCTGATCTGACTGGAGTCCCGAATGAAAGCAGTCCTGTGCAAGAAGCTCGGCCCGCCCGAGGACCTCGTGGTGGAGGACATCCCCTCGCTCGTGCCGCAAGCGGGGCAGGTGGTGGTCGCGGTGAAGGCCGCCGGCGTGAACTTCCCCGACACGCTCATCATCCAGGGCAAGTACCAGTTCAAGCCCGAGCCGCCGTTCTCGCCGGGTGGCGAGGTGGCCGGGGTCGTGAAGGTCGTGGGTGAAGGGGTGACGGGCGTGAAGGTGGGCGACCACGTGATCGCGGCGTCGACGTTCGGCGGTTTCGCGGAAGAGATGCTCTGCGATGCGGACCGTCTGGTGCCGATGCCCGTCGGCATGGCGTTCGAGCCGGCCTCGGCCTTCCTGCTCACGTACGGCACGTCGTACCACGCGCTGAAGGACCGCGCGAACCTGCAGCCGGGCGAGACGATGCTCGTCCTCGGCGCCTCCGGTGGCGTCGGGCTCGCGGCGGTGCAGCTCGGCAAGGCGATGGCCGCACGCGTGATCGCCGCAGCGTCCAGCGACGCCAAGCTCGAGGTCTGCCGGCAGAACGGCGCCGACGAAGTCATCAACTACGCGAGCGAGGACCTGCGCGCCCGCGTGAAGGCGCTGACGTCCGGCAAGGGCGTCGACGTGGTGTACGACCCCGTCGGTGGTCCGTACTCCGAGATGGCCCTGCGCGACATGGCGTGGAACGGACGCTTCCTGGTGGTGGGCTTCGCCGCGGGTGACATCCCGAAGGTGCCGCTCAACCTCGCGCTGCTGAAGGGCTGCTCGATCGTTGGGGTGTTCTGGGGTGCGTTCACGCGCAACGAGCCGGAGAAGAACCGCCGCAACAACGAGGAGCTGCTCGCGCTGTACATGCAGGGCAAGGTGAAGCCGCATATCCACGCGACGTACCCGCTGTCCCGCGCCGGCGAAGCGTTGAACGAAGTGCTCTACAAGCGCGTGAGCGGCAAGATCGTGCTGGTCACCGGTGCATAGCGACATCCAGGAGGAGAACAACATGCTGACCCTGTACCAACACCCGCTGTCCACCTACGCGATGAAGGTGAAGATCGCCCTGCGCGAGAAGGGCATCCCCTTCACGCCGATCCTGCCGGACGGCATGGCCGATGGCTCCGCCGGTGGCGAGTTCGTCGCGTCGAGCCCGCGGGCGGAGATCCCGGCACTGATCGACGGGGACGTGCAGGTCTTCGACTCCACGGTGATCCTCGAGTACATCGAAGACAAATGGCCGGAGCCGCCGCTTCGCGCCACGACACCCGCCGCGAAGGCACGCACGCGGATGATCGAAGACGTGATGGACTGCCAGTACGAGCCCAACAACTGGGGCACGATGGAAGTCCTCCGCGCGAAGCGGGCGACCGGTCCGCTCGCCGACAAGCTCGTCGCCTTCGGCCGCGCGAACATCGAGCGGATCCAGCGCTGGCTCGACGGACAGCTGGGCGCCGCGCCGTGGTTCCATGGTGACGCGTTCGGGCTGACCGACATCGTCGTCGCGCCGTACGTTGCGCGGTCGCTGCTGAACTACGGGTACGAGCCGGCGACGCCGCGTCTCGCATCGTGGCTCGAACGCGCGCGTGCCCGGCCGGCCGTGGCGCAGACCATCGACGAGATGTGCGAGGTCTTCGCGAAGCTGCCCGATTTCCCGACGCTGATCGCCGCAGGGAAGATCCGCCGCCAGTACCGCGACCATCGCCTGGAGTGGATGATCGCCGGCGGTGGCCTCGACGTCGTGCGAGAAGGGGTCGAGAAGGGGAGCATCCGGTTCTCCCGACTGCCCGGGTGATCACCGCGGCACTCGCCGCACACGACTGAATTGCGCATGGCCGCGCGCCGCAGACGACGGCGCCGGCTAAGGAGGAGTGGCATGCAGTCCACGATGATGCGCGTGAAGCTCACGCTCACGCATTTCCTGGAGCGCGCGGGCACGCTGTTTCCGGATGTCGAGATCGTCTCGCGCATGCCGGACAAGTCGTTGCACCGGTCCAACTATCGCGAGTTCCACCGGCGTGCGCGGCTGCTGGCCGAGGCGCTGCAGAAGGCGGGTATCCGCAAGGGCGATCGCGTGGCGACGCTCATGTGGAATCACTACGCGCACTACGAGGCGTACTTCGGCGTGATCGCCAGCGGCGCCGTGCTGCATACGCTGAACATCCGCCTGGCGCCGGACGAGATCGCGTACATCGCGGACCACGCGGAAGACCGCATCGTCATCGTCGATGACGTCCTCCTGCCGCTGCTCGAGCAGTTCCGTTCGAAGACGCGCATCGAGCGCGTGATCGTCGTGCCGCTCACCGGCAAGCCGGTGCCCGAGGGCTACACGAGCTACGAGGATTTCCTGGCGACGGCCTCGGGCGACTGGGACTACCCGGAGATGGAGGAGGACGACCCCATCGCCATGTGCTACACGTCGGGGACGACGGGCCGGCCGAAGGGCGTCGTCTACTCGCACCGCTCGCAGGTGCTGCATTCGCTCGTGCAGGTGATGCCCGACGGCATCGGGATCTCGGGTCACGATGTCATCCTGCCCGTGGTGCCCATGTTCCACGCGAACGCGTGGGGCGTGCCGTATGCAGCGGCGATGATCGGCACGAAGATGGTCTTCCCCGGCCCGCATCTGCATCCCGACGATCTGCTGCCACTGCTCGCCTCCGAAGGCGTCACGATCTCGTGCGGCGTGCCGACGATCTGGCTCGGCATGATCCAGGTGCTGGATCGCGACGTGGGCCGGTGGAAACTGCATCCGAAGCTGCGCCTCACGGTGGGCGGCTCGGCGGTCCCCGAGAGCCTGATCCGCGGTTTCGCGAGGCACGGCATCGAGGTGACCCAGGGCTGGGGCATGACCGAGACGTCGCCGCTCGCCACGATCTCGCGACCGTTGCAGACCCAGCCGGATCTCACCGAGGACGAGCGGTTCGCGCTCCAGGCGACGCAGGGATACGTGCTTCCGCTCGTGGATCTGCGGATCGTCGGCGACGACGGCGTGCAGCCGTGGGACGGCAAGGCGGTGGGCGAGATCCAGGTGCACGGCCCGTGGATCACGGGCAGCTATCACGAACTCCCGCAGTCGGAATCGAGCTTCACGGCCGACGGCTGGCTGCGCACGGGGGACGTCGCCGCCGTCACGCCGGAAGGCTTCGTGAAGATCACGGATCGCACGAAGGACCTCATCAAGTCCGGCGGCGAGTGGATCAGTTCGGTGGATCTCGAGAACGCGATCATGGGCCACCCTGCCGTGGCGGAAGCCGCGGTGATTGCCGTGCCGCATCCGAAGTGGGCCGAACGCCCGCTCGCGGTGGTGGTGCTGAAGTCCGGCCAGTCGGTGGATGCCGAGGGCCTGCGCGCCTTCCTCGTCGACAAGTTCGCCAAGTGGGCGATCCCGGATGCGTGGGAGTTCGTCGATGCGATCCCGCGGACGTCGACGGGCAAGTTTCTCAAGACGGCGCTGCGGGAGCGGTACAAGGATCGGCAGTGGTAGGAGCCTGACTCGCGCAGGTCTGACGCCCGACCCGCGTCCCCACCGACGTCCACCCGCCAAACAAGAACCCCGCCGAAGCGGGGTTCCTTTTCATGCCGTCATGCCGTGCGACTGATCAACCACGCACCGTGCGGCGCCGGGCGGCGACGCCCACGAGGCCCAGGCCGGCGAGCAGCAACGCGTAGGTTCCGGGTTCCGGGATGGGCGGCGCGCTGAATTCCACGAAGAAGCCGTTGCGCTGCCCGGCATTGCCGGGGCCGCCGTGGTCGTTCCAGCGGTTTCCCACCCAGTTGTGCTGCAGGTAGTCCTCACCGTCACAGCAGTTGTTGGGCTCCCCGGACGACCAGGCGGTGAAGGTGAAGGACTGGCCGGCTTCCGGCCCTGTCCGCCACGTCCAGTCGTTCACGGCATTGCCGGCGTCTGACCCGCCGAGCCAGCCCACTTGATTCGAGACGCTGTTGCTGAGGAAATTGTTTTCCGCTTCGGAGGTCACGGTGGCGAGGTAACCCTCCCATCCGTTCGCCGTCATGGCGCCGGATTCATCGAGCGCCTGGTGCCAGGTGAAGTTGCCGGCGACGAAGTCGTAGAAGTGTCCGTTGCCACCGTCGGCCACGGCCCATTCGACGGGAATGGCGTTCGCGGTGCTGGCGAGGCCGGCCAGCGCGATCGAGGCGAGCAGTTTCTTCATGGAAAACTCCCGGTTCGTGAGGATCGTATCGCGCGAAGAGCAAGAATCGAGCGTGCCATGTAAGGTCCTGAATGTTAGAAGGACTGTCGTCGGCGTCGGGCGCACGTGTCAGGAAACTCGACAACGGTCCGATGACATCGTCGTTCTCAGGCGACGAACAGCACATGGTTCAAAGACCCCAGGGAGCCTCCCGACGTGTTCCGAAAGATCCGTATCGCCCTGTTGCTGATGGTCCTCGCGCACGTCGCCATCGGGGGCTGGCTGCTCCGCGCCCGGACCGCCTCGTGGGACGTCCCGCTCCGCGTCGCCGTCTTTCCGATCGCTGCGGATGCGAGCCCGCATACGGCCCGCGTCGTCGAAGCACTCGCGTCCGACCGGTTCGAGGCGATCGAGGACTGGTTCGCCGAAGAGGGCAAGCGCCACGGCGTCCGGCTCACGCGGCCGGTCGACGTGCAACTGGCGCGGCCGCTCGACGCGATCCCGCCGGCGCCGCCGTACGGCGGCCATGCCCTCGAGATCATGCTCTGGAGCCTCCAGCTGCGGTGGTGGGTCTGGCAGCATGCCGACACGGAGGGGCCTGCGCCGCACGTGAAGCTTCTGCTGCTCTACCACGACCCTCGACTGACCGGTGCCGTCCCGCATTCGGTGGGCCTGCGCGAAGGGATGGTGGGCGTGGTCCACGTGTATGCCGACCGCGGGCAGGCCGCACAGAATCTGGTGGTGGCCACGCACGAGCTGCTGCATACCCTCGGCGCCACGGACAAGTACGATCCGGCGACGAACCTCCCGCTGTTCCCCGACGGGTACGCCGACCCCGCGCGCGGGGCCGGCGCGGCCCAGGACTTCGCCGAGATCATGGCGGGCCGCACGCCGATGGGGGCGGGACAGGCGGAGATGCCTTCGGGACTCGATGCCACGCTGGTCGGTGGCGCCACGGCGCGGGAGATCGGGTGGGGGCGTTAGGGTGATCCACGAAAACCTTCCCGCCAACGGTGCATCGTCACCGTTCCCTGCCCCGGCAGCCGCCCGCAGTCCGACCGGCGGAAGGACCGCTGCAGGCGCTTCGCCCTGAATGCATCAGAACCCGTTCCGCGCGTGCATGCGGGTCGCCCACAGCGGAACGGCAAACAAGCCCAGGAACGCAGCGTTCAGCACAGCGTTCTGCCAGAAGCCGGACACGAGCGAATACATCGTGTCCGGAACGAACCAGGCGGCCACCGACAGGGCAACCACGTTCCATCCGGCGCGCATTCCGTTCGCAACGAGGGTTCGAGTCACGTAGACGAGCGCCGTGCCCCAGCCGACCATGACGCCGCCGATCACCGCATGGGTGAGAGAGACGTATCTGACGGACTCCAGGGAGAAGGTGTCGATGCGGTCTGCTGATGCATAGACGAGCAGCGAAAACCCCTGCCTCGTGAGTGCGGGAGCCAACACGAGCAGAAGACCGAAGACCACGACGCCGCCAGACACGGCGGTGAGCCAGTGGATCCAGAATCGGGACGGGCGGTGTGTCGAGTGCATCGCAGGGGCCATGTGGTCAGGAGAGCTCCGATTGTCCTCGTCCAGCCGCACGGGACAATGACGTCGCACGTCATGAAATCGGTGAGCCGACCTCACCGAGGATCGGTCCGATGCCGGAGGCGGCGGTTCCGGCATCGAACGCAGCGCGCCATGATCGAAGCGGTCGATAGCGCGTCCCTCCGACACCTCGCCTGCGGCTACTTCACCTCCAGCACGACCGTCCCCGTGACCACCACGCCGATCCGCGTAGAGCCACCTTCCATCGGTGGTGCCGCCATGTCCGCGGACGCACCCCGCATCAGCATCGCGGGGCGCGGAGACGGGCCCGACCCGCCGTCCGGATTCACCACCATTTCGCGCAGCTGCCACGTCCGGCCGCCCGCGGCCTTCGCGGCGATGTCGGCGCGGCGGCGGAACTCACCGATCGCGGCGGCCGTCAGGTCGTCGTCAGCCTTGCGTCGCGCTTCCTCAGAGACGAGGAACTCCACGCCGTTCAGGCCCAGCGTCGCCTGCAGCCTGCCCACGAGCGCGGTGAGGCCCTTGAAGTCCTGGCTCTCCAGCGACAGCTCTCCGCGGGCACGCCAGCGGGCGATCCGGTTCGTCTTGTCGTAGATCGGGAACGTCTGGTAGCTGCCGGTGCGCACCTTCACGCCGGGCTGGGCCTTCGCGATCCTTGCGGCGTCGCCCAGCACGCGGTTCACCTGATCGGCCACCTTGGCCGGATTGGCGTCCTCCGCTTCGGTCGACATCAGCGCGCGCATCGTGTCGTTCTCGACCTCGACGCTGCTCTGGGCCTGCAGGCTCACGCGCGGCGCCACGTCGTCTGCGTCGGCCGCGAACGACGGGGCCGAGATGGACACGACGAGCGCGAGCGCCGCGACGAGGGCAGGAATCGGCTTGAACATGGGACCTCCGGTGAGCACAATCGACTGACTCAACATACACGACAACGATTCCGGGACGGAGACATCACGATGAGCGACGACGGCACGCAGGACGACCGGCAGGGCGACCCGCAGGACGAACCGCGCGGCTTCCGCCGCAACCTCACCAACTACGGTGACCGCGAGTTCGCGCTCTACCTGAGGCGCTCCTTCGCGCAGTCGACCGGGCTCTCGAAGAGTCTGATGAACCGCCCGATCGTCGGCATCGCGCAGACCGGCAGCGATTTCAACAACTGCCACCGCAACGTGCCCGAACTCGTCGAGGCCGTGAAGCGCGGTGTGCTGGCCGCCGGCGGGCTCCCGCTCGCGTTCCCCACGGTGTCGCTGGGCGAGGTCTTCCTCAGCCCGACGAGCCTGCTGTTCCGGAACCTCATGTCCGTCGACACCGAGGAGATGGTCCGCGCGCAGCCGATGGATGCCGTCGTGCTGGTCGGCGGTTGCGACAAGACCGTGCCGGCGCAGCTCATGGGTGCGGCGGCGGCAGACATTCCCGCGATCCAGCTCGTGACCGGGCCGATGGTGGCGATGCCGTTCCGCGGGGAGCGCCTGGGGGCGTGCACGGACTGCCGTCGCTTCTGGGCGAAGTACCGCGCGGGCGAAGTGAGCGACGAAGGCATCGACACGATCGAGGCGAACCTCGCGACGACCGCCGGCACGTGCGCCGTGATGGGCACCGCGAGCACGATGGCCGCCATTGCCGAGGCGCTGGGCATGAGCCTGCCCGACACCGCAGCGATCCCGGCCGTGCACGCCGATCGCATCCGCGCGGCCGAGGCCAGCGGCGCACGGGCGGTCGCGATGATCGGCAAGGGGCCCAAGCCCTCCGAGATCATCACGCCGAAGTCCGTCGAGAACGCGATGACGGTGCTCCTGGCACTGGGCGGGTCGACCAACGCGATCATCCATCTCACGGCCATCGCCGGCCGGCGCGGCATCGACATCTCGCTCGCCCGGTTGAACGAGTTGTCCGACCGCACGCCGGTGCTCGTCGACCTGAAACCCACCGGCCAGCACTACTTCGCGGACTTCCACGCGGCCGGCGGCATGCAGGCGCTCCTCACCGAGCTGAAGGATCTCCTGCACCTCGACTGCATGACCGTCACCGGCCAGACCCTCGGCCAGCGTCTCGAGACGCCGCCGGCGTGGGTGGACCGTGGCGTGATCCGCTCGCGTGCCGAGCCTTTCGATCCCGTGGGTGGCCTCGTGGCCGTGTTCGGTTCGCTCGCGCCGCGCGGTGCCATCCTCAAGCGTTCCGCCGCCGACCCGAAGCTCTTCGAGCGCGAAGGTCGCGCAGTCGTGTTCTCGTCGCTGGAAGATCTCGCGGCGCGCGTCGACGATCCGAACCTCGATGTCACGCCCGAAGACTTCATGGTGCTGCAGAACGCGGGGCCGCTCAGCCCGAGCGGCATGCCCGAGGCCGGGTATCTGCCGATCCCGAAGAAGCTCGCGCAGGCGGGCGTGAAGGACATGGTGCGCATCTCCGATGCCCGCATGAGTGGAACGGCATACGGGACCATCGTCCTGCATGTGTCGCCCGACGCCGCGAGCGGCGGCCCGCTGGCATTCGTGCGCAACGGTGACCGCATCCGGCTGAGCGTTCGCGACCGGCGCATCGACCTGCTCGTGGACGACGCCGAGATGGCGCGGCGGCGCGAAGGCTGGCAGGCGCCCGAGGTCCCGGCACGCGGCTACCGACGGCTGTATGCGGAACAGGTGCTGCAGGCGGATCAGGGCTGCGACTTCGGGTTCCTCCGCGGGATCTGAGCGGCGTGCGCCGCAGCCGCCCGGGTATGCCCGCCGTAAGAATGGCAGGCGCACACTAGGGCTGTTCCCCACGAACGGGGAATCCGCGACCTGCCGCGAACGCACAGGCGGCAGCGCGTCCCACCGGAACGCAATACGGGAGAACCAGCATGCGCATTCAGAACCAGCTCATCGTTGCCGCCGTCCTCGCGCTGGCCGTCGCAGGCCCTGCCGCGGCGGATGACGAGATCCTCGAAGGGAAGTTGCGTGCGTGCCCGTCGGACGGCACGTCGATCGGCGGCGTGAATTCCTGCGGCAAGATCTGGAAACTCAAATCGGGCGAGGTCGAGCTCGGCCGCGACGGCGACATCGAAGTGGAACTCCGCGGTCTCGTCCTGAACGACGCGTCCACGGGCGAGTTCAACGGCACTGCCGATGGCGTCACGCAGGTCGTCGTGAGCCTCGTGTGCGGCGGGTCGAAGGCCTCCGTCGTTGCCGAGAGCGATCGCTTCCCGCTGTCGAAGGACGGCCGGGCGGACATCGAGACCAAGCTCCGCCTGCCTGCCCAATGCATCGCGCCCATCGTGCTCGTGCGCGAGATCTGGGACGGCAAGGTGGGCGGCTGGCTGGCCGCGACCGGGTTCTGATCCCCGGGTCTCAGCGAGCCCGCCCCTCGGCGGGCTCGGCTCAGCGGCTGCACGCTCGAGGCAATGGCCCTCGGCGCGCAGTGCCGCTCAGCCCACCTGCGCCGCGTAGCCGGCCGCGTCGAGCAGGCCGTCGAGCGGCGCGCTGCTTTCCAGCTTGAAGATCCAGTGGTCGTAGGGCGCTGCGTTCACCTGTTCGGGCGCGTCGGCGAGCGACGTGTTGAACGCGGCGACCTTCCCGGCCACGGGCGCGTGGATGTCGGACGCCGCCTTCACCGATTCGACGACGCCCGAGACGTCTCCGGCCGCGAGCGTCGCGCCCACCTTCACGTCGCCGACGAAGACGAGATCGCCGAGCGCCTCCTGGCCGAAGTCGGTGATGCCGACCCAGACGAGGCCGTCGTCGCCCACGCGGGCCCATTCGTGTGTCTCGGTGTAGCGGCGATCGTCTGGCAGGTTCATGGCGTGTTGTCGGAGAGGAAGAGGGACATCGATTCGGGACTGTATCGCGGCACGCGACGCGTCAAGGGTCGACGAGGATATCCCGGGTGAGTTCGGGAATGGTCGTGCGGCCGAGCAATGTCATGCAGAGGTCCATCTCCTCGCGGAGGATCGCGATCGCACGCTCGACACCGGCCTCGCCGGCGGCGGCCAGGCCGTAGAGCCACGCACGACCCGTCATGCACGCGCGTGCGCCGAGCGCCAGCGCCTTCACGATGTCGGATCCGCGCCGCACGCCGCCGTCGAGGATCACCTCGGCGCGACCCTGCACGGCATCGACGACGTCGGGCAGCGCGCGGATCGCCGAGACTGCGCCGTCGAGCTGCCTGCCGCCGTGATTCGAGACGATGATGGCGTCGGCGCCGTGGTCGACCGCGATGCGGGCGTCGGCGGGGGAGAGGATACCCTTCACGGCCACCGGACCGCCCCACACCGACTTGAACCAGTCGAGATCCTTCCAAGACACCGACAGGTCGTACTGCCCGGCGATGAACTGCGTGATGCTGACCGCGCTCGCATTCTTCGCCGTCGTGCCCTCGAGATTCCGGAACGAGACCCTGGGGCCGAGGCCCACGTCGAGCAGCCAGCCCCAGTGCCGCGCGAAGTCGATCATCGTGAGCGGCGTGAACTTCGGCGGCACCGTGAAGCCGTTGCGCATGTCGCGCTCGCGCGGGCCCTGCACCTTCGTGTCGACGGTGAGCACCAGGGCCTTGCAGCCCGACGACCGCGCGCGATCGATCATCGACCGCGTGATGCCGCGATCGCGGAACACGTACAGCTGGAACCAGCGATCCACGGGCGACGCCGCAGCGATCTGCTCGATGGTGCAGGAAGCCATCGTGGACAGGCAGTAGGGCAACCCCGCCTTCGCCGCGGCGCGCGACGCCGCCAGTTCCCCCTGCCGACGCACGATGCCCGCGAGGCCGGTCGGCGCGAGGATCAGCGGAAACGCGCACCGCGTGCCGAGCACCGTCGTCGAGAGGTCCCGCGCCGAGACATCCGTCATGACCCGCGTCATGAAGGCCCATCGCTCGAAGTCGCTGCGATTGCGACGCAACGTGATCTCGTCCTGCGAGCCGCCGTCGACGAATTCGAAGATGGTCTTCGGCAGACGACGGCGGGCGGCGAGGCGGAGGTCGGCGATGTTGATGGCGGGCATGGGGCTAGGGGCGATGCCCCAGGGACTAGGGACTAGGGAAAACCGCTGGTGTGCAGCGGGGCGTGGATGTAGGTGAGAGTGTCGCGAAATTACGGGTCGCCGGGCAAATGCTCCAAACGAATTTCCCCAGCCCGTAGCCCCTGAGGCAGCGCTACTGCCTGTCCATCCGCTCCACCGTCAGCGACGGGTCCTTGCGCGAATCGGCGTCGGCGACGGCGCCGTGGCGCAGCGGATTCGGGCCCCAGACCATCGGCAGGTCGTACCGGCGCGCGCGGGAAAGTTCATCGAGGTGCTTGGACGGGGCCATCTCCCACGCGTATTCCTGCAGCCGCGCGGACAGGTCCTTGACGATCTGCGGGTTGCGATCCGCGGCGTTGTCTTCCTCGCCCTGATCGTGAGGGATGTCGTACAGCTCGGTGCGCGTCGGGAGGGTCGTGTAGAGGATCAGCTTCCAGTCGCCGCTGCGGATGGCGGCGCGGTGATCCTCGACGGTGATCGGGATGTCCTTGCGTGGCGAGAGCTTCGACTGCGCGATGGATGGCCACTGGTCGATGCCGTCGACTGGTTTCCGCTGGTCCTTCTTCGCGTTGGCCTGCGCGAGCAGGGTCGGGTAGAGATCGGTCACGTGGATGAGGGCGTTCGACACGCCGCCCTCCAGCCCCTTGGGCCATTTCACGAAAGCCGGCACGCGCACGCCGCCTTCGTACAGGCTGCCCTTCCCGTTGCGGTATGGCCCGTTGTCGGCGCCACCGACGGTGACATCGCCATCGCCGGTCGGAAACTTGTGCGCGACCGCGCCGCCGTTGTCGCTGTGGAACACGACGAGCGTGTTGTCGAGCATGCCCTTCTTCGCGAGCGCGCCGGTCAGCTCGCCGACGGCGTCGTCGACCGCCGTGACCATCGCCGCGTAGGTGCGGCGGGTCTCGTCGCGGATATGCGCGTTGCGGTCCAGCAGCGGTTTCGGGGCTTGCAGCGGTGCGGCCGGCGCATTGAACGACAGCATGAGGAAGAGCGGCTGCGACGGATCGTGCTTCGCGACGACAGCGGCTACCTCGCGACCGAGGAGCATCGTGTCGTAGCCCTCGTCCTTCACCGGCTTGTCGCCGCGCCGCCAATCCGGGCCCTGCGCTCCGGTCTTCCGGAAATGATCGATTTCTCCGGCGAGCGTCCCGTAGAAATGATCGAAGCCGCGGCGCGTCGGCCAGAACTCGGGCTTCGCGTGGCCGAGCTGCCACTTGCCGATCAGCACGGTGCGGTAACCGGCGTCCTTCAACGCCTGGGCGAGGGTGCGCTCCTCCACCGGCAACCCGTACTGGCTCTGGGGCAGGATCGACAACGTCTGCAGGCCGTAGCGCATCGGATACCGGCCTGTCATCAGCGCCGCGCGCGTCTGGCTCGAATGCGGCTGCACGTAGAACTGGCTGAGCCGCACCGCACCGTCGGCGAGTGCGTCGATGTTCGGCGTCCGGATCTCCTTGCCCAGGTAGCTGACGTCCTGCCAGCCGAGATCGTCGGGCATCACGTAGACGATGTGCGGGCGATCGGCAGCACGCGCGGACGCGACGCAGGCGAGCAGCGAGAAGATGGCGAAGATGCGGCAGAGGCGGGCAGGCATGGGCGACGTGCACCGGTTCGGGGTCGCCGGATGTTACCGCCGCCACTCCGGAACGCGAGCGTTCGCGGGCCCGTCGAGCGGTGATTTTCGCTCGCGATTCCTGCCTGGTTGGACAAACCCTGGTTGGACAGAATCCTCCTGCGTCGCGCGTCGCCTCGCTCCGGAGCGCTGTGCTAGGATCGATTGATGATTTCGCCTGCCATCGCCAACGCCCTCGATGCGGTCCGCCGCCGGCTCGGGACCCGCCGGCTGGTGGAGGCCCTCGCGCTGGGTGGGGCGTCTGCCGGCGCGCTGCTCTTCGTGGCCCTCGTGTTCGCGTCCATCCTCGACACCACGTCGCTCGCCGGCGGCATCCGCGCGATCGGGGTCCTCGGTGCTCTCGCCATCGTCGCCGTCGCGTTCTGGCGTGGTTCGCGTCCGGTGCCGGTGGATCGCGCCGCGGCAGTCGCCGATGCACAGGGCAATCTGCACGACACGTTCAAGTCTGCGCTCGCACTCGAGTCCGAGGCATCGTCGTCCCCGTGGGTCCAGGCGTTCCTGCAGCGTGCGGCCACCACTGCCGCCGGCATCGATGTCCGCACGCTCGTTCCGATCGTGGTGCCCACCGCCGCGTGGGTGGGGATCGGCTTCGGTGCTGCGGTCGTCGTCATGCTCGTGGCCGCGCCTGACCTCAGTCCGCATGAGTCGGAGTTGGCACAGACCGCCGCGCCCGCAGTCGCGAAATCCGCTGCCGATACCGACGAGATGAAGTCCCTTCTGCAGGATGTCGCGAAGACCGCCGACGCCGGGTCCCGCGCGAAGCTCGAGAAGGTCATGGCTGCCCTCGACCGACCCGGTGCCAGCGACGAGGACAAGCGCCGCGCGCTGGCCGAGGCGAAGTCGGCGCTCGATCAGAAGCGGCTCGAAACCAGTTCGAATGTCGAGTCCCTGCAGCAGCTCGCCGCCGGCCTCGCCGGCAACCGCGAGTTCGAGGCCGTCGCCCAGGCGTTGAAGGAAGGCGATGCGGGCCGTGCAGCGGAAGAGATGCGCAAGCTCGCGGGCGGCGGTGCCAAGGCGGCCGCCGATAACGCCGACGGTGCGAGTCGCCCGGACGAGACCAAGGCCGCCGAGGCAGCGGCGCCCGGCGATCTCGAAGCGGCCTTGCAGGCAGCGGCGCAGGCGAAGGACGGCGGCCGCCCGGACGGCGAGACGCAGGGTCGGATGCAGAAGGCGGTGCAGGGGCTCGCGGAACTGGCGAAGCAGCTCGAAGTGCAGGCCCGCCAGAACCAGGCGACGCGCAAGCTGAACGCGATGTCCCAATCCCTCGATCAGAAGGATCGCGGGTTGCGCGCCGCGCGCTTCGGGCAGCAACAGGGCCAGCAGAACGACAGTCGTGCGTCGTCCGAGACCGGCAACGCCGACATCCAGGGCGGACACATGTACCGCCTCGGCGCGCTGGCCCGCGAGGCCGAGCCGCCGCCCGGACAGGAGGGCGCCCGCGCGGGCGACTCCTCGGGGGACGCCCCCGGTGACCCCGTGGTGGGGGACGAGGTCAACAAGCCCAAGGCGAAATTCGAGAAGTCGGGCGTGCGCGGTGCGGAAGCGCCGGGGCCCGACGGCACCGATTCGACGTTCTACGCCGCCAGCCGTCAGGGCGGATCGAAAGTGGAGTACCAGGCGGTGCGCACCCCGGTCCGCTATGCGGCCGAGGCGGCACTCGAACCCGAGCGCATCGCCCTGCGCCATCGCGCGCAGGTGAAGGGCTTCTTCAGCGACAAACCGGAGACACGCCAGTGACCGTTGCCAACGTGGAACACCGCATCGAGCAGTTCCAGAAGAATCTGCAGCTCGTGCGCGAGGAAGTGGGGCGAATCATCGTGGGCAACCGCGACGTCGTCGACGGCGTCATGACCTGCCTGCTGGCCCGCGGCCACGTGCTGCTCGAAGGCATTCCCGGCGTGGGCAAGACGAAGCTGGTCCAGACGCTGGCCGACGTCCTGCACCTGAAGTTCTCGCGCATCCAGTTCACGCCCGACCTCATGCCGGGCGACATCATCGGCACGTCGATCGTCCGCGAGGACGAAGGGGGGCGGAAGTACTTCGAGTTCCAGCCCGGCCCGATCTTCGCGAACATGCTGCTCGCCGACGAGGTGAACCGCGCCACGCCGAAGACGCAGTCGGCACTGCTCGAAGCGATGCAGGAGAACAGCGTCACCGCCGGTGGTGCCACCCGTCCGCTGGAGCAGCCGTTCTTCGTCCTTGCGACGATGAACCCGCTCGAGATGGAAGGCACGTATCCGCTGCCCGAAGCCCAGCTCGACCGGTTCTTCTTCAAGCTGAAGATGGGCTTCCCCGGCGTCGACCAGTTGCACGAGGTGCTCGACCGCACGACGCACGCGCGTGAACCGCAGGTGGAACGCACCCTCGCGCAGGGCGAGATCCTCGAGATGCGCGACACCGTGCGCGACGTCCCGATCGCACGCCCCGTGCAGGACTACGCCATCCGCCTCACGCTCGCGACGCATCCGGAATCCGACCAGGCCCACGAGATGGCCAAGCGCTACATCCGCTTCGGCGCGAGCCCGCGCGGGACCCAGGCGCTGATCCTCGGCGCGAAGGTGCATGCGCTCATCCACGAGCGTCTGCACGTGGCGACCGAGGACGTCCAGGCCGTGGCGCTCTCGGCGCTGCGGCATCGCATACTGCTCAACTTCGAGGCCGAGGCCGACCGCATCGACGCCGATGCCATCCTCACCCGCATCATGGCGGGGGTCGGGCCCGCGGCCTGAGGATCCCCGGAGGTCCTCCGCTCCGCACCTCCTTTCCGCGCCCCGAAGCCTCCTGCCGCAACGCGAACCCCGTGTCGAACGCTCTCTTCAACGAAGACTTCCTGCGCCGTCTCGAGCACCTGAACCTGGTGACGCGACGACCCGTGGCCGGCCATCTGCGCGGGCCGCATCGGTCGCGCCGCACGGGCAGCGGCATGGTGTTCGCCGACTATCGTCCGTACACCCCGGGTGATGACACGCGGAATCTCGACTGGGGCACGTACCTGCGCCTCGATCGGCTCATCCTGCGGCTCTTCGAGGAGGAGGCCGATCTGCCGGTGTACGTGTTCGTGGATGCAAGCGCGTCGATGGGCCACGGTGCGCCGTCCAAGTTCGACTTCGCGCGGAAGATCGGCGCCGCGCTCGCGTATCTCGCCCTGCTCAACTACGACCGCGTGACGGTGGTGGGCTGGGCCGACGGCATCGCGAAGGAGCTGCCCTCACGACGCGGACGCACGCAGGTCTGGCCCATGTTCCGGTTTCTCGACGGGCTCACGACCGGCGGCGGTACCGATCTCGATGCGGCGCTGCGCAGCTACTTCGGCGGCAGCCGCACCCGCGGCCTCGTCGTGCTGATCTCGGACTTCCTCGACCGCGGCGGATTCGCGCCCGCAGCCCAGTGGCTCGCGCAGTTCCGGCACGAAGTGTTCGCGGTGCAGGTGATCTCGCCGCAGGAGGCCGAGCCGGACTTCCCCGACCAGGCCCTCATCGTCGATGCGGAGACCAACGCCTCCAGCGTCATCGAGACGACCCCCGCACTGATCGCGGCGTACCGCGAGGCCGTGGCGGCGCACGCCGAGGAAGTCGGCCTGACCTGCCGGCGAAACGGCTGGGCCCATCTGGTGGCCCGCACCGATGCACCGTTCGAAGACCTCATGCTGAAGGGCCTGCGCGAGCACGGCATTCTGCGTTGAGCTTCGGTCTGCTCTCCACTCCCGCCGCGCTCGCGCTGCTGGCGGCCGTCGCGGCGATCGTCACGGGGCTGTACCTGCTGCGTCCGCCGCCCCAGCGGCTGGTGCTGCCGTCGACGCTCATCTGGGAGCGCGTCCTCGCGCGCACCCGCGGCGCCAATCAGAGGTGGCGCTGGTGGTTGTCGCTGCTGCTGTCCCTCGCCATCGCGTCGATCGCCGCGCTCGCGCTGCTCCAGCCCGGTGGCGGGTCGAGTGACGCGACCGTGCGCCCGCGGGTCATCGTGATCGACGATTCCCCGACGATGGGCGCGTTGAGGTCCGATGGGCGCACGCGACTCGGGCACGCGATCGACGCCGCGCGTCGGGAGATCGGGGCGGGCGAGGGGACGTACCTCGTGCTGGACACGATGCGGAGCCTCGGCCCATCGGGATTCGCCGACGGCCCCCATGCGCTCGCTCGGCTCGCGGCACTGGAGCCTGCCGCCGGCGTCGAACCACGGTTCCCGGAACTCGCCGCGCTACCCCGCACCGCGTTGCCGCCCGAGGTGGTCTACATCACCGACGGCGTCTCGCCCGTCGGCGTTCCCGATGGCGTGCGCACGGTGTCCGTCTTCCAGCCCGTGGCGAACGTCGGCATCACGGCGTTCGATGTGCGCGCGCTGCCGGCGGATCCGTCGCGCGTCGAAGCGTTCATCGAAGTCGGCAACGCCGACACGGCTGCCGCGAAGGTCACGGTGCGCGTGAGTGGCGCAGGGCATGACCCCGTGGCCCGATCCGTGAACGTGCCCGCGCGCGGCTTCGCGTCGGTGACCTTGCCTGTGTCGGACTTCAGCGGCGGCGCACTGCGCGCCACGCTGGATGCCACGGCCGACGCGCTGCTCGCCGACGACGAGGCCTTCGGCTTCCTGCCGTTCGATCGCGTGCTGTCCGTGGCGCTGGTCACTGCGGGCAACGACCCACTGAAGCGCGTGCTCGAACTGGACCCGCGCGTGCGACTCACCGTGATCCCGCCGGGGCAGTACGGGCGTCGCACGGGGTTCGATGCCTACGTGTTCGATCGCTTTGCGCCACCATCCGCGCCGGCCGTGCCGTCCCTGACATTTGCGCCGCCCACGGCCGCCTGGCTGCCGAAGGCCGGCGCGCCGCGCGAAGCCACGAAGGTCTCCGACTGGCGATCCGACGCCGCCGTGCTCGAGAACGTCTCGCTGGCCGACGTCGTCATCGAGCGCGCACGGCCCTTCGCGATGCCCGCCGATGCCGAGGGCGTGCTGGCGCGCACTGCGGAGGGCGCTGCGATCGTCGTGGCCGATGACGCCGCGCCGCGTCGCGTGACCGTGGGCTTCGCGATCCAGGATTCCAACTTCGCGGCGCAGGCGTCGTTCCCCGTCTTCGTGTCGAACGCGATCTCGTGGCTCGCCAGTGAGTCGCTGCCCGTGACGCGTTCGGTCGGGCCCGTGAATCTGCCGCTCGCCGAAGCCAAGGTGCGCGGCCTCGAAGCCGGTCCGGTGGACACGCGCTTCGTGCCCGGTGCGACGCTCTTCACCGCGAAGGCGCCGGACTTCTTCACCGCCGAGGCGGGTGGCCGGCGCGTCCGCGTGCTGGTGAACGTCCTCGATCCGGCCGTCACCGATGTGAATGCCAGCCGGCTTCCGCCGACCTCCGATCGAGCCTCCGCGGAAACCGCGTCGTCGACGCCCACGCCGCGGACCGCGCCGTGGATCGTGCTCCTCGCCGTGGCCGCTGCGCTGATGGTCGCCGAGTGGTGGACCTACCATCGCCGGGTGACGATATGACGCGGCTCGTCGTCGAAGCCTGGTGGCCGCTCGTCGCGCTCGCGATCGCCATGCCGCTCGTCGTGTGGCTCGCGATGCGATCACTGTCGCCGCTCTCCGGCCGTCATCGGATCCTGCTGGGCGCAGTCCGCCTGCTCGCGATCGCGTGCGCGGCCATCGCCCTGATGCGGCCGTCGTGGCTCGGACAGAGCACCGACGTCTCGGTCATCTACGCGCTCGATGTCTCCAAGAGCGTGGACCCCGCGTTCATCGACGCCGCGATCCGCTGGATGGACAAGGCGCGACTCGAGAATCCGAACGCGGGCGCGCGCTTCGTCGCGTTCGCCGACCGGCCGCGCTTCGTCGATTCTCCGGAAGCGATCCGGTCGGTGCCGCTCGCCACGCGCGCGGGTGCGTCGGCCGAGGCGCTGAATCCGCTCGTCACCGATCTGGAGCGCACGCTCGAATCGGTGGCCGGTGCGTTCGAGCCCGAGGCGCTGAAGCGCGTCGTGCTGATGACCGACGGCAACGCGACCCGCGGCGATCCCTGGCGCGTGCTCGAGCGCCTCCGCGCGCGCGGCGTCCGCGTATTCCCGGTACCGGCGCTCGTGCGCCCGGGCAGCGATGTGTGGATCGCCGGTGTCGATCTGCCCCCCGAACTGCGCCGCGACGAACCTGCGCAGGTGGTCGTGCGTCTCCAGGCCCAGTCGGCCGGTCGCGCCACGGTCCGGTTGCTCCGCGGCACGCGGGTCCTACAGTCGCAGTCGACGAAGCTCGTCGCCGGTGAGAACGCTGTGGGCTTCACCGTCCGCATCGCGGAGGAGGGCGCGACGTCGCTGACGGCGGAAGTGAGCGCCGAGGGTGACACGCTCCGCGACAACGACCGTCTCGTGGCGCCGGTGCGCGTGCAGGCGAGGCCGCGCGTGCTCTACGTGCAGGGCAATGCCGAGGCCGCGAAGACGCTCCGCGATGCGCTGTCGACGAGCGGATTCAACGTGCAGGTGGCGGCACCCCAGGCCGTGCCGGAGGATGCCCGCGCCCTGGATGTCTTCGACGCGGTGGTGCTCGGCAACGTGCCGGCGACCGCTCTCGGCGCCGGACGCATGGCGGCGCTCGCGACGTATGCGCGGGATCAGGGTGGTGGACTCGTCTTCGCATCAGGCCCCAACGTGTACGGCGATGCCGGCTATAAGGAGTCCGCGCTTGAGAAGGCGCTGCCCGTGACGTTCGAGGCGCAGGAGAAGCGGCGCGATCTCGCGCTCGTCATCGTGCTCGACCGCTCGTACAGCATGAAGGGCCGCAAGCTCGACCTCGCGAAGGCGGCGACGCTCGGCGCGTTGGAACTCCTGGAAGAGGAGCATCGCTTCGCCGTCATCACGTTCGACTCGCAACCCGAGATCACGGTGCCGCTCGCGCAGGTGCGCAGCAAGCGCAAGGCCGAGGACCTCATCTCCCGGTTCACGGCGAGCGGGCAGACGAACATCTATCCCGCGCTGCAGATGGCGTACCGGATGCTGGTCGACGTGCCGGTGAAGGCGAAGCACGTGATCCTGCTCACCGACGGCGACACCCAGCCGGCCGACTTCCAGCGTCTCGTGAAGCGCATGGCCGACGTGCAGATCACGGTGAGTTCGGTGGCGATCGGCGGTGAGTCCGACAAGAAGCTGCTGGGCGAGATCGCGAACTGGGGCCGGGGGCGGTTCCACTATGCCGAGACTGCCGATCGCGTTCCGCAGATCTTCATCGAGGAGACGAAGCGGCTCGTCAACGAGAGCGTCCGCGAGGAACCGTTCCGGGTCGTCGTGAAGCGCGAGGCCGAGGCGCTGCGCGACATCGACTTCACGAAGGCGCCGATGCTGAAGGGCTACGCGAGCATGAAGCCGCGCGATCGCGCCGAGGTCTGGCTCGCGAGCGACACCGGCGCGCCGATCCTGGCGCGGTGGCAGGTGGGGCTCGGCAAGGCGGCCGTCTTCGCGTCCGATGCCGAGAACCGCTGGGCCGCCGACTGGCTCGCCTGGCCGGGCTACGGCAAGTTCTGGAGCCAGCTGGTGCGCGAGACGATGCGCCATCGCGTCCGCGAGGGCGCCGGATTCGACGTGAAGTCGCTGCCCGGGGGGGACACGCTGGTCGGCCTCACGCTGATCGCTGCCGATGGCACCTTCCGCAACGGTCTCGCGCCGCGCGTCCGGGTCACGCCGCAAGGGCGACCTGCCCGGGTCGTCCCGATGCGGCAGAGCGGTCCGGGGCGCTACGAACTCCGCTGGCCGGCCGACGGATCAGCCCGCGGGTCGACGCGCTTCGAACTGGCCGACGGTGTTCCCGCGGATGTCCGGGACGAGGCCGGCGTCCGCGAGGTCGTCGACGCGTATCCCGAGGAGTACCGCCTGAAGCCCGTGGACCGGATCTTCCTCGAGGCGCTGGCGACGCAGACCGGCGGCAAGCTCGCGCCGGAACCGAAGGATGTCTTCGCGCCGCTGGGCGAAGCCGCCACCGTGCCGCGTGCCCTCTGGCCCTGGTTCGCCGGCGGGGCGATCCTCCTGTATCTGCTGGACCTCCTGATCCGCCGGCTTCCCTTGCTCCGGCGCCGCCTGGGCTGACGTCGTTTTCGGGGCATGCGGCTCAAGGTTCCGGCCCTCGAGCCGTGATCTGCGGAGCGGCCCTCGTCGAATCCCACGTCCACCGGACCGGGGGCAGGGGCCGCATACGTTGCCGGCCTTCGTTTCGGTTGCCATGCCACCCCTGTCTGCCACTGCGGTCGACGCCGGGTCGGGAGCAATGGCATGCGGGCGCCGCCGGCCATCGGAAATCGATGCGCACCCCTGGGCGGCCGGAACCGCGATGGGGCGCCTGGTCCCGGAGATTCACCCGTGCAACGCTCCTCTGCCGCCGCATCCCGCCTGCTCTCGCCCCTGTCGGACGAAGCCGGGGTGTTCGAGTCCGGCATCGAACCGCTGGCGTCCCTCTACGGCATGCCGCTCTTCAACGATCTCGCGGAGGCGCGCTTCAGCGAGGCGAGGCGCCATGGCTTCATCGCCAGTCTGATCTGTGTGGAGATGGACAACTTCGCCGAGATTCGCGGACGACACGGCCGCCTGGTGGCAGACGCGGCGATGCTGTCGGTGGCCGAACTGCTTCGCCTGTCGCTGCGGCGCGAGGACATGGTCGCACTCTGCGACGACGCCACGTTCCTGATCCTGCTCATGCATTGCGACGGGGTGTCGGCCCATGCGAAGGCGGAGAGCTTCCGCCTGGCCATGGCGTCCATGGACCCGACCGGCGTGGGACTCACGGTGAGCGTCGGCGGTGCCGCCGGGGTGACCGGCCCCGGTTTGCGGTTCGACCTGCTGATGACCCGCGCCACGGATGCCCTCGCATCGGCGCGGTCGCGTGGCGGGGATTGCGTTGTCTTCGAAGCGACGCCGCGCACGCCGCGGGTCGACAGGGTGACGCCGGCGCATTGATGCGCGGAGGCGGATCCGGTCGAAGCGAGTCCACATCCGCCCTGAATTGAAAAAGGCGCCCCTCAGGGCGCCTTTCGCGTTTCCGGGACCGAACCCGGATGCGCTACTTCTTCAGGCTGTCGCGGATTTCCCTCAGGAGGATCACGTCCTCCGGAGTCACCGGCGCCGGCGGCGCTTCTGCCGGGGCTTCGCGCTTCAGGCGGTTCATCTGCTTGATCATCAGGAAGATGACGAAGGCGAGGATGATGAAGTTGATGAGGATCGTGATGAAGCTGCCGTAGGCGAAGACCGGCACACCCGCCTTGCGCAGCGCCTCGAGCGTGTCGGCCGTACCGGCCGGCGCATCGGCCAGCTTCAGGTACATGTTGCTGAAGTCGACGTTGCCCACGATGCGCCCCACGATCGGCATGATGAGGTCGTTCACGGCCGAATCGACGATCTTGCCGAAGGCCCCGCCGATGATCACGCCGACGGCGAGATCCATCACGTTGCCCTTCATTGCGAATTCCTTGAACTCCGACGCGAAACTCATGCAGGCGCTCCCCTTGAACCGGTGTTGCGGTTGGTGTTGATCCGCCGGGCATTCTGTGACGACCCGGCTGGACACTCACCCGTCGCACGGCGGTGGTGCGCGGGATCGGCCGGATACTAAGGGAAGGGCCTCCCGGCGTACATCCCGAAGGGACTTTCCGGAGTCCGACGTCTATCGGGACACGGCCTGTCCAGCGGATGGCTCCACCCGGCGCGCCTCGAGGAAGCGCTGGCGCCAGTGCGGCGCCGCGAGAGGCTCCAGGCGCACGCCGCCGCCCCGCGTCGCGGCGTGCACGAAGCGACCGTCACCGGCGAAGATCCCGACGTGGAGGGCCGACCTGCCGCGGGTGAAGAACACGAGGTCGCCGGCTTCCAGCGGCTCCGATGGGGCGAGCCGGCGTGTCGCCTCGCGCTGTTCCCCCGTGGCCCGCGGCAGCGAGCGGCCCGCAAGCTGGAAGCTGTACCGCACCAGACCGCTGCAATCGAATCCCGCGGGGTCCACGCCACCATAGCGATACGGGCTGCCGATCACGCCCAGCGCGTGGGTGACAGCCTGGGCGCCTAGGCTGGGCAGGCTGGTTTGCGGCGGTGATGCAGGAGGCTGGGTCGATGGCCCGGGAGGCCGGCCGCTGCTCTCGGGCTGGCCCAGCACCGAGACGGCGACACTCCCGTCCGGGGGACGGCTGGCAGAAGACGGGGTGCTCGCGGAAGGTGACGACGGGGCCTCCACGCGCGGCGTCGGGGACACCGCGCATCCCGACACCAGTGCCAGCGTCGCGAATGCCATCCCCAGCCGTCCACCGCGCATCGACGTGAAAATCAACGACGGGCCTCCACCCCGCACCAGCGCGCCATGAAGAGGGCCAGCACGCGCGTGACCTGACGGGTGCTTTCGAGCGACACCGACTCGTCGATGCCATGGATGAACGTCGCCTCGGGGCCGTAGCACGTGGCCGGCGTCGCGCCGTAGAGGTTGAAGACCCTGGCATCGGTCGTGGCCGTGCTCGCCAGCCACGCGGGCGGGTTGCCCATCACGCGGACGTGCGATTCCGCCAGCAGGCGCATCATCGGCAGCCCGCGGTCCAGCGCAAACCCCTCGGCGTGGAAGCCGCCGTAGGTGACCCGGATCAGCGCCTCGCGGAGCCGATCGTCGGCAGCAGCGACCTGCGCAATGCGCGCCTCGATGGCGGCCTTGGCGTCGCCCGCGGTCATCCCCGCATGGAAGCCTGCCCGGATGCCCATCACGCACCGCGTCGGCACGGAGGACTGCCATTCGCCACCTTCGATCCGCCCGAGATTGAAGTTGATGGGGCGCTCGTGATGGGCGAACGCAGGATGGCGATGCGAGCACTGCGGGGCGTTCCACTCGTCGCGCAACGTCTCCAGGCCGCGGTACAGCGCGAAGGCGCACTCGATGGCGTTGATGCCACGCCGCACGTCGAGCACATGCGCCGGCTTTCCCAGGATCTCCACCTGCAGCCAGAGCACCCCGACCTGGGCGTCGAGGATCGAATGGTCGAAGGGTTCGGGAATCAGCGCGGCGTCGGCGCGATAGCCGCGGTGCAGGCAGGCGAGGGCGCCGTTGCCGGTGCATTCCTCCTCGACCACCGACTGGAGCCAGACCGGTGCCGCGGGCTGGAAGCCGATGCGGCGGAACGCTTCGAAGGCCGCGATGTAGGCGGCGATGCCGGCCTTCATGTCGCCGGCACCGCGACCATACAGGCGGCCGTCGCGGATCACCGGTTCGAAGGGGGGATCGGTCCACAACTCTTCGGCGCCAACGGGCACCACGTCGATGTGCCCGTTCAGGATGAGCGAGCGGCCCGTCGCGTCCCGCGGGCGGTGCGCGCCGACGATGTTGTCCTGGCGCTGCCCGTGCCCGGTGGGGGGCGAGTACCCGGGCATCCCGCGGAGGTCTTCGTCGCGGACCTCGAAGCGGTCCACCGCGAGCCCCATGCCCCGGAAGAGCCCTTCCATGTAGTCCTGGGCCGATGCCTCCCTGCCCATCAGGCTCGGGAAGCGCACCAGCGTGGCGAGGTTCGCCTGCAGGTCGGGCTGCAGGGCATCACAGGCTGCGAGCAGGTCCTGTTCGAGCGCGGGATCGAGCGGCGGCGGAAGATCGACGGGCATGACGGGAGTCCCTGGGGCGGCGGAGGTGGATGGGCCCGATTCTAACCGTCGGTCCCACGGGGGCACGGCGTCTATACTTGCCCCGACCCCCTCAGGATCGGAGAAAGACCATGGACGACCTCCTCGAACGGCGTGCGACGTTCACCGTGATGAAGGACAGCCGCAAGGAAGACTGGGACATCATCGTCGCGCACCACGCCCCTTTCGCGGCGCGTCAGGCGGACCGTGTCCTGGATCACCTGCGGCTGCTCACCGGCGATTGCGGCGGCTTCGTCGTCGACCGGCTCCAGCATTCGCTGCTGACGGCCACGCTGGCGCACAAGGGAGGGGAGGACGAGGAGTACGTCGTGTGCGCGCTGCTCCACGACATCGGCGACACGCTCGGTGCCTGGAACCACGCCGACGTCGCCGGAGCCATCCTGAAGCCCTTCGTGTCCGAGGCCAACCTCTGGATGGTCGAGAAACACGCGATGTTCCAGGGCTACTACTTCTTCGAACACATCGGGCTCGATCCGAACATGCGCGACCAGTTCCGCGAGCACCCGCACTTCGAGCGCACGGCGCGCTTCTGCGAGATCTACGACAACCCGGCCTTCGATCCGAAGGCGGAGTGCGCACCGCTCGAATTCTTCGAGCCGATGGTGCGGCGGGTGTTCGCTGCGCCGAAGAACTCGATGTACAAGCCGGTGCAGGCGGCAGCGGCCTGATCCCTCGGCGGGCGGGGCGGGCCGGACACCGGTCTTCGCCACACCGCACCAAAGACAACGGGCGCCCCGCGGGGCGCCCGTTGTCGTTCCGGAACTGCGATCCGGCTTACTTGCTTTCGATGACCTGCAGTTCGACGCGGCGGTTCTTCGCCTTGCCTTCCGCGCTGGTGTTCGGCGCGACCGGCTTGTCGGGGCCGTAGCCCTTGGCCGTCATGTTCGCGGAGGGCACGCCCTTCGCGGCCAGGTAGGCCAGGACCGATTCGGCCCGACGCTGCGACAGGGCCCGGTTGATGACTGCGGACCCCGACGCGTCGGAGTGACCGCCGACCTCCACCTTCACGCCGCTCGACTTCAGCTGGGTGGCGATGCCGTCGAGGACGTTCAGGGACGAGGGCTTCAGCTTCGCGGAACCGCTTTCGAAGGTCACGCCCTGCAGCACCAGCGACGAGCCGGCGGTGGTGGGCATGGACAGCGAATCGGCGGTCGCGGCGGCTGCAGCACCCGCTGCTGCCGCGGCGGCGGCCTTGTCGGCACCGCTGTTCTTCGTCATCGGCGCCGCCGGCAGATCGCAACCGGAGGCGTCGACCTTGGCGCCGGGCTTCGTGTCGGCGCAGCGGTCGAGGATGTCGGAGACGCCGTCGTTGTCGCTGTCCACCGCGCAACCGTCGCCGCCCGCCTTCACGCCGGCCGGGGTGCCCGGGCAGCGGTCGCGGCTGTCGGAGATGCCGTCACCGTCGCTGTCCTTCTCGCAACCGTTGGGCAGGACAGAGGCACCGGCTTCGGTGTTCGGGCAGAGGTCCGCGATATCGGGCACGCCGTCGGCATCGGCATCGGCGACCGGGTTGCAGCCGTTCGCATCCACCTTCGTGCCGGCCGGGGTCGCCGCGCACTTGTCCATGCTGTCGGCCACGCCGTCGCCGTCGGTGTCACCATCCACCGGGCAGCCGTTGGCGCCGACCTTGGTGTTGCCGGGGGTGCCCGCGCAGACGTCGACCTTGTCCGGCACGCCATCGCCGTCGGCATCCGCCTGCGTCTTCTCGCGCTGGTCGCACGCCCACCAGCCGAGCAGGCCGCCTGCGATGGCGCCGACGGCCATCACTTCCCGGTTCTCGACCGCACCCACGCCACCGGCGAGCAGCGCGCCTGCGGCCGCGCATGCCATCGGATTCTTGAAAGTGTCGCCCGCCGACAGGTTCGGGGCCACGCTGTTGATGCTGGCGCAGCCGGTGGCCAGCACGGCCACGGCGCCCAGCAGGGCTACTCGCTTGATCAAGCTCACGGTCTTGGTCCTTTGTTCATGGGGAAGGGGCGTCGATACGCTACCCGCCCGATTATCGCCCGAATCCGGGGCTGATTGGCACCCGAGGCAACCGACGTCCCCGCGCCAGCTCAGGCGCCCCATTCCTGCTCCTGCAGGGCCCGCCACTGGACCTTGCCGGTGCCCGAGCGCGGCAGGGCGTCGATGAAGTGCACGGACCGCGGGACCTTGTAGGCGGCCATGTGCTCCCGGGACCACGCGATGATCTCCTCCGCGGCGACCTTCCCGACATGGTCGTCGCGCAGGACGATGTAGGCCTTGACCGTCTCGCCGCGGCGCTCGTCGGGTGCCGCCACGATGCAGGCTTCCTTCACGGCCGGGTGGCGGAAGAGGGTGGCCTCCACTTCGGCGGGCCAGACCTTGTAGCCGGACGCGTTGATCATCCGCTTCAGGCGGTCCGCGATGTAGAAGAACCCTTCCTCGTCGCGGCGCCCGAGATCTCCCGTGCGCAGGAACCGGCGGCCGCCGATCTCGACGAACACCTGGCGCGTCGCGTCGGGATTGTTCCAGTAGCCCTGCATGAGCTGCGGGCCGGCGGAGATGATCTCGCCCACTTCGCCCGGACCCAGGATCGCGAGCGTGTCCGGGTCGACGACGTGCGACTCCGTGTCGAACGTC
>VYME01000361.1_pt2 | contig 29162 bp, 30 predicted proteins | sample 5115281 | NCBI WGS metagenome assembly VYME01 (sample SAMN12291780, study PRJNA351875) | freshwater metagenome | isolation source: freshwater lake | place: USA: Michigan, Wintergreen Lake | collected 2013-08-08
ATCCCGACCCGCGCGGCATGGATGTCGTCGGCGACGACGGCCGGGTGGCCGGCACCGTGTGCGACGTCTGGGTGGACCGCTCGGAAGTCCTCGTCCGCTACTTCGAGGTCGCGCTGAAGGATTCGCAACGCACGGTGCTGCTGCCCTTCAACATGTCGCGCGTCGACGGTGGCCGTCGCCAGGTGAATGTCAAGTCGATCCACGCGCGCCACTTCGCGAACGTGCCCGCACTGCGCAACCCCGAGCAGGTGACCCTGCTGGAGGAAGACAAGATCATGGGCTACTACGCCGGTGGACATCTCTACGCCACGCCGTTCCGGCAGGAGCCGCTGCTGTGACGATGGAACACGACTTCGAGCCCGTGCGCGGGCTGCCGGCCAGGCCCCCGGCCGGTGAACGCATCCTCTGGCAGGGGAGCCCCACCGGCAAGGCGCTGGCCAGGCGCGCCTTTCACGTGCGCGGCGTGGCGATCTACTTCCTCGTGCTGATGGCGTGGCGCGCGGCGTCGAATGTCGCGGACGGTCACGGTGTGGTGGATACGATCCTCGCTGTCCTCGGCGTCCTGCCTCTGGCGCTCGCCGGTCTGGGCGTGCTGGCGCTGCTGGGGTGGCTGAATGCGCGGGCGACGGTCTACACGATCACCGACCGGCGCGTGGTGATGCGCTTCGGCGTGGCGCTTCCGATGACGGTGAATCTTCCGTTCACACGGATCGATGCCGCGGGGCTCGCCGTGCATCGTGACGGCACCGGCGACGTGACGCTCACGCTTCTCGGCAGCGATCGGATCGCGTGGCTCCACCTCTGGCCGCATGTTCGCCCGTGGCACCTCGCACGCCCGCAGCCCATGCTGCGCGGCCTGTCCAATCCGCAGGCGGTGGCCGGGGTGCTCGGCAACGCCCTGCAGGCAGCGCTGGCCGCAGTGCCTGCCGCCGATGTTGCCGACGACGCACGCGCGCCGACCCGTGAGCCGCGCCAGGTGCGGATCCCCAGCGCAGTCATGACAGGCTGATGCCGTGATGAGCCACTCCCACGCCCACGACACCGTTCCGCGCATCCCTCTCATCGGTGCCGGTGCACTGGTCGTCGCGTCGCTGATCCTCGTCGCGTTCGTCCGGCTGGTGCCGGCGCCGGCCGAGGCACCCGCATCGACGGTCGTTGCGCGGGAGCTGTACTTCGACGATCGCGCCGATGGCGGCATCACGGTGCGCGATGCGCGCGACCCCGCCTACGCGCAGGTGCTGCCGGCCGGCCAGGAGAATTTCGTGCGCGCCACGATGCGCGGGTTCGCCCGCGAGCGCCGCCGCGCCGGCATCGGTCAGGAGGTGCCGTTCCGGCTGACCGCCCGATCCGACGGAAGGCTCACGCTCGAAGACCCCACCAATGGCCGCATCGTGGATCTCGAAGCGTTCGGTTCCTCCAACGCCACCGCCTTCGCCCGCTTTCTGACCGCGCCCGGACAGGCGCGATGAACTCGCCCGGTCGCACTCAACCGTCCACCGACCGCCAAGACACCAGGAGCATCCGATGAACATCACGCACCCGGACATCGCCACCGCAGAAGATGCGACGCGTCTCGCCCATACCGACACGCTGCTCAGCCCGCGCTTCTACACGACCGATTTCGATGCGATGGATCGCCTCGACGTCACCCCGATCCGCGCCGAGTGGGACGCGATGATGGCCGAGTTCGAGCGCGACGTGAACGCCGAGCACTTCGAGCGCACCCCGCAGTTCGCGGCCGAAGTGCGCGAGCTGCCCGAAGCGCTGCGGAAGGAGTTCCTCGACTTCCTGATCAGTTCCGTGACGGCCGAGTTCTCGGGTTGCGTGCTCTACAACGAGATCAAGAAGAACGTCACGAACCCCGAGATCAAGGCGCTCATGGGCTACATGGCGCGCGACGAGGCACGGCACGCCGGCTTCATCAACCAGTCGCTGCGCGACTTCGGTCTCGCGGTGGACCTGGGCTTCCTGAAGCGCGAGAAGGCCTACACGTACTTCCGCCCGAAGTTCATCTTCTATGCGACGTACCTCTCCGAGAAGATCGGCTACGCGCGCTACATCTCGATCTACCGCCAGCTCGAGCGCCATCCCGAGCACCGGTTCCACCCCATCTTTCGCTGGTTCGAGCGGTGGTGCAACGACGAATTCCGGCATGGCGAGGCCTTTGCCCTGCTGATGCGCGCGCACCCCGAACTGCTGCGCGGACACAACCGGCTCTGGATCAAGTTCTTCGTGCTCGCCGTGTTCTCGACGATGTACGTGCGCGACCACACGCGCCCGGAACTGCATCAGGCGCTCGGTCTCGATTCCACCGAGTACGACTACAACGTGTTCCGCATCACGTCCGAGATCACCCGCCAGGTGTTCCCGCTCACCCTCGACCTCGATCACCCGGCGTTCCGCGCAGGCCTCGAGCGTCTGCGTCGGATCGCGGAAGCCACCACCGCAGCGAAGGCGCAGGGCGGTGTCATCGGGCTGGTGAAGCGAGCCGGCCTCGCCGTGGCGGCCGTCGCGACATTCGGCCGGTTGTACTTCCTCCCGAGCCTTCCCAACGAAGTGCCGAGCCAGGTCCGCCTCTCGCCCGCGTGGTGAGTGCGGAGCCCGCGATGACCGCCTACGTCCTCCCCGTGCTGTTCGTGCTGCTCGCCTGGTGGGGCAGCACGGGGGTGGTGTTCTGGCTCGACGGCCTGCCGCGCCGCACGTTCCAGTGGAGCATGCTGGGCGCGACTCTCCTGCTCGCGGTGGCGGTGCTGGGTCTCATGGCGTTGCGCGACGACACATCGGTGCGCGGCGCGTATCTCGGCTTCGCCTGCGGACTCGCGGCCTGGGCGTGGCACGAGATGGCCTTCCTGATGGGGTTCGTATCGGGGCCGCGGCATGTCAGATGCTCGCCCGGTGCGCGGGGCTGGTCGCGCTTCGTCGAGGCCGTGCAGGCCGTGCTGTGGCACGAGATCGCCATTCTCGTCACGGCGATCGTCATGGTGGTCGTGACGCAAGGCGCGGCCAACCAGACAGGCACCTGGATCTTCGTCGCGCTCGCGGGCATGCGTCTCAGCACCAAGCTGAACCTCTTCCTCGGCGTCAGAAACCGCAGCGAGGCGCTCCTGCCACCGCACCTGCGTTACGTCGGCAGCTACTTCGGGCAGTCCCACATGAACGCCCTGTTCCCGATCTCCGTGACGGTTGCGACCCTCCTCTCGGCGGGTGTGATGCAGCGCCTCATGGCCCCCGGTCTGGACGACGGTGGTCGCACGGGGCTCACGCTGCTGGCGACGCTGCTGGTACTCGCGACGCTGGAACACTGGTTCCTGGTGTTGCCACTGCCGGTGAACGAACTCTGGCGCTGGGGCCTGGGTACGCGGGGTCGCGACCCCGTTCCCGGGCTCGTGCGCGAATGAAGCAAGGATCCTCGCATGGAATCGAGCATGGGCATGGTTGAAGGTGGTCGGGACGACAGCACGGGGCAGGGCGCCGCGGATCTCCCGGGTGGCGCCACCCGCGCGAAGCGGACAGCCGCTGCGCCGAAGCAACCGGCCTCCCGGGTGTTTCCGTTCACCGCGATCGTCGGTCAGGAAGAGATGCGCCTCGCCCTCACGATCGCTGCGGTGGATCCCTCGGTGGGCGGCGTGCTCGTGTTCGGCGATCGCGGCACCGGCAAGTCCACGACGGTCCGCGCGCTCGCCGCCCTGCTGCCGCCGATGAAGGCGGTGGAGAACTGTCCGTACGCCTGTGCCCCGAACGCCTGTGCCGGATGTTGCGACCAATGCCGCGACACGACCACGAAGCTGCGGAGCCACCTCGTGCCGGTGCCGGTGGTGGATCTGCCGCTCGGCGCCACCGAGGACCGCGTCGTCGGTGCCCTCGATCTCGAGCGCGCACTCGCCCACGGGGTGAAGGCGTTCGAGCCGGGGCTCCTCGCGCGCGCCAATCGCGGGTTCCTGTACATCGACGAAGTGAACCTGCTCGAGGACCACCTCGTGGATGTGCTGCTCGACGTGGCGGCGTCCGGCGAGAACGTCGTCGAACGCGACGGCCTCGGTATTCGCCACCCCGCGCGTTTCGTGCTGATCGGCAGCGGCAATCCGGAGGAGGGTGAACTGCGTCCGCAGCTCCTCGACCGGTTCGGCCTGTCCGTCGAAGTCCGCACCCCGACCGATCTTCCGACCCGTGTGGAAGTCGTGAAGCGTCGCGATGCGTACGAGCGCGAGCCCGAGGCATTCGTCGCGAAGTGGAAGAAGGAGGAGGACAAGCTCCGTCGCCGCATCGTCGCCGCACGCGAGCGGCTCCCCGAGGTGGTCGTGCCGGACGCGGCACTGGAGCGTGCGGCGGCACTCTGCATGAAGCTCGGCACCGACGGACTTCGCGGCGAACTGACGCTGATGCGCACGTCGAGGGCGCTCGCGGCGCTCGAAGGCGACACCGAAGTGACCGATGCGCACCTGAAGCGCATGGCGCCCGTCGCCCTGCGCCACCGGCTGCGCCGCAATCCGCTGGACGATGCCGGCTCCACCACCCGGGTGGAACGCGCCGTGGCCGAACTCTTCGGAAACTGATGCCATGACCGCGGCGGCGTCCGCACGGGAGCGCTGGCAGGATGCGGTGCTGGCGGCGCGCCTGCTTGCGGTCGACCCCGCCACGGCCGGCGGCGTCCTGCTCCGCGCACGTCCTGGCCCCGTCCGCGACGCGTGGCTTCTCCTTCTCGATGTCTGCCTTCCCGTCGGCACGCCCAGCCGTCGCGTGCCGCTGCACATCGACGACGGTCGGCTGATCGGCGGCCTGGATCTCGCGGCCACGCTGCGGTCGGGTGCGCCCGTGGTGGAGCGCGGCCTCCTTGCCGACGTGCACGGGGGTGTCGCGATTCTCGCGATGGCCGAGCGCCTCGGCGCCGGCGCTGCCGCGCGATTCGCCGCCGTGCTCGATGCGGGCGAGGTCGTGATGGAGCGTGACGGCATCGCGATGCGCATGCCGGCCCGGTGCGGTGTCGTGGCCCTCGACGAAAGTGCGGAAGAGGAGGAGTGCGTGCCCTTCTCGCTGACGGACCGTCTGGCCTTCGACATTGATCTGCGCGAGATCGGCCTCTCGGCGCTGTCCGACGGCATCGACGCGCCGGCCGACGGCATCCGCGAAGCGCGGGATCTTCTTCCTCAGGTGCGCACCAGCGACGACGTGCTCGAAGGCCTGTGCGCTGCGGCCACGGCCATGGGGATCGACTCTCTGCGCGTTTCGCTCCGCGCCGTGCAGGTGGCGCGTCTCGCCGCCGCCCTTGCCGGGCGCACCGAGACGCTCGACGAGGATGCTCTCGTGGCGGCGCGTCTCGTGCTGGCGCCGCGGGCGACGCGGATGCCTGCCCCGCAGGACGAGTCCGACGCGGAACCCGCGCCGCCCGAAGAGGCTTCCGACGCCGATCAGGCGCCGCAGGAGAACACGGCGAGCGATGCCGACACCTCGGGCGAAGGCAGCGGCGATCCGCTCGACGATCGCATCGTCGCCGCGGCACAGGCAGTCCTGCCCGCGGACGTCCTCGCGAAGTTGCTCGCAGGTGGCGCTGCGCGTTCCCGTCAGGCGTCCGCCGGTCGCGCGGGGCAGCAGGCTGCGCAATCCGCGCGCGGTCGCATCGTCGGCGTGCGCCGTGGTGACCCGCGCGGCCCGCTGCGCCTCGGTGTGATCGAGACCCTCCGCGTCGCCGCGCCATGGAAATCGGTGCGCGCCCGCGAGCGGGTTGCATCGGGTGCCGCACCCGCACAGGCCCTCATCGATGTGCGGCGCGAGGACTTCCGCGTCGTGCGCCGCCAGCACCGTACCGGCACGACCACCATCTTCGTCGTCGACGCGTCGGGGTCTTCCGCGCTGCACCGTCTCGCGGAAGCGAAGGGCGCCGTGGAGCTGCTGCTCGCGGACTGCTACGTGAGGCGCGACCAGGTGGCGCTCGTCGCGTTCCGGGGGCGCAGCGCCGAACTCCTGCTGCCGCCGACCCGTTCGCTCACGCGCGTGAAGCGGAGCCTCGCGGGACTTCCCGGCGGGGGCGGCACGCCGCTCGCCTGCGGCATCGATGCCGCCGTGGCGCTGGCCGAGTCCGTGGCGCGGAAGGGCGACACCCCGATGATCGTGCTGATGACCGACGGGCGCGCCAACATCGGTCGCGAGGGCACCACCGATCGCGCGCAGGCCGCACGCGATGCCGTGTCCGCGGCGCGCCGCGTGCGTCTCGCCGGGTACGCCTCCGTGCTGGTCGACACGTCTCCGCGTCCGGCAGCGGCTGCGGCCGAGGTGGCCGCGGAGATGGGAGCGCGCTACCTGCCGCTGCCGTATGCCGACGCGGCCGTCGTCTCCCGTGCCATCCGGGCGGGCGGTGCACCGTCATCTGCGAGGGCGCGGCCATGACGCCACCGCTCGAACCCGGCCATCCGTTGCACGGCCTCGCCTGTGCGCCCGAACGGCGCATGCACGCAACGCACACCACGAGCCTGCGATGGGATGTCGACGGCGCCGACTGGCCCCATCGCGAGACGAGCCGGTTCGTCCACGCCGGCGGGCTGCAATGGCATGTCCAGCGGATGGGCGAGGGTCCGGTGCTGCTGCTGCTCCACGGCACCGGCGCATCGACGCATTCGTTCCGCGCCCTCGCCCCGCTGCTGGCGGCGCACTTCACGGTCATCACGCCCGATCTGCCCGGGCACGGATTCACGGGGGGCACTGATGACGTCGGCGCCGGGCTGTCCGGCATGGCGCGAGGCATCGCGCAGCTGCTGCGCGCTCTCGACGTTCGTCCGGTGGTCGCCGTGGGGCACTCCGCGGGCGCTGCGATCCTGGCCCGCATGTGTCTCGACGGTCAGATCGCCCCGGCGCTTCTGGTCTCCCTGAACGGCGCCCTGCTGCCCTGGCGTGGCCTCGCCGGCCATGTGTTCCGCCCGCTCGCGCAGATCCTCGCGGCCACACCGTTCGCGCATCGCCTGTTCGCTCGGCGCGCCGCCGACCGGGCTGCCGTCGAACGCCTCGTGGCTGGCACCGGGTCGCGGCTCGACCGGGAGGGTATCGATCTCTACGCGAGGCTGACCGGCAACGCGGGTCATGTGGCAGGCGCGCTGCGCATGATGGCCGCGTGGGACCTCGCGCCGCTGGAACGCGATCTGCCGCGGCTGTCGCAGCCGCTCGTGCTGGTGGCGGGCAGCCGCGATGCCACCGTGCCCCCCGACCAGGCGCGCGATGTCGGCGCCCTGTTGCCGAAGGCGCGGGTGGTCACGCTGTCCGGCCTCGGCCATCTTGCCCACGAGGAGGCACCGGACAGGATCGCGTCGCTGGTGCTCGATCTCGCCCGGGAAGCCGGCGTGCAGGTCACCGAATGAAAACATCGTCGCCCCGCATGCCCGATGCGCGGCGCCACAACCAGGCCGAATGGCCCACGGGGGAGGTACCGTCCATGACGTTCCAGCTGTTGTCCACCATCGACAGCCCTCAGGACCTGCGTGCGCTGCCCCGGGAGGCGCTGCCGCGCCTCGCCGAGGAACTCCGCGAGTTCCTGATCGAGTCGGTGGGCCGCACCGGTGGTCACCTCGCCTCGAATCTCGGCACCGTGGAGTTGACGGTGGCGCTGCATCGCGTGTTCGACACACCGGCCGATCGCATCGTCTGGGACGTCGGCCATCAGGCCTATGCGCACAAGATCCTCACGGGTCGGCGCGAAGCGATGGGGCGGCTCCGCATGCTGGGCGGGATCTCCGGTTTCCCGAAGCGCAGTGAGTCCTCCTTCGACGCCTTCGGGACCGCGCATTCGAGCACGTCGATCAGCGCGGCGCTCGCGATGGCGGTGGCCGCGAAGCGCCGCGGCGACGGTCACCAGGCCATTGCCGTGATCGGTGACGGTGCAATGTCCGCAGGCCTCGCCTACGAGGCGCTGAACAACGCCGGGACGATGAGCGCCGACCTGCTGGTGATCCTGAACGACAACGAGATGTCGATCTCGCCGGCGGTGGGCGCCATGCATCGCCATCTGGGCCGCCTCACGAGCGGTGCCGCGATCGTCGCGGCGCGCAAGGCCGCCGAGCGCCTCATCGGTCGATTCCCTCCGCTGCGTCGCCTCGCGGATCGCGTCGACGTCCAGGCGAAGGGCATGGTGCTGCCCGCGACGATGTTCGAACAGCTCGGCTTCGAGTACACGGGGCCGGTCGACGGCCACGATCTGCAGGGGCTGCTGACAACGCTGGAGTCGCTGCGCGGCCAGACGGGGCCACGCCTGCTGCACATCGTGACGCGCAAGGGCTGCGGCTACGAGCGCGCCGAGGCGGATCCGGTGCTGTATCACGGCGTGTCGAAGTTCGAGCCCGCCGCGGGGATCGGAGCTTCGAAGCCTGCGGTGGTGCCCACCTACACGCAGGTGTTCGGCGAATGGCTCTGCGATGCGGCAGCTGCCGACGACCGCGTGATGGCCATCACGCCCGCCATGCGCGAAGGATCGGGGCTCGTCGGCTTCGCGAAGCGCTTCGCCGATCGCCACTTCGACGTGGGGATCGCCGAGCAGCACGCCGTCACGTTCGCCGCCGGGCTGGCGTGCGAGGGCCTCAAGCCGGTGGTCGCGATCTACTCGACGTTCCTGCAGCGCGCGTACGACCAGCTGATCCACGACGTGCAGATCCAGAACCTGCCGGTGCTGTTCGCGATCGACCGTGCCGGTCTCGCGGGTGCCGATGGCGCGACGCATCACGGCGCCTTCGATCTCTCGTACCTCCGATGCATCCCGAACCTCGTCGTGATGGTGCCGTCCGACGAGAACCTCTGCCGTCAGATGCTCGCGACCGGTCTTGCCCACAACGGTCCCGCCGCGGTGAGGTATCCGCGCGGTGCCGGCGTCGGCGTGCCGATCGAGCGCGACATGCGCACGCTGCCGATCGGCCGCGGCGACATCCGTCGCACGGGCCGGCGCGTGGCGATCCTCGCCTTCGGGCCGCTCCTGCACGCCGCCCTCGACGCAGCGGAGACCCTCGATGCGACTGTCGTCGACATGCGCTTCGTGAAGCCGATGGACGACGCTCTCGTGGCGCACATGGCCCGGTCGCACGATCTCATCGTGACCATCGAGGACAACGCGATCCAGGGCGGTGCCGGCAGCGCGGTGGCCGAGAGCCTCCACGCCCAGAGCATCGATGCGCGCCTCCTGCACCTCGGGCTGCCCGACGAGTTCGTCGATCACGGCGAGCAGTCGGTCCTCCTGTCGCGTCTCGGGCTCGATGCAGCGGGGATCGTCGCCTCCGTCCGCACCCGCATCCCGTCGGCAGGGCGCATCGTCCGGGTGCATACAGCATGATGAACGGCGCCCCCCCGGAAGTGATGGCAACGGAACAGGCGGCATTCCTGCGCGGCCGTCGGCATGCGGTCGTGATCGGCAGTGGATTCGGCGGGCTCGCGGCGGCCGTACGGCTCGGCGCGCGCGGCTACGCGGTCACGGTGCTGGAGCGCCTCGATCAGCCCGGCGGCCGGGCGAACGTCTTCCGCCAGGACGGCTTCACCTTCGATGCCGGTCCGACGATCGTCACCGCACCGTTCCTGTTCGAGGAGCTGTGGACGCTCTGCGGAAAGAAGCTCTCCGACGACGTCGATCTGCGCTCGCTCTCGCCCTTCTATCGCCTGCGGTACGACGACGGCAGTCATCTCGATTGTTCCGGCGACGCCGCGGAAATGCGCGCCGAGGTGGCCCGACTCTCTCCGGGAGACGTCGAAGGCTACGAGCGGTTCATGGCCGCGGCGGAGGCGATCTATCGCGTCGGCTTCGAGGAGCTGGGCGACGTGCCCTTCGACTCCTGGACCGACATGGCGCGGATCGTCCCCAAGATGCTGAAGCTGGGCAGCATGCGCAGCCTGCACAGCATGGTGTCGAAATACGTGCGCGATCCGCGCCTGCAGATCGCGTCGAGCTTCCATCCCCTGTTCGTCGGTGGCAATCCGTTCACGGTCACGTCCATCTACGGCCTCATCGCGTTCCTCGAGCGCCGGTGGGGTGTGCACTTCGCGATGGGCGGCACGGGGCGGCTCGTCGACGGGCTCGTGAAGCTCATCGCCGGGCAGGGCGGACGGTTGCGCCTGAACGCCGAGGTCTCGGAGATCCTCGTCGAGGGCCGGCGCGCCAAGGGTGTCCGCCTCGCGTCGGGCGAGACGATCCCGGCCGACATCGTGGTGTCGAACGCAGACACCGCCTGGACGTACGGCAAGCTCCTGAAGAACGCGCCGCGCCGCACCTGGACCGATCGCAAGCTGAAGCGCGCCCGCTATTCGATGTCGCTGTTCGTCTGGTACTTCGGCACGCGCCGGAAGTACGAGGACGTCCCGCACCACACGATCCTTCTCGGGCCGCGTTACAAGGGACTGCTCACGGACATCTTCGAGCACCGCACGCTCGCCGACGACTTCAGCCTCTACCTCCACCGGCCCACCGCCACCGACCCGTCGCTGGCGCCACCGGGATGCGATGCGTTCTACGTGCTCTCGCCGGTGCCGCACCTCGATGCCGACGTCGACTGGGCGACCCGGGCGGAGCCCTATCGCCGCGCCATCGAGCGCAAGCTGGAAGAGACGATGCTGCCCGGGCTTGCCGCCGAAGTGATCTCGTCTCGCGTCCTGACACCGGTCGATTTCCGCGACCGACTGCTCTCGTACAAGGGCGCCGCCTTCGGGATGGAACCGGTGCTCACGCAGAGCGCGTGGTTCCGCCCGCACAATCGCAGCGAGGACGTCGACGGCCTGTATCTCGTGGGTGCGGGTACGCACCCCGGCGCGGGCCTTCCCGGTGTCCTCTCCTCCGCACGCATTCTCGACACGGTGGTCCCCCATGCCGACGCGCTCGCCTGACCGCGCCTTTGCCTCGCCCGACGACCTCGAAGCCTGCGCAGCCCTGCTTCGGCATGGTTCGCGCACCTTCCACGCCGCATCGCTCGTGCTGCCCCGCGCGGTGCGCGATCCCGCCACGGCGCTCTACGCCTTCTGCCGTCTCGCCGACGATGCGGTCGATCTCGGCGGGGAGGGCAGCGATCCGGTCGCCGTCCTGCACTCGCGCCTCGACCGCGCCTATGCAGGCAAGCCACTTCCGATCCCCGCCGACCGCGCCTTCGCCGGCGCCGTCCGGCACTTCCGCATCCCGCGGGCGGTGCCGGAAGCGCTGCTCGAAGGCTTCGCCTGGGACACCGAGGGGCGCCGCTACGAAACCTTCTCCGATCTCGTCGACTACGCCGTGCGCGTCGCGGGCACCGTGGGCGCGATGATGGCTGCGCTGATGGGCGCGCGGGCCGCCGATGTCGTCGCACGCGCCTGTGATCTCGGTATCGCGATGCAGCTCACCAACATCTGCCGCGACGTCGGTGAAGACGCGCGGACGGGGCGGATCTACCTGCCGCTCGCCTGGCTGCGCGAAGCCGGCATCGATCCCGAGGCCTGGCTGGCGCGCCCGACCCACAGCGCAGCGCTCGGTGGGGTCGTCCGACGTCTGCTCGCCGAGGCCGATGTGCTCTACGACCGCGCGGCTGGCGGCATCGGTGCGCTGCCGGCGCCATGTCGTCCCGGCATGCATGCCGCGCGCATCCTGTACGCCGAGATCGGCCGGGAGGTCGAACGGCGCGATGCAGATTCCGTGACGACGCGTGCCGTGGTCACCTCCTCGCGCAAGCTGCAGTGCCTCGCCGCAGCCGGTGTCGCCGCGGCCACGATGCCGAGGCGCACCGAGGGTCCATGTCGTCCCGAGGCCCGGTTCCTCGTGGAGGCGCTGGCCGCCACGGCCCAGCACGACCTGCGTCACGAGGGGCGCGTGGCGTGGATGGTGGATCTCTTCGATCGCCTGGAGCGCCGTGATCGCATGGAAGGCGTGGCGTCGCGCACGGGCTCTGCCTGACGCGGCGCTTCGGCGGAAAGGGCGCCGGCCATGTCGTCCGAGGAGATCATCCGTTTCGAATGGCTGTTCGTCCTCGTGATCGTGCTGGGGCTCGGCTTCTGGGAACTGTTCTCCCTGAAACGGGCGAACCGCAAGGCGCGCGAGGAGGAGGCGGCGGAGCAGGCGCGGAGCGGACGCGGTGAAGCAGGGGACTAGGGGCGGTGCCCCAGGGACTAGTGGCTAGGGACTAGGGAAAACCGGCGGTGTGCCAGCAGCGGCAGGCAAGATGCGCGTCCGTACCCATACGCTTTGCGGTGAAGACTCAAACGAATTTCCTAGCCCCTGCCTTTCCCTAGCCCCTGGGGCACCGCCCATATTCCCTAAGCCCCGTGCTTCCTGATCCTGAACGGCAGCAGCCTCTGCACCCAGCCGCTCGCGAACCGCTCCATCGACAGGCTTTCGTGCACGGCGATCGCTTCCGTGCCGAGCAGTCGCGTTGCCAGCAGCGAGCGTGCGTAGAACGGCGTGTCTTCCAGCGTTTCGACCACGACCGCCCCCTGCGGTGACTCCGACCGCGCGCGGCGCGCGATCCGCCATCCGGTGCCTGGCAGGGAGGCGAGGAGGGGGGGCTCGAACGTCGTCGTGGCGCCGTCCGCTGTCCGCGGAAGGTGTTCTCCAGCGCGCAGTCTCCGCCATTCGAATCGACGTACGCAGTTCCGGACCACGAGAGCGCCGGGTTCGAGAACGCGACGGCGACCCGAGATGCCGGCGCGATCGGATGCCAGCGGTGATCGCCGTTGGCGTCCAGTGGATAGGTCCGGTCGCGCGCGGCCGGGGCATCGATGGTGATGCGTCCGCGCAGGCGACGCGGCAGTGGCACGCCGATCTCGTCGATGTCGATCACGAGCGTCCGACCGTCCCAGTGCAACGCGCTCGGGCCGACGCGCAATGTCGATGCGGTGCGCTCCACGGTGCTGCGCGGGCGCTCGGCCATCGCCCATCGACCGCCGGGTCCGTAGATCGCGACGTTGAACGCGCAGTGGTCCAGGGGATCCCCGGCGCCGCGCTTCCGTGCGCGGGCATACCAGGGTGAGAAGACGCTGCCGAGGAAGGCGATGATCGTGAGGCCGTGCCGGCCGTCGTCCGACAGCGCATCGACGTACCACCAGCGGTAGCCGTTGCGGGCGACGGGTTGTGTGAATCCGAGGTCGTTCATCTCAGCGGCGCGCCCGCAGGACGGCGGCAGCCGCGTGACGGCCCGACAGGGCGGCCATGGGGATCCCCGGGCCGGGATGCACGCTGCCGCCGGCGAGGAACAGGCCCGGCAGGCGCGTGGTGGCGCCGGAGCGGTCGAATGCGGATGTCCATCCATGGGGTGACGATCCGTAGAGCCCACCGCCCGACGCCGGGAACATCCGCTCGAACTCGGTGGGGCCCGTGATGACCGCGGATCCCGATGGCGAGACGTCGAGCCCGCACCGCGCGAGCAGCTTGAACACCGCCTCCTGGCAGCAGGCGACCTCATCGGCACCGGGCACGGATTCGTCTCCCGAGGCGGGGGCATTGACGAGCAGGAAGAGTCGTTCCGGTCCCGCGGGACTGCCGCCGTTGCGGCCGTCGCGGTCCTGCGCGCAGACGTACACGGTGGGTTCAGTCGGCAGTCGCCGATGGCGGATGAGGTCGTCGAACTCCGCCGCGTAGTCGCTCGAGAAGAACACGGTGTGACGCGACAACGGCAGACCCGACGTGCGGGCCGTCATGGCCCACGTCAGCGCCGACAGCGAGCGCTTCTCGCGGGGCCGTGCCGGTGGCACCGCATCCTTGACTGCCTGGCCGAGCCGTCCCGTCGCGAGGGCGGCGATGTCGCCGTTGAACACCACGGCATCGCACTCGAGGCGTTCTCCGTCCGCGAGGTGCACGCCGGTGACGCGCCCGCCGCCCGTGTCGATCTCCGCCACCTCCGCCCCGTAGCGGAACCGCGCGCCGCGCTGCGCCGCCAGGGTCGCGATGGCGTCGGCGAGTCGCTGCATGCCGCCGCGCACCGCCCAGACGCCTTCCTGCTCGACGTGCGCGATCAGCATCAGCGTCGCCGAGGCGAGGAATGGTGAGCCGCCGCAGTAGGTGGCGTAGCGCCCGAAGAGCTGCCGCAGCCGCGGATCCCGCAGATGGTCCGACAACGCGCGCCACAGCGTCGCGAAAGGTCGCATGCGCAGGAGATCCGGGAGTCCGCGCACGCCGGCATCCTTCACCAGCGAGACCGGTGTGGGATGCGCGGCGTGGAGGTAGGTCTGGTCGAGGGCCCGGAACGTCCGGCGCGCTGCGGCCATGAACGCGAGATAGCCGCGCGCCTCGGCCGCGCCGGCGAACTCGCCGATGGCGTCGGCCGACTGCCGGAGGTCCGCGTGGAGGTCCAGTGTCTCGCCGGCGCTCCAGGCGTGACGCGCGAGGACCGGCAGCGAGTCGAGGGTGACGTGCGACGCGAGCGACGCCCCGGCCGAGGCGAACAGTGCCTCGAAGATCGGACGCATCGTGAACACGGTCGGGCCTGCGTCGATCGCGGTGCCGTCGACGGGCACCTCGCGCATCTTGCCGCCGTGGGTGGCCGCACGCTCCAGCACGAGCACGTCGCCACCGCGTGCCGCGAGCTCGAGCGCCGCTGAAAGGCCCCCCATGCCTGCACCCACCACGATCACGCGTCTATCCCGCACACCGAACCCGCCTATTTTCCGTCGTTGACCGGCCAACAATCGGTGTCTATAGTACCTGACACATGCAGTGACAACAGAACGTGACACAAACGAACGTGGCACGCGCAAGGCCGGTCCTGACAGCGACGAGACCGGTCCCACCCTGGCGCAGCACCCGGACGACTGCACGCCGCGAGCGTTTCCGCGGTTCACGCACAAGACACCGGAAAGGAGAACTCCATGGACGGCACGAGGCGCATCGAAACGGTCCTGGCAGCGGCAGTCGCCAGCGTGGAAGGGCCACGCTGTCCTCCCGGGCTCGCCGCCGCTGTCCAGCACGCGGTCTTCCCCGGCGGTGCGCGGATCCGTCCGCGTCTGTGCATGGCGGTGGCAGGTGCCTGCGGCAACCCTGAGTCCGCCGTGGCCGACGCCGCCGGAGCCTCCATCGAACTGCTCCACTGCGCGTCGCTCGTGCATGACGACCTCCCGTGCTTCGACGACGCCGCCACGCGGCGCGGTCGGCCTTCCGTCCACCGCGCGTTCGGCGAGCGTCTCGCTGTGCTCGCTGGCGATGCGCTGATCGTGCTTGCATTCCAGACCCTGGCGCGCGGCGCGGCAGCCGAGCCCGAGCGTCTCGTTGCATTGCTGGAAACCGTGGCTGCCGCGACCGGCATGCCGGGAGGCATCGTCGCCGGGCAGGCATGGGAATGCGAATCCGAGGTCGCTCTCGACGTCTACCAGCAGGAGAAGACCGGCTCGCTGTTCACGGCCGCCGCGGTGGCCGGTGCCCAGGCCGTGGGCGCCGACGGCGCGCCGTGGCGTCTGTTCGGTGATCGCCTGGGTGAGGCGTACCAGGTGGCCGACGACATTCGCGACGTGCTCGCGGAACCCGAGGACCTCGGCAAGCCCTGCGGGCGCGACGCTGCGCTGCATCGTCCGAGTGCCGCGCAGGCGTTCGGCACCGCGGGCGCCATCGCGCACTTCCGGCGTCTGGTGAACGACTCCATCGAGGCGATCCCCGCGTGCCGCGGCTCCGCACAGTTGCGCGCGCTGATCCTGCTCGAGGCGCAGCGTCTCCTCCCCGAGCAGCTGACGAGGCGCGCCGCGTAGAGCGCCGCCATGGCCCGGATCGACGCACCCTGGGTGGAAATGTCACGCGCGCCGGACACCGGTGGGTGGGGTGAGGGCCTGCTGCGCCTGCGGGACCGCTGGCTGTCGAGCCCCGCGTTCCAGCGCGCTGCGGTGCGATTCCTGCCCACCCGCTTCATCGCGCGTCGACGGGCGCGCGAACTGTTCGATCTCGTCGCGGGCTTCGTCTATTCGCAGGTGCTGCTCGCCTGCGTGCAGCTGCGTCTGCTCGAGGCGCTCGCGGACGGACCGCGCTCGGTGGCCGATCTCGCCGAGGCGCTCGCCGTGCCGCACGACGGCATGCAGCGCCTGCTCTGGGCGGCCGCTTCGCTGCGCCTCGTCGAGCGCCGTGGCGACGACCGCTTCGGCCTCGGCGTGCACGGCGCGGCCATGCTCGGCAACCCCGGGATCGCCGCGATGGTCGAGCACCACGGGCTCCTGTTGTACGCGGACCTCGCCGACCCGGTGGCACTGCTCCGCGGACGGCGCAACGACACGGCCCTCGGGGCCCATTGGGCCTACGCGACCGCCGGGGACCCCCGCAATCTCTCGGCGGAGCAGGTCTCCGCGTACACGACGCTGATGGCGGCGTCGCAACCTCTCGTGGCGGCCGAGATCCTCGACGCCTACCCGTTCCATCGTCATCGCTGCGTCCTCGACGCCGGCGGTGGTGATGGCAGTTTCATCCTCTCGGTCGCCAGCCGGATACCGACCCTGCGCCTGATGCTCATCGATCTCCCCCCGGTGGCGGATCGGGCCAGGGTCCGGCTGCGGACTGCCGGACTCTCCGAACGGATGTCCGTGACCGCAGGGGACTTTCTCTCCGATGCATGGCCCGATGGGGCCGATCTCGTCACCCTCGTGCGCGTGGTGCACGACCACGACGATCCCGCAGTGCTCGAGCTGTTCCGGCGCGCCCATCGGGCGCTGCCGCCCGGTGGGACCTTGCTGATCGCCGAACCCATGGCCGACACCCCCGGCGCCGAGCCCATGGGGGACGCGTACTTCGGCTTCTACCTGCTGGCCATGGGCAGTGGGCGGGCCCGTACGCCCGACGAACTGGGCGTCCTGCTGGAGCAGGCGGGCTTCGATGTGCCGCGCCTGCTGCCGACGCGGATGCCGCTGCAGACCCGCGTGCTGGTCGCGCGTCGGCTGTGAGAAGTGTCAGATCGGGAGCGAGTGTAAATGTACGTTGACATTTATGATCGTAAGAATAGACTGACACTCGTCGATGGCAGTCCCGTCGGCCTGCAGGAATGCGATCGGAGCCTTGTCATGTTCCCCCTCGAAGTGCCTCCCCTGAATTCCCACACCATGCGAGCCGGACGATGAAGACGGTCGCCGTCGTCCTCGCGTCGCCGGAGCATCTGGCACTCGACCAGCTCGATCTCACACCGCCCGGTGACGGCGATGTGGTGGTGGACATCGAGTGGAGCGGCATCAGCACCGGGACGGAGCGCCTGCTCTGGTCCGGCCGCATGCCCCCGTTTCCCGGGATGGGCTATCCGCTGGTGCCCGGCTACGAATCCGTGGGCCGTATCGCCGAGGCGGGGCCCCTCGCGGGACGCAAGACCGGCGAGCGCGTGTTCGTGCCCGGCGCGAAATGCTTCGGCGATGTGCGCGGCCTCTTCGGTGGTGCCGCCCGTCGCGTCGTCGTGCCTGGCGCGCGTGTGACACCCGTCGGCGAATCGCTCGGCGCGGAGGCCGTGCTGCTGGCGCTCACGGCCACGGCGCAGCACGCCATCAACGCGGACGGTGCGCGTCCGCCGGATCTCATCATCGGGCACGGCGTGCTCGGCCGGCTCCTGGCGCGGCTGACCCTGCTCGCCGGAGACCCGGCACCCACCGTCTGGGAGACGAATCCCGTTCGCATCGAAGGAGCGACGGGGTATCGCGTGATCGACCCGGCGAGCGATCCCCGCCGCGACTACCACTCCATCTACGACGTGAGCGGAGACTCCGCGATCCTCGACACCCTGATCGGCCGGCTCGCGCCGGGCGGCGAGGTGGTGCTCGCGGGGTTCTACACCGAACCTCTGTCGTTCATGTTCGCGCCCGCCTTCATGCGGGAGGCACGCATTCGTGTCGCCGCGGAATGGCGGCCGGCCGACCTTGCCGCCGTGCGTTCCCTGGCGGAGTCGGGGGCGCTGTCACTCGATGGCCTCATCACGCATTGCCTCGAAGCGGAACAGGCTTCCTCCGCCTACCGCACGGCGTTCACCGATCCCAGCTGTCTCAAGATGATTCTCGACTGGAGAAATTGCTCATGACCACTCCGCAAGCCGGCCCGGCCGACGCCTTCCTGCAGGGCGTGAAGCAGCAGATGATGGGAGAGGCAGCAGAGGCGATCGCCGAGATCGCGCCCAAGGAGACGCAGATCATCGCGATCTATGGCAAGGGCGGCATCGGGAAGAGCTTCACGCTCTCGAACCTCTCGTACATGATGGCGCAGCAGGGCAAGCGGGTGCTGCTGATCGGGTGCGATCCGAAGAGCGACACCACCTCGCTTCTTTTCGGTGGCCGCGCCTGCCCCACGATCATCGAGACCTCGTCGCGCAAGAAGCTGGCGGGCGAGCAGGTCGAGATCGGCGACGTGTGCTTCAAGCGCGATGGTGTCTTCGCGATGGAGCTGGGCGGTCCGGAAGTGGGCCGCGGATGCGGCGGTCGCGGGATCATCCACGGCTTCGAACTCCTCGAGAAGCTCGGCTTCCACGAGTGGGGCTTCGACTACGTGCTGCTCGACTTCCTGGGTGACGTGGTGTGCGGCGGCTTCGGCCTGCCCATCGCCCGCGACATGTGCCAGAAGGTCATCGTCGTCGGCTCCAACGATCTTCAATCGCTCTACGTCGCGAACAACGTGTGCTCCGCTGTGGAGTACTTCCGCAAGCTGGGCGGAAACGTCGGCGTCGCGGGCCTGGTGATCAACAAGGACGACGGCACCGGCGAGGCCCAGGCCTTCGCGGACGCCGTCGGCATCCCGGTGCTCGCGGCGATCCCCGCGCACGAGGACATCCGCCGGAAGAGCGCCAACTACGAGATCGTCGGGATTCCCGGTGGCGAGTGGGCGCCCCTCTTCGAGCAGCTCGCGACCAATGTCGCCGAGGCGCCACCGGTGAGACCGTCCCCGCTCACGCAGGATGGTCTGCTTGGCCTCTTCAAGGGCGAGACGGTCGGGCGCGGTGTCGTGCTCCAGCCGGCCTCGGCGGCCGACATGATGGGTGGCATCGTGATCGAGAAGCCGTCCCTCGAAGTCGTCTACGACGCCGTGTAGGACTGCGACCATGGCCGACTACAACGATCCGAAGCACGTCGACCCGCAGGACCTCGGGACGCCGACGCTCGGAACCCCGAGGCGCATGCCGTCCCGGGTGATTCCGATCCTGAATGCGGATACGGCCCCGGCCATGGGGACTCCGACCGCCACTGCGGCAGTGCCGAGCGGCGACGGTGTGGGCTGTCACGGCGGCAAGGAAGCGATGCAGCAGGCGGCGGCCGCCGCCGGCATGAGCGAGACGCTGGAGCGGTACAAGGCCGACTACCCGGCCGGCCCGCACGATCAGCCGCAGAGCATGTGCCCGGCCTTCGGATCGCTCCGCGTGGGCCTGCGCATGCGTCGCACCGCGACGATCCTCTCGGGCTCCGCGTGCTGCGTCTACGGTCTCACCTTCACCTCGCACTTCTACGGCGCGCGCCGCACGGTGGGCTACGTGCCGTTCAACTCCGAGACGCTGGTGACCGGCAAGCTCTTCGAGGACATCCGCGAGGCGGTGTTCAACACGGCCAAGCCGGCCGACTACGACGCGGTCGTCATCATCAATCTCTGTGTGCCCACCGCGTCCGGTGTGCCGCTGCGCCTGCTGCCGAAGGAGATCGACGGCGTGCGGATCATCGGCATCGATCTGCCGGGGTTCGGCGTGCCGACCCACGCGGAAGCGAAGGACGTCCTCGCCGGTGCGATGCTCGCCTATGCGCGGAACGAGGCCGAGCAGGGTCCGGTGGCCGCCCCGCGCAACGGCATTGCCGATCGTCCGACGGTCACGCTGCTCGGCGAGATGTTCCCCGCCGATCCGGTGGGCATCGGCCGGATGCTCGAACCCATGGGCCTTGCGGCCGGGCCCGTCGTGCCGACGCGCGAATGGCGTGAACTCTATGCCGCGCTCGACTGCGCGGTCGTCGGTGCGATCCATCCGTTCTACACCGCGTCCGTCCGCGAATTCGAGGCCGCCGGCCGCTCGGTGGTGGGCTCCGCGCCGGTGGGCTACGACGGCACCGCTGCGTGGCTCGAGAAGATCGGCGAAGCGTGCGGCATCCCGAAGGCGCGCATCGAGGCCGCCAAGCAGGCTGTGCTGCCGGCGATCCGGGCTGCGCTGGCCGCCGCACCGATCCAGGGTCGCGTCACGCTGTCCGGTTACGAAGGCTCCGAGCTGCTCGTCGGTCGCCTGCTGGTGGAAAGCGGCGCGGACGTCCGCTACGTCGGCACCGCCTGTCCGCGGACGCGCTGGTCCGATGCCGATCGCGAATGGCTGGAAGCGAAGGGTGTTCGCGTGCAGTTCCGCGCGTCGCTCGAGCAGGATCTCGCGGCCATGGAGGAATTCCAGCCCGACCTCGCCATCGGCACGACGCCCGTGGTGCAGAAGGCGAAGCAGCTCGCGATTCCCGCGCTGTACTTCACGAACCTCATCTCGGCGCGTCCGCTGATGGGGCCGGCGGGCGCGGGATCGCTCTCGCAGGTGGTCAACGCCGCGATGCGCAGCAAGCCCCGCTTCGAATCGATGAAGGCATTCTTCGCCGGTGTCGGCGAGGGTCACACGAGCGGTGTCTGGGAAGGTACGCCGGTGGACCGTCCCGCGTACCGTGAACAGTACGCGCGCCAGCTCGCCCGCCAGGCGAAGGCGCGCAAGGCCGAGGAGACCCACTGATGCTCGTCCTCGATCACGATCGCGCCGGCGGCTACTGGGGCGCCGTCTACGTCTTCACCGCGGTGAAGGGTCTGCAGGTCATCATCGACGGTCCGGTGGGCTGCGAGAACCTGCCGGTGACCTCGGTGCTGCATTACACCGACGGCTTGCCACCCCACGAGCTCCCCATCGTCGTCACCGGCCTTGCCGAAGAGGAACTCGGTCAGACCGGCACCGAGCAGGCGATGAAGCGCGCGCACTCGACCCTCGATCCGACGATGCCGTCGGTGGTGGTGACAGGCTCCATCGCGGAGATGATCGGCGGCGGCGTGACACCCGAGGGCACGGGGATCATGCGGTTCCTGCCGCGCACGATCGACGAGGACCAGTGGCAGAGCGCCAACCGCGCGATGAACTGGCTCTGGACCGAATACGGCACCAAGAAGATCCCGCCGCGCCCTGCCCGGAAGGAAGGCGTGAAGCCGCGCGTGAATCTCGTCGGGCCCATCTACGGCTGCTTCAACACGGCGTCCGATCTCGCCGAGATCCGCCGGCTCGTGGAAGGCATCGGCGCCGAGATCAACATGGTGTTCCCGCTCGGCAGCCATCTCGCGGATGTGCCGAAGCTCGCCGACGCCGACGTCAACGTCTGCATGTATCGCGAATACGGCCGTCTGCTGTGCGAGACGCTCGAGCGGCCCTACCTCCAGGCGCCGATCGGACTCGAAAGCACGACGCTGTTCCTGCGCAAGCTGGGCGAGCTGCTGGGCCTGGATCCCGAGCCTTTCATCGAACGCGAGAAGCACACGACGCTGAAACCCATGTGGGATCTCTGGCGCTCGGTCACGCAGGACTTCTTCGGCACCGCGAGCTTCGCGATCGTCGCCACCGAGACCTACGAGCGCGGCGTGCGCCACTTCCTCGAAGACGAACTGGGTCTGCCGTGCACGTTCTCGTTCGCGCGGCGCGCCGGTGCGAAGACGGACAACGCCGCCGTGCGTGCCGCCGTGAAGACGAAGACGCCGCTCATCCTCTTCGGCAGCTACAACGAACGCATGTACCTCGCCGAGGCCGGCGGTCGCGCCATGTTCATTCCCGCCTCGTTCCCCGGCGCGATCATCCGCCGGCACACGGGCACGCCCTTCATGGGCTACTCGGGCTGCACGTACCTCGTGCAGGAGATCTGCAACGCGCTCTTCGATGCGCTGTTCCACATCCTGCCGCTCGGCCCCGACATGGACCGCGTCGAGGCGACACCGGTCCGCAGCAACGCCGCTGCCACACAGATGCCGTGGGACGACGAGGCGCACCGCCTCCTCGAACGCATGGTCGAGAACGAACCCTTCCTTGTCCGCATCTCCGCCGCCAAGGGGCTGCGGGATCGCGCGGAACGCGCGGCACGCGAGGCCGGGGAAACGAGAGTGACTGAAGCCCGCGTCGCGAAAGCACGCGTGGGTGCGCCGGCCTGAGAGGGCTGGCACAGGAGCGAGAGATCCGCCCGGGGCACCGGGTGGGGTTCCGTCAGGGCTTCGGCTCGGGCGATCCCTTGCCGCGCGGGAGGTGCGCGGTAACGGCCGGCAGGCCTATTTGGAGGTAGCACCAATGGCTGAGGAGAAGAAGGGCTCCTTGTCGGGGCTGACGGAGAACGAGGCGCGCGAGTTCCACGGGATCTTCGTTTCGAGCTTCATCATCTTTCTGGTTATCGCAATCGTCGCCCACATCCTGGCGTGGCAGTGGCGTCCTTGGCTTCCGGGCTCGGGCGGCTACACCTCGATGATCGATGGGGTGAAAGCTGCAGTGAACTCGTTCATGCCTTACGTTTTCATGGCCTAGGAGGATAGAAGCATGTGGCGAATCTGGCTGTTGTTCGATCCGCGCAGGACTCTCATTGCGCTGTTCACGTTTCTCTTTGCGTTGGCCCTGTTGATCCACTTCGTGCTGCTCAGCACGGACCGCTTCAACTGGATCGAAGGTCCGCGCGCCGGCCACGGTGCTGCGAAGACTGCGCAGATGTCCCCGATGCCCCCCACGGTGGCAGCGGTCCAGACGGACGCGCAGGGTCTGGCGAAGTAGCGTCGCTTGCCGATGGCGGCGGGGGAGGTCCGGGGTCCATCCCGGCCTGCCCCGCGATCGGGAGAGCGGGTAAGACACGGGGCCGCGACCACGACGGCCAACGGGAGGTCCAGCAATGGCCATGCTCAGTTTTGAAAAAAAGTATCGCGTCCGCGGCGGCACACTGCTTGGCGGGGACCTGTTCGACTTCTGGGTGGGGCCCTTCTATGTGGGCTTCTTCGGTATCACGACCTTCTTCTTCACGTTCATCGGCACTGCGCTGATCTTCTACGGGGCGGCCACCGGGCCGACGTGGAACCCTTGGCAGATCAGCATCGCGCCGCCGGACCTCTCGTACGGCCTGGCATTGGCGCCTCTCCAGGATGGCGGGCTGTGGCAGATCATCACGTTCTGCGCGATCGGTGCCTTCGGTTCGTGGGCACTGCGCGAGGTGGAGATCTGCCGGAAGCTCGGCATCGGATTGCACGTGCCCTTCGCCTTCTCGGTGGCGATCTTCGCGTACGTCACCCTGGTGGTCTTCCGGCCGCTGCTGCTCGGCGCCTGGGGCCACGGATTCCCGTACGGCATCCTGAGTCACCTCGACTGGGTGTCGAACACGGGCTACCAGTACCTGCACTTCCACTACAACCCGGCGCACATGCTGGCGGTGACCTTCTTCTTCACCACCACACTGGCCCTGGCACTGCACGGCGCCCTCATCCTGTCGTCGACGAATCCGCCGAAGGGTGAAGTGGTGAAGACCCCCGAGCACGAGAACACCTTCTTCCGGGACACGATCGGGTACTCGATCGGCACGCTGGGCGTGCACCGGCTGGGTCTCTTCCTCGCGCTGTCCGCCGGCTTCTGGAGCGCGGTGTGCATCGTGATCAGCGGCCCGTTCTGGACCCGCGGCTGGCCCGAGTGGTGGGGCTGGTGGCTCAACCTGCCGATCTGGCGCTAGTGCGGAGACCCGACCATGCCTGAATACCAGAACATCTTCACCCGGGTGCAGGTCAGGGCTCCCGCCCACCCGGGCGTGCCCCTCGGGCGCAGCACATGGGTGCGCCAGGGCGATCCGTTCTTCGTGCATCTCTTCGGTCGCTTCGGCGATGCGCAGGTGGGCCCCTTCTACCTCGGCTGGCTGGGCCTCGCGTCGATCCTCTGCGGCATCATCGCGATCGAGATCATCGGTCTCAACATGTGGGCCTCGGTGAACTGGGATCCCGTGCAGTTCGTCCGCCAGTTGCCGTGGCTCGCGCTCGAGCCGCCGCCGCCGGCGTACGGCCTCCGGTTGCCGCCGCTGAACGAAGGTGGCTGGTGGCTGATGGCCGGCTTCTTTCTCACCTGCTCGATCATGCTCTGGTGGCTGCGCATGTATCGCCGCGCCCGCGCCCTCGGCATGGGGACGCACGTGGCCTGGGCCTTCGCCGCGGCGATCTGGCTGTACCTCGTGCTCGGCTTCTTCCGCCCGGTGCTGATGGGCAGCTGGGGCGAGGCGGTGCCCTTCGGCATCTTCCCGCACCTCGACTGGACGGCGGCGTTCTCGCTGCGATACGGAAACCTGTTCTACAACCCGTTCCACATGCTGTCGATCGCCTTCCTCTACGGTTCCACGCTGCTCTTCGCGATGCACGGTGCGACGATCCTGGCGGTCACCCGTCTCGGTGGTGAGCGCGAGATCGAGCAGATCACCGACCGCGGCACGGCGTCGGAACGCGCGGCGCTCTTCTGGCGCTGGACGATGGGCTTCAACGCCACGATGGAGTCGATCCACCGCTGGGCGTGGTGGTTCGCGGTGCTGTGCCCGCTCACGGGCGGCATCGGCATCCTGCTGACCGGCACGGCCGTCGACAACTGGTTCCTGTGGGCGGTGAAGCACGGCGTCGCGCCGCCGCTGCCGCAGGTGTTCCCCGCGGTGCCGGATCCGGCACAGCTGACGATGGGGGTGACGCAATGAATGCCTTCCGAACCCTCGCACTCGCCGCCGTCGCGTTGACCACGCTGCTCGCCGGCTGCGAGCGCCCGCCGGTCGACATGGTCCAGCGCGGCTTCCGCGGCACCGGCATGGCGCAGGTGTACAACCCGCGCACGGTCGACGCGCAGCTGGCACTCCACCAGGCCCCGGAGGCGATCCCGCCGGCCGAGCCGGGTGGTCCCGCCGGTTCCACGGTCTTCAAGAACGTGCAGGTGCTGGGTGATCTCTCCGTGGCCGAGTTCACGCGGACGATGGTCGCGATGACGGCCTGGGTGTCGCCGAAGGAAGGCTGCGCCTACTGTCATGCGGGCGCCGACTTCGCGAGCGACGACAAGTACGCCAAGATCGTCGCGCGGCGCATGCTGCAGATGACCAAGCACCTGAACACGGACTGGAAGACGCACGTCGCGGAGACCGGGGTGACCTGCTACACGTGTCACCGCGGCCAGCCCGTGCCGGCGAAGATCTGGTTCAAGGATCCCGGTCCGAAGACCGCCGCCGGCCCTGCCGGCACCCGTGCCGGTCAGAACGCGCCCGCGAATTCCGTGGCGCTCGCCTCGCTGCCGTTCGATCCGTTCACGCCGTTCCTGAAGGAAGACAGCAACATCCGCGTCGCCGGCACCACCGCCCTTCCCGAGGGCAACCGTCAGTCGATCAAGCAGACGGAGTGGACCTACGGGCTGATGATGCACTTCTCGGATTCGCTCGGCGTCAACTGCACGTACTGCCACAACAGCCGCGCGTTCTCCGACTGGAACCAGAGCCCCCCCCAGCGCGCCACGGCGTGGCACGGGATCCGGATGGTGCGTGACCTCAACAACGCCTTCCTGGAGCCGCTGGGCCCGACGTATCCGAAGGAGCGCCTCGGCGTGACGGGTGATGCGCCGAAGGCCAACTGCAGCACGTGCCACCAGGGTGCGTACAAGCCGCTGTACGGTGCCGCGATGGCGAAGGACTACCCGGCGTTGCATGGGGCCGCGCCGGAGAAGGTCGCCGAGAAGAAGTGACGACGTTCCCCGGCGCGCGGTACGGCGCCGGCGGATCGAAAGACATCGGGGCCATGCGTGGATGCGCATGGCCCCGATGTCGTTTCACGACGGCGATGACTCAGGGCTTCGTCGCGATCTCGAACACGGCATCCACCTCCACAGCGGCCCGCCGCGGCAGCGACGCCACGCCGATGGCCGTGCGGGCATGACGACCGGCATCGCCGTACAAGGCTGCGAACAGATCCGAGGCGCCGTTCACAACAGCCGGAACGAACTCGAATTCCGGATCGCAGTTGACGAACCCTCGCACCTGCACGCACTGGGCGACACGATCGAGATCGCCGTCGCACGCGAGCTTCAGGCACGCGAGCAGGTTCAGTGCACAGAGCTGCGCCGCCTCCTTGCCGGCTGCCAGGTCCAGGTCCCGACCGATCTTGCCCACGAACGGCACCGTTCCGTTCCACTCGTTCACCTGACCGGCGAGGAACACCAGGTTTCCACTGCGTCGCCAAGGCAGGAAGTTGGCGATCGGCGTCGGCGGCACCGGCAGCGAGAGGCCCATCGCCGCGAGGCGCGTCTCGACCGCGCTCACGGCGTGCCGTCCAGACCGGTGGTGAGCGCGACCGAATCGGTCATGAAGCCGAACAGCAGTTTCACGTTGTAGCGCGTCGCCTCCATGCAGTACGCGGGCGACGTCGTGGCGACGCAGTCGTCGAGCATCAGCACGTCGTAGCCGAGGAAGGAGGCGTCCTGCAGCGTGGTCATCACGCACTGGTCTGCGTTCACGCCCGCGAAGAACAGCGTGTTAACGCCGAGATTGCGGAGGATGCTGTCGAGCGGCGTGTTCCAGAAGCCGCTGAAGCGGCATTTCGTCACGTGGATGTCCGTGGGCTGCGGATCGAGCCCGTCGACGACGGCGGCCCCCCAGCTGCCCTTGACGAGGATCGGTGCCCCGCCCGGGATGGTCTCGCCGAGGCCCGCGCCCGTGCCGTCGTGGGTGTGCGCGTGGAGGAGGGACGGATAGATGTCGAGCAGGTCCTCGCGCACGCCCCAGTTGAGCCACACGACGGGGATTCCCTCGGCGCGCAGACGCGGCACGAGCTTCGCGAGCGGCGCGATGGGGGCGCGGTCAGGCGTGTAGTCGACGCCGCGGTAGTCGAGATAGCCGCCGGCCGCGCAGAAGTCGTTCTGCATGTCGACGATCACGAGGGCGGACTTCCTCGCGTCGAAGACCACGCGCTGCGGCTCGGCGGCGATGGCGACAGAGCGAACCGGTTTCGGCGTACTGCGTGAGAGATCCACCTCGTCACGGGTCACCAGCCAGCGGTGGGCTGCAGCGGAGCCCATCGGGATCGGAGTGTCGGGCATCGGATGCTCCTGGGGATGCAGGGATCGGGAGGCGTCCCGGAGGTGATCCTCCGGGACGATCTGGCGTGCGCGTCGGTGCGACCTACTTGATCGTTCCGATCACGCCCTTCACGAAGAAGCCCATGCCTTCCAGCATGTCCATGGGCATCACCTTGCCGGCGGGCAGGAGTTCCTTGCCGTCCTGCGCCGTCATCGGGCCCGACCACACCTCGAACTTGTCCGCGAGGATGTCGGCCTTCTTCGCGAGGATGGTCTTCCGCACGGGCTCGGTCACCGCGGGGCCGAACGGATCCAGCACGACCGTCCCGTCCTTCAGGTCGCCGCGGATGTGCGACGGCTTCCACGTGCCGGCCTTGATCTCGTTCACGACCTTCACCATCGTCGGGCCCCAGTTCCACGACGCGCCGGTCAGCACGGACTTCGGTGCGAACTTCGCGACGTCGACGTCCTTGCCGACGACGAAGATGCCGCGCTTCTCGGCCGTCTGCGCGATGGTGATCGGGCTGTCCACCTGCTCGCCGATCACGTCGACGCCGGCGTCGGCGAGCGAGTTGGTGGCTTCCGCCTCCTTGGCCGGTTCGAGCCATCCGCCGGTCCAGACCACCGTCGTCGTCACCTTCGGATTCACGGCCTGCGCGCCGAGCGTGAACGCGTTGATCGAGCGCACCACCTGCGGGATGGGGAACGCGGCGATGAAGCCCAGCTTGCCGCTCTTCGTCACGGCACCCGCGGCCATGCCGGCGAGGTAGATGGCATCGTCCGAGTTCGCCCAGTACGTGCCGACGTTGTCGCCGGTCTTGAGACCGCCCGCGTGCATGAACGCGACCTTCGGGTACTTCTTCCCGAGCTCGATCGCGTAGTCGAGGTAGCCATAGCTCGTCGCGAACACGATCGACGCGCCGGACTTGATCATGCGCTCCATGACCCGCGACACCTCGGCCGTCTCGGGGATGTTCTCGACGTGCAGGGTCTTGGTGCCGGCGATCGTCTTCTCGACGTACTGCCGGCCGAGATCGTGCGACGTGTTGTAGCCGTAGTCCTTCTCGGGGCCCACGTAGATGTAGCCGATGGTCTGGCTCTGCGCGGCATGGGCGCCGAGCGCGAGGGCCGCGGCGAGCAGGGGACGGACGAGTCGATGCAGTTTCATGGCGTGTACTCCTTCGGGGGGGTCAGCGATCCATCACCGCGCGTAGTCCGGCCGGCGCCGCCTGCCCGCGATCGCGGAGGCAGGTGAGCGTCAGCACGGCCAGGCTCGTGATGTAGGGAAGGGTGAGCAGCAGGTGCGCGGACACGCCGGCATCCGCGGTCTGGAGGCGCAGCGCGAGTGCTTCCGCGCCGCCGAACAGCAGGGCGGTGGGCAGCACCCACCACGGGTTCCAGCGGGCGACGATGACGAGGCCGACGGCGACGAGGCCGCGTCCGGCGGTCATTCCCTCGGCCCAGGTGCGCGTGTGATCCACCGACAGTGCGGCGCCGCCGAGTCCCGACAGCAGGCCGCCGAGCAGGATCGCCATGAGCCGCACGCGAAGGGCGTTGACGCCGGCCGCGCGGGCCGCGTCGGGCGATTCGCCGACAGCGCGCCAGACGAGGCCCGTGCGCGTGCGCCAGAACCACCACGCGGCGACGGGGGCGACGACGAGGGCGAGCAGCACCGTCGGCGTCATGCCGGCGACGATCGGCCCCAGCACGGGAACGTCGTCGAGCCCCGCGCCGCGCCAGGTCCCGAAGCCCTCGATCTTCCGGCCGACGAGCCCGGCGCCGTAGTACGCCGACAGTCCGAACCCGAGCATCCACACGGCCAGGCCGGAAGCGAACTGGTTGGCCCGCGCTGCGAGCGTCAGCAGTCCGTGCACGGAGGACAGGAGCATCCCGGCGACGGCGCCCGCGGCGAGACCCATCCACGGGTCGCCCCAGATCGCTGCCGCGCCGTAGCCCGCCATCGCGCCGACGAGCATCTGCCCCTCGACGCCGAGATTGATGGAGCCGGTGCGCTGCACGAGGGTCTCGCCGACGAGCACGAAGACGAGCGGCGTCGCGCTGCGAAGGGCGGACACGAGGAAGCCGCCGAACACGATGTCGAGGCCTGTCACGCCGGCTGCTTCCGGTCGAGCCAGCCGTTCACCAGCAGCACCGCGACGAACAGCAGCCCCTGGATGACGAGCGTCACCGAGGATGGCACCTGCGCGAGCATCTGCAACCCGTCACCGGAGGCGAGCA
>VYME01000155.1_pt1 | contig 29063 bp, 25 predicted proteins | sample 5115281 | NCBI WGS metagenome assembly VYME01 (sample SAMN12291780, study PRJNA351875) | freshwater metagenome | isolation source: freshwater lake | place: USA: Michigan, Wintergreen Lake | collected 2013-08-08
CCGCGCCGCGCGCACCGGCCGCCAGCCGAGGGCCAGCGGCGCGACGCAGACGACCGCCAGCATGGCGCAACCATCGAGGGCCGCCACACCGCCGGACTCGGACCAGACGCTGTGCACCACGACCGTCAGCGCCACCGCGGCGACGGGCCACGGCCATCCGCGGCGGACCCGCTGCACGAGGTGATCGCGGCTCCCGGCACCGATCACGATCATCAGCACGGCGAAGGCGAAGGGCAGACGCACGGAGAGTGGTCCGCCGTCCACCAGCGCGACCACCGCATGGACGACCGAGAACACATAGAGCCAGATCAGTGATCCCGCCCCCCTGAAACGCCGGCTGACGTCCGGCAGGAGCGCGAGCGCGGCGAGCACCGCCATCGACACGGCAGCCAGGATCCCGAGTCCGCCGAGGGTCGGCATGGCGCCGAGGAGCAGGTCCGACCACGTCGAGGCGAGCACCGTGGCACCGACGCGGCTGTGCAGGAGATCGTCGCAGACGAGGTCGACCCCGGCGCCGCGGCATCCGTGCTGCGTCGGCGTGAGGCCGGCGAGTTCGGCCCAGTGGAGGTGATCGATGAGCACGATGCCGTGACCGACCACGAGCGCCGCCACGAGGCATAGCGTCCACCAGCGACGCGCCGGCTCGCCCAGCGTCGTCCGACCGGGTACCGCGATGCGCAGGAGGGCGCAGGTCACACCGGCGATGAAGAGTGGCGCTGCGGTGGCGGAGGCGCCCGGCAGGAGCGGCCCGGACAACCAGTGCACGAGGACCCGGCCGGTCGCCGAGAACTGGGCGAAGAGCCAGAGCGAGCAGCAGAGAACGGCAGCGGTCGCGACGGAGGCGGGCGTGACCACGGGTTCGGCATTGGCGTGCATCGGAGGGAAAGCCAGGCGGCGGGCGGAAGGACGCGGTAATCGCGTTGTCGGCGGCGGACGCCTTCGCCTTGAGCGGTCTGGGGACTTTCGAGGGGACTCAGGGAAGGGGACCGCGGGAACTGCGGTGGATCAGTCGACCATGCGGCCGGAAGCGAGCACCGGTCGCCCGAAGTAGTGCCCCTGGGCCCAGTCGACGCCGACGTCGCAGAGCACCTGCGCGGTCTGGCCGTCCTCGACGCACTCGGCCACGGTCATCAGACCGAAGGTCCGGGCCGTGCCGACGATGGTCTCGACGAGCTGCCGGACACGTCGCTGGCTCACCAGCGACTGGACCATCCACCCTTCGATCTTGAGGAAGTGCACGGGGAGTTCGGCGAGATAGCGGAAGGACGAATAGCCGCTGCCGAAATCGTCCAGCGCCACCCGGAACCCGGCTTCCAGGAGAGGGTCGAGGTGCGCCCGCAGCGTGGCCATGTCGGCCGTCTGCCGCTCGGTGATCTCGATCACCATCGGGTTCACGCCGCCCCGAAGCATGCGGAACGCGAGGGCCTGATCGCGGAGGGCGGTCACCAGTTCGCGATCGGCGAGCGACTGCGCGGACAGATTGATGAAGTAGGCCTCGAGCGACTGCGTCCGCTCGACGGCTTCGGCGGTGCGCTCCAGCGCGCTGCGCGTGACGGCGCGATCGATGGCGTTCACGAGGTGCAGCGCCTCGGCCGCATGGATGAAGCGCTGGGCCTGGATGATCGCGTCCTCGCGGGTGCGGATCCGCGCGAGAGCTTCCTCTGCCACCACGGCACCGGTCTTGAGATCGACGATCCGCTGGAAGGCGGGAATGACCCGGGACTCCTGCAGGGCGCTCTGCACCTGGGACCCTTCCCAGATGATCCCGCGCTCTCCGGTACCCGTGCCGGTGACGAGCACGCGGTCGCGGCCGCTGTGCTTCGCTTCGTACAGCAGGGCGTCGGCCTGCGCGACGAGCTGGTCGATGCTCTCGGACTCGCTCGTGTAGAGCGCGACCCCGATCGACACGGTGATCGGCAGCCGGCCGACGTCCACGGGGACCGGGTTCGACTTCACCTGCTTGCGCGCCCGCTCACCGGCGTTGACTGCACCGCGCGCGTCGAGGCCGTGCAGGCACATCAGGAACTCCTCGCCGCCCCAGCGCGCGATCCAGTCACCGCCGCGGAGGTTACCCTCGAGCGTCTTCGCGAGATGCACCAGCACCTGGTCGCCGACATGGTGGCCGTACTGGTCGTTCACGAGCTTGAAGCGGTCGGCGTCGACGAGCGCGACGGCGAACGGGTTCTTGTCGCGGCGGGCGCGGAACCACTCGACCGCGAGTCGCGCCTCGGCGGCGCGGCGATTGAGCAGACCGGTGAGGTGATCCTCCATCGCGAGGCGCGTGATCTCCTGCTCCTGCGCCTTGCGCCCCGAGATGTCGCGCGACACGGCCACCCAGTGCGTCACGGCACCGCGGTCGTCCTGCACGGGCACGATGGACAGTTCCACCCAGCAGGTGGCACCGCTCTTCCGGTAGTTCAGGATCTCCGCGTGCGTCTGGCGACCCGCGGCGATCGCTTCGCGCAGCGCCACGCGGGTGGCCTGGTTGGTCTCGGGTCCCTGCAGGAAGCGCGGATTGCGGCCGACCGCCTCTTCGCGCGTGTAGCCGGTGAGACGCGTGAACGAGGGGTTCACGTACACGATGTCCTGCTTCGCGTTCGTGATGATCACCACCTGGTCGGAGCAGTCGATCGCCGCCGACAGCAGCTTGCGTTGCTGGGCGTCCTGAACAGCGGCTGTGGCATTCACCGCAAAGCCGTGGAGCGTCGCGGGGGACTTGCCGACCTCGCGATAAGCGACGATCTCGAGCGAAGGCACAGCGGGATCCGAGCCGTGCGTCAGCACGCGGGTCGTGACACCGGGGACCGTCGCACTCACGAGTTCGTCGACCGCCGCCTGGTCGAGCAACAGGCGCAGGTCGGTACCGATCAGGGCCTCGTGCGGACGGCCGAAGAGCTTGCCGAAGCTGGCATCCGCCTTCGTGATGATGAAGTCCCGCAGGCGGACGGAGAACCGGCCGATCTCGGCGGCTTCGAGAAACTCGCGCTCGTAGCGCTCGGACAACTGGCGCTCGCGCGTGGCGAACGCGATCGTGAGTTCCTGCAGTGTGCCGCCCACGATGAACTCGATGAGGCGGCCGGAGAATCCGAAGACCTGGTCGAGGCATTCCTGGGCGCGGACCGTGTCGCCGGCGCGGACGGCGACCAGACAAGATTCGGCGACGACGAGGAGCTCGCCGTGGACGCGCCCGAGTTCGTCCCAGTGCTGCTCGAGCTGGGGATCCCGAAGCTCCAGCGCCAGACCGTCGGCCGCGGACCGATGCCAGTCCCAGTAGGAGGTATCGACCACCTCGACCGCCACGCCAGTGGTGACGCTGCGCACGAGATCCTGGATCAGTGCGACGTGCCGCTGTAGCGCGATCAGGAGCGGCGGAAAGACGGTACGGAACTGGTCGATGGCAGCTCCCGTTCTGACTGGGTTATCTACGGCGCCAGGTGGTCCCGGCGGCTGTGTCCTCGAGCAGGATCCCGAGGGACAGCAATTCGTCTCTGATGCCGTCGGCCTGCGCGAAATCGCGGGACTTCTTGGCTGCCGCACGCGCGGCGATCTTCGCCTCGATCTCCGCCTCGGCCAAGGCATCGGTGCCCGTCGCCGCCTGCAGGAACCCGCTGGGTTCCCGGCCCAGCAGACCGAGCATGGAGGCCAGCGCCTTCAGCAATCCGGCACGCTCGGGGATGCGATCGCGGTTCACTTCGCCGACGAGATCGAAGAGCACGGCGCACACTTCGGGCGTGTTGAAGTCGTCGTTCATGGCGGCACGGAAGCGCGCCGCGGTGGGTTCGTCCCAATCGATCGAAACGGGCGCGGGCGGCACGTTCTTCAGCGCAGTGTAGAGCCTGGTGAGACCGGCGCGCGCGTCGTCGAGATGCTGATCGGAATAGTTGAGCGGGCTGCGGTAGTGCGCCCGGAGAATGAAGTAGCGCACCACCTCGGCGTCGTACTTCGCGAGGACTTCGCGGACCGTGAAGAAGTTGCCGAGCGACTTGGACATCTTCTCGTCGTCGACGCGCACGAACCCGTTGTGCATCCAGTAGTTCACGAAGGGGTGACGGTGCGCCCCCTCGGACTGCGCGATCTCGTTCTCGTGGTGCGGAAACTGGAGGTCCTGCCCGCCGCCGTGGATGTCGAAGTGGCTGCCGAGCAGGGTCTCGCTCATGGCGGAACACTCGATGTGCCAGCCGGGTCGGCCCGGCCCCCACGGCGACTCCCACTGCGGCTCGCCGGGCTTGGCCGACTTCCACAGGACGAAGTCGAGGGCGTCGCGCTTGTTCGGGTCCACGTCGACCCGCTCGCCCGCGCGGAGGTCCTCGAGGGACTTGCCCGAGAGCTTGCCGTAGCCGGGAAAGTCGCGGACCGAGTAGTAGACGTCACCGTTCGGCGCACGGTACGCGAGACCGTTGGCGATGAGCCGGCCGATGAGGTCGAGCATCGCGGGGATGGAATCGGTGGCACGGGGTTCGTGGTCGGGGCGGATGACGCCGAGCGCGGCGGCATCCTCGTTCATCGCATCGATGAACCGGCCGGTGAGTGCATCGATGGGTTCGCCGTTCTCGGCGGCGCGCCGGATGATCTTGTCGTCGATGTCCGTGATGTTGCGGACGTAGGTGACGCGGTAGCCCTGGCTGCGGAGCCATCGGACGACGACATCGAAGACGACCATGACCCGGGCGTGGCCCACGTGGCAGAAGTCGTAGACGGTCATGCCGCAGACGTACATCCGGACCTCGGCGGGCCGGATGGGCACGAAGTCCTGCTTGTCTCGGGTCAGGCTGTTGTGAATCCGGAGCATCGGAACGGGAACATCGACAGGGGTTCGGGCACAATGCCGGGCTGGTGGAACAGAGGGCCGGCCCAGTGCAGTTTTTTTCGGGGCCGCTCGTTCCGGAATTGTCGAGCAGTCGCCGTTGTTGGTACCATTCGTCGTTAAAATTCAGTTCTATTTACAGCAAGATAACGACACAACTTGAGAAAAAGTATAGCACGATGACTCGGTTTCGCAGCGCGCTGGCCTGCCTCGCAATCACCCTCCTCACGCTGGTTTCGGCGCATTCGGCAACCGATGATTTCCAGGAAGCACGGCGCCTGGTGGGCGCCGGCAACCTCACGGGCGCACTCGAGCGCGTGGAGTCATTCCTGGGTAAGCAACCGCGGGATGCCCGGGCGCGATTCCTGAAGGGCGTGATCCTGACCGAACTCGGCAGGCAGCCCGACGCCATCAAAGTCTTCACGTCTCTCACCGAGGAGTTTCCCGAACTCCCCGAGCCGTACAACAACCTTGCGGTGCTATACGCGTCGCAGGGTCAGGACGACAAGGCCCGCAAGGCGCTCGAGTCCGCCATCCGCACCCATCCGAGCTACGCCACCGCGCACGAGAATCTCGGCGACATCTACGCGAAGATGGCGCGCGAGGCGTACGACAAGGCGCTGCAGCTCGACTCCAACAACGCCACCGCCCGCGCCAAGCTTGCCCTCGTGCGGGAGCTGTTCTCGCAGCGTCCGGCGACCGGTCAGGCGCTGGTGAAAAGCACCGTCGGCGAATCCTCCTCGGTGCCGCCGCTCTCGAACACGACGCTCGCGACGGTGGCGCCCACGGCACCGCCTCCGACGCCCACGCCGCCCGTCGCAGCACCCGCACCGCCCGCTAAACCTGTGGTGGCCGCCGCCGATACGCCTCCTGCACCCAAGGCCAAGGACGGCCCGGACCCGCAGACGGATGTCGTGAAGGCACTGCAGGCGTGGGCCAAGGCGTGGTCCTCCGGCGATGCCAAGGGTTACCTCAGCTTCTACGCCCCGTGGTTCAAGGTCCCCGGTGGCCAGAACCGCAACGAATGGGAACAGGCGCGTCGCGAACGCATCGGCAAGGGGCGGAAGATCAGCGTGCAGGTGCAGAATCCGAAAGTGACGTTTGCCAGGCCGGAAGAGGCCGTCGTAACCTTCCGGCAGGCCTATCGTTCCGATTCGCTCAAGACCAGCGGGATGAAACGCATGACCCTCGTGCGCGTGAATGGCCGCTGGCTCATCCAGCAGGAAGACATCGTTCGATGACACCCCGCGCGCAGTTCTGGTCCGGGAGCCTCGCCGCACTGGCTGTGGTCGCCGCTGCAGGCTGCCTGACGGCCGACACCATGGCGATGAGCGGCAAGGTCGGGCACAGCACCCGTACCGTCGAGCGCCGGCTGGGCCAGGGCCCGGAGGCCTTGCTCGGCGCCATCCTTCGCGACATCGCCGAAGACCGCATCGCTGCCGCCACCGAGCAACTGGACCGTCTGCTCGAGGCCAACCCCAATTTCCGTCTCGCCCAGCTCATCAAGGGTGACCTGCTGATGGCCAGGGCCCGGCCCATCGCCGCGATGGGCAGTGCGCCCGACGCTCCGGCGGAACGCGTGGCGGATCTGCGGGACGAGGCCAAGGCTCGCCTTCAGCGCCTCCAGTCGCCCGGACCCGGCGACCGCGTGCCGCGCTATCTGCTGAAGATGGCTCCCGAGCAGAAGCATGCGGTCGTGGTCGACACGGCGCACTCCACGCTCTACCTCTTCGAGAACGGTCCGGATGGCCCGCGCTACGTGTCGGACTACTACATCACGATCGGCAAGAACGGCACCGACAAGCTGCGCGAGGGCGACAAGAAGACCCCGCTCGGCGTCTACCACGTGACCGGGAATCTCCCGCGCAACAAGGTGGGCGACTTCTACGGTTCCGGCGCGTATCCCATCAGTTATCCGAACGAATGGGATCGCCGCAACGGCCGCGACGGCCACGGTATCTGGCTGCACGGCACCCCGCGCGACACCTACAGCCGTCCGCCCCGCGCCTCCGATGGCTGCGTGGTGCTCACGAACCCGGACCTGACGACGGTCGCCGCCAACCTGCAGATCGGCATCACGCCGGTCATCATCGCCGGCGACATCGACTGGGTCGACCGCAGCGAACTGTCCGATGCGCGCGCGGACCTCGAGTCTGCAGTGGAGCGCTGGCGCCGCGACTGGGAAAGCCTCAAGACGGACAACTACATCGGCCACTACGCGCCCTCGTTCTCGACCGGCAGTCAGGGCCTCGCGGAGTGGGCGGCGCAGAAGCGCCAGGTGAACACGGGCAAGGAATGGGTGAAGGTGAAGCTGGACGACCTCAGCATGTTCCTTTACCCGGGGCAGCAACCGCTCGCCGTGGTCACGTTCACGCAGGACTACCGCAGCAACAACCTGTCGAACGTGATGAAGAAGCGCACGTACTGGATGCGCGATGGCGACCGCTGGAAGATCGTCTACGAAGGTGCCGCCTGAGCATCGACGATGGCAGGACACACGCGGCGGTCGGAAGTTGAACCGACTGCCTGCCTGACCGGTCGGTGCACTGCGGCGTGATCGCCGCACGACATCCACCCCTTACCACTGGAGACCCCCATGAAGTTCATCCGCAAGGCGGCGGCAGTGCTGCTCGTCGCGATGGCGGCCACCGGCGCGGCATTCGCCGGTCCGATGGTCGAGATGAAGACGAGCCTCGGCTCCATGACGATCGAGCTCTACCCCGAGAAGGCGCCGAAGTCCGTCGAGAACTTCCTCCAGTACGTGAAGGACGGCTTCTTCAAGGGCACGATCTTCCACCGGGTCATTCCCGGATTCATGGCCCAGGGCGGCGGCTTCACGCAGGAGTTCCAGCAGAAGGACACCCGCGAGCCGATCCGCAACGAAGCCGACAACGGGCTGAAGAACACCCGCGGCACGCTCGCCATGGCGCGCACGCAGAACCCCCATTCCGCCACCGCGCAGTTCTTCGTGAACGTCGCCGACAACGGGTTCCTCGATCACACAGCACCCAACGGCCGCGGCTGGGGCTACGCCGTGTTCGGCAAGGTCGTGAAGGGGATGGACGTGGTGGATGCGATCGTGCAGGTCCCGACCGGCGACCGCGGCCCCTTCCAGAACGTGCCGATCACGCCGGTCGTGATCGAGGACGTGCGCATCGTCAACAACTGAGGCAACTCCCATGGTCAAGCTCAGCACCTCGTTCGGCGACATCACGCTCGAACTCGACGCCGCGAAGGCGCCGCTCACCGTCGCCAACTTTCTCGAGTACGTGAAGGCCGGCCACTACGCGAACACCATCTTCCACCGCGTGATCGACGGCTTCATGATCCAGGGCGGCGGCTTCGAACCCGGCATGAAGCAGAAGGCCGCCGGTGCCACCGTGAAGAACGAGGCCGACAACGGCCTGAAGAACGTCGCGTACTCCGTCGCGATGGCGCGCACCCCGGATCCGCACTCGGCCTCTGCACAGTTCTTCATCAACGTGGTCGACAACAGCTTCCTCGACTTCAAGAGCGCGACACCCCAGGGCTACGGCTACTGCGTGTTCGCCCACGTGGTCGAAGGGCAGGACGTCGTCGACAAGATCCGCAAGGTCACGACCGCCACGCGCGGCATGCATGGTGATGTCCCGGTCGAGGACGTCATCATCAAGTCGGCCGACATCATCGAGTAGTCTCCGCAGGGCGGGAGACCTCCGGGTGTCCCGCCCAATGCTGCTGTATTCCGTCGCATCCGTCACCTCCCGGGCTCCCCCGAGTGTCAGCCGACGCCTTCACGCTCTTCGTGAGCGACCTGCATCTCGCCCCCTCGCAGCCGGTCCTGACGGATCGCTTCGTGCGGTTCTGTCACGACCTGGCACCGTCGGCATCGGCCCTCTATGTTCTCGGCGACCTCTTCGACTTCTGGGTCGGTGACGACACGCTCGACGAACCCATGCATCGCGAAGTGTGCGAAGCCCTCCGGCACGTGTCGGATGCGGGGGTGTCGGTGTCCTTCATGACCGGCAATCGGGACTTCCTGGCGGGTGCCGGCTTCGCCGCCGCCTCGGGCGCGACGCTCGTCGAGGACCCGACGGTCGTCGACCTCCACGGCGCACCGACGCTGCTCATGCACGGCGACACCCTGTGCACCGACGATCACGCGTACATGGCGTTTCGCGCGCAGGTGCGGAATCCGAAGGTGCAGGCGCAGTTCCTCTCGCTGCCGGTCGCCCTGCGATGGCAGCAGGTCGGAGCAACGCGCGACGCCAGCGAGCGCGAGAAGCAGGTCAAGACGATGGACATCATGGACGTCACACCCGATGCCGTGGCGGATGTCCTCCGCACGCACGGGTATCCACGACTCATCCACGGCCACACCCATCGTCCGGCGGTGCACGAGCACATCGTGGATGGGCACCGCTGCGAACGCTGGGTCATCGCGGACTGGCGCCCCGATCTCGCCGAGGCGCTGTGCGTCGATGCACGCGGCGTCACGCGCCTGCCTCTGCCGCTCTGACATCGCACGCCGCGGGAGCGGATGCGAACGCTCCGCGTCGGGCTAGAATCCGGCTCCCTCAACGCGTGAGACGTCCATGTCCTCCACCACCACTCCGAGCGGTCTCGTCATCGACGACGTCACCGTGGGCGAAGGCGCCGAAGCCGTCGCCGGCCAGCAGGTCACCGTGCACTACACCGGCTGGCTGACCAATGGTTCCAAGTTCGATTCCAGCAAGGACCGCAACGACCCGTTCGTGTTCGGCCTAGGCCAGCGTCAGGTGATCGCCGGCTGGGACGAAGGCGTCCAGGGAATGCGGGTCGGCGGCACGCGCAAGCTCACGATCCCGCCGGAGCTGGGCTACGGAGCCCGTGGCGCCGGTGGCGTGATCCCGCCGAATGCGACGCTCGTGTTCGAGGTGGAGTTGCTGGGAGTCCGCTGACGTCGCTTCTCCCGGTACCGCCGCAACAGGTACCGGGCCCTTCCCGCCTCAGCCGAGGCCTCGCGCCAGATCGGCCTGCAGATCACCGATCGATTCGAGGCCGACGGACACCCGCAACAAGCCTTCGTCGATCCCCGACGCGGCCCGCACCTCAGGCTTCAGGCGCCCGTGCGTGGTGCTGGCCGGGTGCGTGATCGTGCTTTTGGTGTCCCCCAGATTCGCCGTGATCGAGATCATCTGCGTCGCATCGACCACCTTCCACGCGGCATCCCGTCCGCCGTCGACTTCAAACGACACGATCGCCCCGCCTGTGCGCTGCTGACGCATCGCGAGTGCGTGCTGAGGATGCGAAGGAAGCCCGGGATAGTGGACACGATGCACCCGCGGATGGGCCTCCAGCCACGTCGCCAGCGCCGCTGCGGTCGCGGACTGCGCGTCCAGGCGGATCTTCAGCGTCTCGAGCCCCTTCAACACGACCCATGCATTGAACGGGCTCAGCGTGGCGCCAGCGTTGCGTAGGAACGTGGTGAGAGGGTCCTTCACCACGGCGCGCTCGCCGAGAACAGCCCCACCCATCACGCGCCCCTGACCATCGAGATACTTGGTGGCGGAATGAATGACGATGTCGGCACCCAGTGCGATGGGGCGCTGGATTGCGGGCGAACAGAAACAGTTGTCGACGACGAGCTTCACGCCGGCGCGACGCGCGATCTCGCCGAGCGCACCGATGTCGACGATTTCCATCACGGGATTCGACGGCGTCTCGGCGAAGAAGAGACGGGTGTTCGGCTTCACCGCAGCCGCCCACGCGTCGGGATCCGTAGGCGAGACGTAGGTGGTCTCGATGCCGAAACGGCCGAGCAGGTTGTTGAAGAGCTGCATCGTGGCGCCGAACACGCTGCGCGAGGCGACGATGTGCTCGCCGGCCTTCATGAGCCCCATCACGCAGCCGAGGATGGCGGCCATGCCGGAGGAAGTCGCCACCGCGCACTCGGCACCTTCGAGGGCGGCGAGGCGTTCCTCGAAAGCCTGCACGGTGGGATTCGTATAGCGCGAGTAGACGAACCCCTCCTCCTCACCGGCGAACCGGGCTGCGGCCTGGGCCGCATTCTCGAAGACAAAACTGGAGGTGAGGAAGAGCGCCTCGGCGTGCTCCCCGAACGGCGTGCGATGCACCCCGGCGCGCACGCCGAGGGTTTCGATGTCGAAGTGTTGTCTGGTCATGGGCATCCGCCCCCCGAAAAGAAAAAGACCCGGTCGGCTCGCGCTCGAACGGGTCTCTCATTCGGCACGCTTTAGCCGTATTTTTTGGGCGCCCGCAAGCTGTCGATCAAATCGGCGCCGTCGCCCACTTCGGGCGACAAGGAAAGTGTAGCGGTTCAGGGCCGGTCAGTCACCGGGTCAGCCCGCCTCCACGAGATTCAGATCGAGCTGCGTGACGGACGAAGACAGCTTCCGCGACAGCGTGTCGTCGTTGCGCTCGGCTTCGACCCCCGCCAGGTACTCGGGCGTGACATCCCCGGTCACGTACTCCCCGCTGAAGCACGATGTCTCGAAGTGGGTCACCTTCGGGTTCACCGACCGCACCCCGTCGATCAAGGCATCGAGATCCTGGTAGATCAGGCAGTCGGCGCCGATCTCGGCAGCGATCTCGTCATCCGTCCGGTTGTTCGCGATCAGTTCGCGGGCGGTCGGCATGTCGATGCCGTACACGTTCGGGAACCGCACCGGCGGTGAAGCGGACGCGAAGAACACGCGGTTCGCGCCGGACTCGCGCGCCATCTGCACGATCTCCCGGCTGGTGGTGCCCCGCACGATGGAATCGTCGACGAGCAGGACGTTCTTGCCCTTGAACTCCATCGCGATGGCATTCAACTTCTGACGCACCGATTTCCGCCGCACGGCGTGGCCCGGCATGATGAAGGTCCGTCCGATGTAGCGGTTCTTGATGAATCCCTCGCGATACGACACGCCCAGTTCGTGGGCCAGCTCCATCGCCGCTGGGCGGCTCGAATCCGGAATCGGGATGACGACATCGATCTGCAGCCCGGGATGGTCGCGACGGATCTTGGCGGCGAGGCGCTGGCCCATCCGCAACCGCGTCTCGTAGACCGAGATGCCGTCGATCACGGAATCGGGGCGCGCGAGGTAGACGTATTCGAAGATGCACGGATTCAGCGACGGGTTCTCGGCACACTGGCGGCTGTGGAACTTGCCCTCGAAGTCGACGAGGATGGCTTCGCCGGGCGCGACATCGCGGACCAGCTTGTAGCCCAGTGCATCGAGCGCGACGCTCTCGGACGCGACGAGGAACTCGGTCCCGTTCTCGGTCTGCTGCTCACCGATGACGAGCGGCCGGATGCCGAACGGGTCTCGGAAGGCCAGCATGCCGACACCCGCGATGCTGGCCACGACGGCGTAGGCCCCGCGGCAGCGCCGATGGACCCCCTTCACAGCCGCGAAGATGGTCTCGGGGTCGAGACGGAATCCGCGGGCGTTCGCCTGCAGTTCATGCGCGAGGACGTTCAGCAGCACCTCGGAGTCCGAGTTGGTGTTGACGTGGCGCAGGTCTTCGCGGAAGAGATCGCGCTTCAACTGCTCGGCGTTGGTGAGGTTGCCGTTGTGACCGAGCACGATGCCGAAGGGCGAGTTCACATAGAACGGCTGGGACTCCGCAGGGTTGTTCGCGGAACCGGCAGTGGGGTAGCGGCAATGACCGATACCGACCGTGCCCATCAGGTTGCGCATGTCGCGCGTGCGGAAGACATCCCGCACGAGGCCGCTCCCCTTGTGCATGTGAAAGGCGTTGCCTTCCGCCGTCACGATGCCCGCTGCGTCCTGCCCCCGGTGCTGCAACACGAGCAGGCCGTCGTAGAGAAGCTGGTTCACGGGGCCCATGGCCACCACTCCGAGAATCCCGCACATCGCCCTATCTCCCGTACCGGCCACCGGAACGTTCCGGCGCACCACACTTCACGCCGTGCCGCGGATGCGGTCGTCGGCGATCAATCTGTTCCAAACTTCACATTGCCCCGGACCACCTCGGGCATCCACGGTCGAAGCGCGAGTGCGAGCGCCTCGAATGGCGGCGACAGCCAGGCGTTCTGCCAGCCTGGCTCCCTCGGCAGCGACGTGAGACCCGCCACCATCACCGCGATGACCACGATGACGGCGCCGCGGAGGAGTCCGAAGGTCGCGCCGAGAAGGTGGTTCGCACCCCCGAGGCCGGCCGCCTTGATCACCTCGGTCAGCAGGAAGGTCGCGACCCAGAATACCAGCAGAGCGCCGAAGAGGACGCACACGAATCCGGCAGCGAGACGCAGTTCGGCCGGCTGCAGATTGCCGGGCATGAAGGCCGCGACACTCGGTCCGAACTGCCGCGCGAGCATGAACGACAGGAGCCAAGAGGCCAGGGCCATCAGTTCCTTCACGAGCCCGCGCATCACGCCGAGCAGGAGCGAGATGCCCAGGATGGCGAACACCGCGATATCGAACCAAGTCACCGGGAGCGCCCTGTCACTCAGTTCTCGCGAGGGACGACCTTGAGGTCGCCTTGCGCCACCTTCAGCCCGAGCAGCCGGGTGCGCGCCTTCTGGGCTGCCTCGACCGTTGCGAAGGGCCCGGCGCGAACGCGTGTCCGCTCACCGGACGCTGTCTTCACGGACTCGAGGTAGGCGGGAAAGCCTGCAGCTCGCAACTGCTGCTGAAGTTGTTTCGCCTTGTCGGCGGAGGAAAACGCGCCCACTTGCATGACAAAGCCCTTGCCGGTCGGGGTACGTGCTTCCGGCTTGGCTTCCGCCTTAGGCTCCGGCTTCGCTGCCGGCTTCGCCTCGGGTTTTGGAGCCGACTTGGCTTCCTGCCTGGGTTCCGGCTTCGGGGTGGCGGCCTTCGGAGTCGGCGCCTCTACACCTGATGCCGGACCGGCCGCCGGAGGTGTCGTGGGTTGAGCTGGAGGGGGCGCGGCAGGATCGACCGGCTTCGGTTCTGCTGACGGTGTGTCGGCCGCTTTCGGTGCCACTGAAGACGCCCCGGGCGCCGCTGCGGGATCAGAGGTCGGCATCGGCGTCGCGGAGCCTGACGGGCTCGCCGTTGCCGGAATCGGTTCTCCGACGGGAGGCGTGGACGGGAATTTGCGATCGACGGATTCCACGGCGGGAATCGCGATGTCGACGTTCTTCAGTCGCGGGGGCGGATCGTCGTCGACGACCCAGGGCAGCACGACGGCGACCACGAGCACGAGGGCGATGGCACCGACGAGACGTCGGCGCGCGCGCTTGCGAAGTGCAATTTCGTTTTCAGTGACAGGCGGTGGCTTGGCCATCGATCAACCGCCGTTGCCACGCAGAACTTCGAGGGCAGCAGCGACGGTCAGGAAGGATCCGAGGACCAGGATTCTATCATCGGCCCGTGCGTCATCCCGCGCTGCAATGAGTGCTTCCGCCAATGAGTCGTGCTGTCGGACGTCGTCCAGGACCTGCGCCGCGTCGAGCGCCGCAGCGAGTGCTTCGGTGCCGACGCCGCGCGGACCCGGGAGCGGCGCGAGGTGCCAGCGATCCACGTGCGCCTTCAACACGCCCGCGACACCGGCGATGTCCTTGTCGCCGAGCATCCCGAACACCGCGCGCGTCTGTCCGCTGCACGGCATGCGGGCCAGGGCCGCCGCCAGGCGTTCCGCCGCGTGCGGATTGTGCGCAACGTCGAGGATCACGAGCGGTCGCCCCGGCAGCACCTGGAAGCGTCCCGGCAGCTCCACCGTCGCGAGGCCCTCGCGCAACGCGCCGCCGCTCACGGGAAGGCGATCTCGCAATGTGTCGAGCGCCGTGATGGCCACCGCGGCATTGCCCAACTGGACGGGCCCGCGAAGCGCCGGCCAGGGGAGTCCGGCTCGCAATCCGCCGGGCCCCTCGTAGCGCCACTGGGAGTCTTCGTCCACGGCGCGGAAATCGCGGCCCGCGCGAAGCACGCGTGCGCCGACGGCCTCGGCGTGCGCGATCAGGGTCACCGGTGGATCGCCATCGCCGATCACGGCAGGCCGACCCTGACGGAAGATCCCGGCCTTCTCGAATCCGATGGTTTCCCGAGTGGGTCCGAGGTAATCCACGTGATCGATGCCGATGGAGGTCACGACGGCGCAGTCGGGATCGAACACGTTGACGGCATCGAGGCGCCCGCCGAGACCCACCTCGAGGATCGCGACGTCAACACCGGCGCGCTGGAACTGCCAGACCGCCGCCAGCGTGCCGAACTCGAAGTAGGTGAGCGGGATCTCGCCGCGGGCGCGCTCGATCGCCTCGAAGGATTCGCAGAGCGCGGCGTCGGCGACCTCGCGACGATCGATGCGCACGCGCTCGTTGTAGCGCAGCAGATGAGGGCTCGTGTAGCAGCCGACGCGGTACCCCGCGCACGCCAGCATCGACTCCAGGAACGCGCAGGTCGACCCCTTGCCGTTCGTGCCGCCGACGGTGACGATCGGGAACCCGGGTGCGAGGCCGAGGCGGTCGCGCACGACGCGGATCCGCTCCAACCCCATCTCGATGGTCTTGGGATGCGCGCTCTCGATGTGGCGCAGCCACCCGTCGAGATCCTGCGGATGCGGCGACGCCGCGGTGGAATCGGAACTCATCGGCATGAAGCGGAAGCCGGCTGCGACCGGTGCCCCCGGATCAACGGCGCGCCGTCAATCGCGGCGCATCACTGGGGCGACGGATGGCGGCCCAGCACGGCAAGCATGTTGGCGATCCGGTCACGAAGCTCACGACGGTCGACGATCATGTCGACAGCACCGTGCTCGAGCAGGAACTCGGATCGCTGGAAGCCCTCGGGCAGCGTCTGCCGGACGGTCTGTTCGATGACGCGGGGACCGGCGAATCCCACGAGCGCGTTCGGTTCGGCGATCACGACATCGCCCAGGAATGCGAAGCTGGCCGAGACGCCACCCATGGTGGGGTCCGTCAGCACCGAGATGAAGGGCTGCCCGCGCCGAGCCAGTTGCGTGAGCGCCGCGGTGGTCTTGGCCATCTGCATGAGCGAGGTGAGTCCTTCCTGCATGCGCGCACCACCGCTCGCGCTGAAGCAGACGAAGGGCATCTTCTGCTCGACCGCCGTCTGCACGGCGCGCACGAAGCGCTCTCCGACCACCGACCCCATCGAGCCACCCAGGAAGCGGAACTCGAACGCCACCGCGACGACGGGCATGTTCTTCAGTGCGCCCTGCATGGCGACCAGGGCGTCCTCTTCCTCGGTCTCGGCCTGCGCCTGCTGAAGTCGCTCGATGTAGCGCTTGCTGTCGACGAACTTGAGAAAGTCCACCGGCACCACTTCCGCACCGATCTCGAAGCGGCCGTCGGGATCGAGGAAGTAGTCGAGCCGCTCGCGCGCGGTGACCCGCATGTGGTGATTGCATTTGGGGCAGACGCAGAGGTTCTTCTCGAGGTCGGCGCGATACAGCACCGTCTCGCAGACCTCGCACTTGCTCCAGAGACCTTCCGGAACGTTCTTGCGGGAAGGCCCCGCATTGCGCTTGATCTTCGGGGGAAGCAGCTTCTGCAACCAGCTCATCGAGGGGCCTCCTGTCGCACTGCCCTGCCACCGCGGACATGCATGGTGATGGCGTCAGGCATCCATGGCCTGCCGGATCTCGCTCACCAGGCGCTGCAGATTCTCCAGCATCGCTGCCGGCGGCGAGGACTCGATCTCCTGCACCAACCGGCTGCCGATCACGACAGCATCCGAGATGCCGGCAATGGCGCGCGCCGTGGCGCCATCGCGGATGCCAAATCCGACACCGATCGGCAGGTTGACCCGGCTGCGGATCTGCGGGATCCGCTCGGACACTTCCGTGAGATCGATGTTGGCTGCGCCCGTCACGCCCTTCAGCGAGACGTAGTACACGTAACCGCTGGCGAGACGGGCGACACCGTCCATGCGCGCTGCCATGGACGTCGGCGAGAGCAGGAAGATGGAGTCGATGCCACGACTGCGCAGCTTCAGCGTGAGCGGCTCGCTCTCCTCGGGCGGATAGTCCACGACGAGAACGCCGTCCACACCCGCCGCGGCTGCGGCCTCCGCGAAGGCATCGTAGCCCATGGCCTCGATGGGATTCGCGTAGCCCATGAGGACCACGGGCGTCTCGCTGTCGCGCGTCCGGAACTCGGTGACGAAGCCCAGCACGTCACGCAATGAGGTTCCGTGCTTCAGGGCGCGTTCGCTGGACCGCTGGATCGTCGGGCCGTCGGCCATCGGATCGGAGAACGGCACCCCCAGTTCGATGATGTTGGCCCCCGCTGCGACCAGGGTGTGCATGATCGGCACGGCCGACGCGTTGTCGGGGTCACCGGCGGTGAAGAACGGAATGAGCGCCTTGCGGCCCGCAGCCTGGAGCTTTTCGAACGTGGCGAAGATGCGTGACATTGGGGGTTCTGAGATCCGTGGTCCGTGGTCTTGGAATGGTGGGCGCAGGCAGTGGAACGGGGCGTCGCGCAGTCGACGATGCGCTGCGTACCCTCCGCCCCGTCGGTCACTGCCTCACAGCGAGAGGCCGGAACGCTGCGCGACCGTGGCCATGTCCTTGTCGCCCCGCCCGGACAGATTCACGAGCAGCACCTTGTCGCTGCTCATGTCGCGCGCCATCTTCACGGCGTGCGCCACGGCGTGGCTGGACTCGAGCGCGGGGATGATGCCTTCCAGGCGGCACAGCATGTGGAAGGCTTCCAGGGCTTCGTCATCCGTGACCGACACGTACTCGGCACGGCCGGTGTCTTTCAGCCACGCATGCTCGGGGCCGACGCCCGGGTAGTCCAGACCCGCGGAGATGGAGTGCGTCTCGATGATCTGGCCGTTGGCATCCTGCATGAGGTAAGTGCGGTTGCCGTGCAGGACGCCCGGCGTGCCTGCGCACAGCGTCGCGGCATGCTTGCCCGTCGCGAGACCCAGGCCGCCCGCCTCGACACCGATGAGACGCACACCCGTGTGGGGGATGTAGGGGTAGAACGCACCCATGGCATTGGAGCCTCCACCGACGCACGCGAGGATGGCATCCGGCTGGCGGCCGATGACATCCGGCATCTGCGTGAGCAGTTCGCGGCCGACCACCGAGTTGAAATCGCGCACCATCATCGGGTAGGGGTGCGGGCCGGCAACGGTGCCGATGATGTAGAAGGTCCCCTCGACGTTCGTCACCCAGTCGCGCATCGCCTCGTTCAGGGCGTCCTTCAGCGTGCGGGAGCCGCTCTCCACCGGGACGACCGAGGCGCCGAGCAGCTTCATGCGGTAGACGTTCTGCGCCTGCCGATGGATGTCCTCGGAGCCCATATACACGACGCATTCCATGCCGAATCGTGCAGCCACGGTGGCCGACGCCACGCCGTGCTGTCCGGCACCGGTCTCGGCAATGATCCGCTTCTTCCCCATGTGGCGGGCCACCAGCGCCTGACCCATGGTGTTGTTGATCTTGTGCGCGCCGGTGTGGTTGAGGTCCTCGCGCTTCAGCCAGATCTGGGCGCCGCCCGCCTTCTGGCTCAACCGCTTCGCGTGGTACACCGGGCTCGGGCGACCCACGTAGTGCTTCAGTTCGTGCTCGAACTCGGCGACGAAGTCGGCATCGTTGCGCAGGGCCTCGTACTGCGTGCGCAATTCGTCCAGCGCGTGGATCAGGGTCTCGGCGACGAACACGCCACCGTAGGGGCCGAAATGGCCCTTGCTGTCGGGAAGGTCATACATCTGCATCGCGAACTCCTCGCACGAATGCGGCCATCTTGTTGTGATCCTTGATGCCCCTGGACTGCTCCACGCCGCTGGAGACGTCCACGGCCCATGGTTGGACGGTGCGGATCGCCTCGGACACATTTCCGGCGTGCAGGCCGCCCGCGAGAACGACGGGGATCGGAAGGTTTCGCGGGATCGCGGACCAGTCGGCTTGGACACCCGTACCCCCTGCCACACCGGGAACATAGGCGTCCACCAACAGCGCGCGAGCCTTCGCGTGAAAGCCGGCCGATTGTAGCAAATCGACTCCCGGCGCCGCTGCTATCGCCTTGATGTACGGTCGATCGAAGCCCTCGCAGTACGCCGGGGACTCGTCGCCGTGGAACTGGAGCAGGTCGAGCGGCACGACGGAGAGGACGGCTTCGACCTCGGCCGGCGACGCATCGACGAAGAGACCGACCGTGGTGACGAACGGCGGCAGCCTGGCGATCACGTCCAGCGCGCGGGCGGCGGTGACGTGCCGCGCACTGCCTGAGTAGAAGATGAGGCCGATGGCATCGGCGCCCAGTTCGGCGGCGCGCAGGGCATCCTCGGGTCTGGTAATGCCGCAGATCTTGATGCGGGTGGGCACGTGACGACCTGTCAGGGAAAGTGGAAGTCCGGACTCTGCAAGGGCAGGCCGGCCGCGGGAGGGTACTCCACTGCGCTCAGATAGAGACCGTCCGGCGAGAACGTCGGCGGGGCCAGTCGCCGGTCCCGGGCATCGCGGATCTCGGCCAGCGCCTCGGGGGACATCCGCCCGGCGCCGACGTAGACGAGCGCCCCCACGAGATTGCGAACCATGTGCTGCAGGAAGGCGTTGGCCTGGAACTCGAAGCGGAGGTACGGACCGACGAGCGCGATCTCGCAGCGATGAAGCGTGCGCACCGGCGTCCGCGCCTGGCACTCGGCGGCGCGGAAGGCGCTGAAGTCGTGCTCGCCGACCAACCGCGCCGCGGCAGCCTGGAGGGCGCCGAGATCCAGGGCACCGTGCCACCAGCCAACGCGCCCTTGCAACAGCCCCGGCCGCGCGCCGCGTGGCAGCAGCCAGTAGCGATAGGTCCGCGACAGCGCGTCGAACCTCGCGTGGAAATCGGGAGCGGTCTCGCAAGACCAGAGGACGCTCACACCGTCAGGCAACTGGCTGTTCGTCCCCCGTACCCACGCCGTCGAGGCGCGTGACGTGTCGGTGTCGAAATGCACGACCTGTCCGGTGGCGTGCACGCCGGTGTCGGTGCGGCCTGCACAGATGGTCTGGACCGGATGGCAGGCGATCTTCCCGAGAGCACTCTCGAGAACGTCCTGGACCGTCGCGCCACCGGGCTGCGTCTGCCAGCCGTGGAACGCGCTGCCGTCGTACTCGAGGCCGAGCGCGATCCTCAAGCGGACGCCTCCCGGGGGCCGGAAACGCACGGCGCCGCTCGAAGCGGCGCCGTGGTCGTCACGTGACGGATGGCATGGTTGCCTATTGAAGCGTCCCCATCAGGGCCTGGGCAGCGGTGCGCTGTTCCGGGTCACCCTCCGCGATCACCTCGTCGAGGATTTCACGGGCACCTTCACGGTCACCCATCTCCTGATAGGCCTTTGCCAGATCGAACTTGGTCTGCACGTCGTACCACTTCTCGTCCCTCGCCACTGGCGCTTCCGAGCTGGCCTCGCTCTCACCGAGCTCGAGACTGATGCCCGACAGGTCCAGGTCCGGAGCCGCACTGGCAGGGGCTGCCGGAGCGTCCGTGTCTTCCAGCGGCGGGGAATCGAGCTGCAGCGTGCTGAGGTCGAAGCTCATGCCGTCGATGTCGCCAGAACCGCCGGCGATGGCCTCGTCGTCGGCCTTGGCCGTGGCATCCCCGAGATCGAAATCGAGACCGAGGTCGTCAGCGGCCGCCGCGGCCGAGCCTGCCGGAATACCGGGCAGGGTCGGCAGGTCACCGGTATCGGGCACGCCGAGCGATGCCGTCGGATCGAACGCCTCCATCTGCGTCGTCGGCAGGATCTCGTCGGCAGTCGTGATGAGGGTCTTGCTGGGGTCCAGGATGTCGCTCGCGTCGGAGCCGCTGCCGGTGAGATCGCTGAGATCGATGTCGGTCGAAGTCGCCGCCCGATTCGACAGCTCGTCGCCCAGTTCCCCGAGATCGATATCCGTGGACGACGCACCCGACGGTGCTTCGTCGAAACCCAGGTTGAAATCGAGATCGTTGCTGCCGGCGTCGCCCGGGAACGCGGACATCTGGACGGTCGATTCGCTCCCCGGGAAAGTCCGTTGCGTGTCGTCCTCATCCGGTCGGCCGGAGGCGTAGCGCGGATTGCCAGGATCGAGCTGATAGCCGAGCTTCGCTGCCTTCTCCCACAGCTCGCCCTCGGCGTTGGTCCCCATCTGGAGGTCCTTCGCGACATCCTCGAAGGCGATCGGATCACCGCGCTTCGCGTAGATCTCGAGAAGCTTCGAATGCAGTTCGTAGCGGGTCGGCGTGGCGACGATCGCTTCCCGCAGGCGCTCCTCGGCCTGGGCATCGCGCCCATAGATGAGGAAGACCTCCGCCTCGGCCAGCGGATCGCTGCCATCGCCCGCGACCGGCTGAGTGGCTTCGTCCTCCGCCTCGGCCGCGGCAGCCGCTGGCGCTGCGGTGTCTTCGGCGGCGTCCTCGGTGGCGCCGCCCGTGTTGCGACGACGCTTCCAGGCCATGAACCCGAGACCACCGAGTGCGGCGAGCACTCCTGCACCGCCTGCCAGATACAGCGGCTCGCCGAGGATCACGTCGACCAGGCTGGGAGGTGGCGGAGGGGGCGTCGGCACGAACGGCTTGCGCGGGCGCGGCGGCGGCGGCGGTGGGATCGGCGTCTCCGCCGGCGGGGGTGTCACAGCTGCCGGCTCTGCAGGGGCTGGCGCTGGCGGGGGAGTGGCTTCGGACTTGGAAGGAACCAGCGACGGCACTTCGCCGGCCGGCGGGGCTTTCGCTGCGGGTGCCGGCGCAGGCGGCGTCGGCGCAGACGGCGTCGGAGCAACCGGGGGCTTGAGATCCGCAGCGCTCTTGCTCTTCATCTCGACGAGCGCCTGCATGTCCTTGATCTGCTTTTCCAGCTGTCCGATGCGCTCGTTGGCATCGGCGACAGCCTTGCCCTTGGCGGCGACCTCCTCTTCCAGCGTACGGATACGCTGCTGGGACTTGCCGTCCTTGTCGGTGGTGCCGGTGGCCGCGGCGCCTGTCCCCTCACCCTTCGAGAGCTTCAGGACTTCCTTGGCGGGTTCCGCCGGCGCCGGCGTCTTCTCTTCGAGCATGGTCGTGACCTTGCCAGCGGCACTCGGCCCGGGCATCAGGTCATCGGCAGGCGCCGCCGCCGTCATGGCTGCGAGCTTCTCCCGGTAGGCGTTCCAGTTGGCCGCCTGGACCTTCACTTCCTTGCGGGCTTCCTCCGGCGCGACGTTCGCCGCATCAGCCGAGTCAGGGATCCGCAGGACCTTGCCGGCGCGCAGCCGGTTCATGTTCTTGCCTTCAAAGGCGTCCGGATTGCTGCGATAGAGAAGCACCAGCATCTGCTCGAGCGACAGGTCCGCTGGCTTGTTCGTCCGGGCGATCTTGCCGAGCGTGTCGCCGCGCTTGACCTTGTAATCAGCGGCGGAAGCCGGCGGTGCCGCGGAAGCGGAAGTCTGTGCGGGTGGAGCGGAGGCCGACGCTTCGGCAGCGGGGGCTGGCTCGGGCGTCTGCTGGATCGGTGCCGATTCCGCCCGCGGACGGGTCTCGACGGGCGGTTCCGCCGACTTCGACGGCGCCGCCTCGGGCGCCTTGGCCACCGCGTCGGGCTTCACTTCGGCCGGTGCAGGTGCGGACTGCACCTTGGTATCCGATTGCTCATCCGCGACGACAGGGGGATCGAGCAGGGCGGTGTAGGCGCGGACGAGGCGACCGGAGGTCCAGCCCAGTTCCACGAGGAAGTCGATGAAGGGCTCGGACAAGGGCTGAGCCGCCGTGATCTTCACGTACGGATCACCGTTCGGCCGCTTCTCGAGCGACAGCTTCAGATTGGAGACGTAGGCCGTGAACGGCAGATCGGCTTGCCGGAAGGCATCGGGCGATGCCATCCGTGCCGTGAGGGAGGAGACCTCTTCCTTCTTGACCGACACGAGGTCGATCTCACCCCGGAACGGCTGCCCCAGGGACGACAGCACCGTCAATCGACCCAGGCCTGCCGCCTCTGCCCCAAGGGACGCCACCGACAGCAAGAGCGCGGCGGCGGCCGCGCGCATCAGACGTTTTCCCACCGCGCCACCCTTAGACTCTAGGACTTTGGAAGAAAAATAACATCATGGGGTTAGGGTTGCAAGCTAATCTCAGCTCTCACATATACCCCGCTTGAGCTTCATTTTTCGGCGCATTTCACCGTGACTTAAGCCCAGCGTCATGATCGAACTGTAAAGATGGTCGAAAAGGGGACATCGCGACCCGGAGGCCGCGGCAATCCCGCAGTCGCAGCACGGAGATGGGACGAGGTCCCCGTCCCGGGGAACTAGGTCTGCCGTTCGAGCAGGATGCGGAGCATCCGCCGGAGAGGCTCGGCGGCGCCCCAGAGCAGCTGGTCACCGACGGTGAATGCCGTGAGGTAGTCACCCCCCATCGGCAGCTTGCGCAGACGGCCGACCGGCACTTCGAGACGCCCGGAAACCGCCGCCGGCGTCAATGCAGCCAGCGAGGCCTCCCGCGTGTTGGGGATCACCTTCACCCACTCGTGCGCCTCGGCGAGCATCCCGTGGATCTCGTCGATGGGGACATCGCGCGTCAGCTTGATCGTGAGCGCCTGGCTGTGACAGCGCATGGCGCCGATCCGGACGCAGACCCCATCCACGGGGATCCGCCCGGTCGGCAGTCCGAGGATCTTGTTGGTCTCGGCCATCCCCTTCCACTCCTCGCGGCTCTGGCCGTTGCCGAGATCCTTGTCGATCCAGGGCAGCAGGCTGCCGGCGAGCGGAAAGCCGAAGTGCTCGGTGGGAAAGTCATGGTTGCCCATGGCCTGATGCACGGCGCGATCGACTTCGAGGATCGTGGCGGCCGGATGACGCAGGGCGTCCTGGGCCGCGGCATGTGCTGCGCCCATCTGGTCGACGAGTTCGCGCATGTTCTGCGCGCCGGCACCGGAGGCAGCCTGGTACGTCATGGCTGTCATCCATTCGACCAGTCCGGCGCGGAAGAGCCCGGTCAGCGCCATCAACATCAGGCTGACGGTGCAGTTGCCGCCCACGTAGTCCTTCACGCCGCGATCGAGCGCCGCGTCGATGACGGACCGGTTCACCGGGTCGAGGATGATCACGGCGCTGTCGTGCATCCGCAGGGCCGAGGCGGCATCGATCCAGTAACCCTTCCAGCCGGCGGCGCGGAGCTTCGGGTGCATCGCATTCGTGTAGTCGCCGCCCTGGCAGGACACGATGGCATCCATCGCGACGAGCTGCGTGACGTCGTTCGCATCGCCGAGGGGCGGGAGGTCCTGACCGATCGCCGGCCCGGCACCGCCGACATTGGACGTGCTGAAGAACACCGGGTCGAACGCCCGGAAATCCTTCTCCCACACCATGCGCTGCATCAGCACCGAACCCACCATGCCGCGCCAGCCCACGAAACCCACACGCATCGTCGCCATCGTCGTGATCCCCGCTTGGTCGTTGTCGGTCAGCGGTGCGCGGAAAGCGCCGCCACCACTGCATCACCCATCCGCTCGGTGCCCACCGTCGCCTCGCCCGGTTTCGCGATGTCGGCGGTGCGGACGCCGTCGCGGAGGACGCGACGCACGGCGGTCTCGATGAGGGTGGCGCCCGCTTCGTCGGAGAAGGTGTAGCGGAGCATCATCGCCACGGAGAGGATGGTGGCGAGCGGATTCGCGATGTCGCGTCCGGCGATGTCCGGCGCGGAACCGTGAATGGGCTCGTAGAGCCCCTTGCCCGCAGCGTCGAGGGACGCCGACGGCAGCATCCCGATGGACCCCGTGAGCATCGACGCCTCGTCGGAGAGGATGTCGCCGAACATGTTGCCCGTGACGATCACGTCGAACTGCTTCGGCGCGCGGACGAGCTGCATCGCGGCGTTGTCGACATACATGTGCGACAGCGCGACGTCCGGGTACTCCTTCGCGACTTCGTTCACCACCTCACGCCAAAGGATGCTCGTGTCGAGCACGTTGGCCTTGTCGACCGAGCACAGCTTCTTTCCGCGCTTTCGCGCGATCGCGAACCCGGCGTGCGCGATGCGACGGATCTCGGACTCCGAGTACTTCATCGTGTCGAAGCCCTCGCGCTCGCCGTTCGCCAGCGCGCGGCGTCCGCGGGGCTGGCCGAAGTAGATGTCCCCGGTCAGCTCGCGCAGGATCATGATGTCCAGCCCTGCGACCAGTTCGGGCCGCAGGCTCGACGCATCGGCGAGTTCCTCGTACACCAGCGCCGGACGCAGGTTCGTGAAGAGCCCGAGTGCCTGACGGATCCGCAGCAGGCCCTGCTCCGGCCGCAGCGGGCGGTCGAGCGTGTCGTACTTCGGACCGCCCACGGCGCCGAGCAGCACCGCATCGGCGGACTTCGCGAGAGCGAGGGTCGCCTCCGGCAGGGGGTCGCCCGCGGCGTCGTAACCGGCACCCCCGATGGGGGCCGTCTCGATCTCGACGGCGTGGCCATCGGCCTTCAGGCGTTCCAGCACCTTGACGGCCTGGCGGACGATTTCGGGACCGATCCCGTCACCGGGGAGGACTGCGATCTTCATGGGGTCGACTCTGGATGGGGGATTGGCGCGTCAGACGAACAGCCAGGGCTGCGCGGCGCGATGGCGTTCCTCGAAGGCACGGATGGTGTCGCTCTGCTTCAGCGTGAGCCCGATCTCGTCGAGCCCTTCCACCATGTTGTGCTTGCGGAAGGCATCGACCTCGAAGCGGTACTCCTGGCCACCGGGGATCATCACCACCTGGCGCGGCAGATCGATCGTCAGACGGAACCCGGGCGTCGCCTGGGCTTCGAGGAAGAGCCGATCCACGACCGCGGCCGGCATGATCACCGGGAGCAGTCCGTTCTTGAAGCTGTTGTTGAAGAAGATGTCGGCGTAGCTGGGCGCCACGATCGCGCGGAAGCCGAAGTCCATCAGCGCCCAGGGGGCGTGCTCCCGGGACGAGCCGCATCCGAAGTTCTCGCGCGCCAGCAGGATCTGCGCGCCGCGATACCTCGGCTGGTTCAGCACGAAGTTCGGGTTCAGCGGCCGCTTGCTGTTGTCCATGCCCGGCTCGCCGTGGTCCATGTAGCGCCATTCGTCGAACAGGTTCGGGCCGAAGCCGCTGCGCTTGATCGACTTCAGGAACTGCTTCGGGATGATGGCGTCGGTGTCGACGTTCGGACGATCGAGCGGCGCGACGAGCCCGTCGAGGACGGTGAACTTTTCCATGCTCAGTACTTCTCCGAGCTGCGTTCCGGCGCGGCGCCGGCGTCCTTCTTCTCGTCCTTCTTCGACGCAGCGCCCTCGATCTTCTTGCCGGCGGCCGAGAGGTCCTTGCCGACCCCTTGCACGGTGTTGCATCCGGTCGAAGCGACGGCAGTCATGAGGACGAGAACGATGGGGAGGATCACGTTTCGCATGGCAGTCTCCGGTCAGAGGATCTTGCGGACATCGACGAAGCGGCCGGCGATGGCGGCAGCGGCTGCCATCGCCGGGCTCACGAGATGCGTTCGGCCACCGGCACCCTGGCGGCCTTCGAAATTGCGGTTCGACGTGGAGGCGCAGCGCTCGCCGGGCTCCAGGCGGTCGTCGTTCATGGCGAGGCACATGGAGCATCCCGGTTCACGCCACTCGAACCCCGCCTCGCGAAAGACGCGGTCGAGGCCCTCCGATTCCGCCTGCCGTTTCACGAGACCCGACCCCGGCACGACCATCGCGAGCTTCACGCTGGCGGCCACCTGGCGCCCCTTCACGACCGTCGCTGCCGCCCGGAGGTCCTCGATGCGCGAGTTCGTGCAGGAACCGATGAAGACCTTGTCGATGCGGATCTCGGTGATCGGCGTGTTGGGCTGGAGCCCCATGTAGTTCAGGGCCCGCTCGAGGGACGCGCGCTTCACGGGGTCCTCGATGCGCATCGGGTCGGGCACGTTGCCTTCCACCGAACCGACCATCTCGGGCGACGTGCCCCAAGTGACCTGCGGCGCGATGTCCGAGCCGTTGAGCACCACCGTCTTGTCGAAGGTCGCGCCCTCATCGGACTTCAGGGTGCGCCAGTAAGCGACGGCACGATCCCAGTGATCGCCCTTGGGCGCGAAGTTGCGGCCGCGCACGTACTCGATCGTCGTGTCGTCGGCGGCCACCATGCCGGCGCGGGCACCGGCCTCGATCGCCATGTTGCAGAGGGTCATCCGGCCTTCCATCGACAGGCCGCGGATCACGCTGCCGGCGAACTCGATCGCGCATCCCGTGCCGCCGGCGGTCCCGATGCGGCCGATGACGGCGAGGACGACATCCTTGGCGGTGACGCCGGCACGCAGGGTGCCGTCGACGCGCACCAGCATGCTCTTCGCCTTCTTCATGTTCAGCGTCTGGGTGGCGAGCACGTGCTCCACCTCGGAGGTGCCGATGCCGAAAGCCAGCGCCGCGAAGGCGCCGTGGGTGCTGGTGTGGGAGTCACCGCAGACGACGGTCATGCCGGGGAGCGTCGCGCCCTGCTCGGGCCCGATGACGTGGACGATGCCCTGACGCGCGTCGAGGAACGGGAAGTAGGCCTTGGCGCCGTACTCGCGGATATTCGCGTCGAGGGTCTCGACCTGGGTCCGGGAGATCGGATCGCGGATGCCCTGGTCCCAGTCCCGCGTCGGGGTGTTGTGATCCGCGGTGGCGACCACGCTGTCGATGCGCCACGGTCTGCGCCCGGCCAGCTTCAGCCCTTCGAAGGCCTGCGGGCTCGTGACCTCGTGCACCAGGTGGCGGTCGATGTAGAGGAGCGCGGTGCCGTCGGCATCTTCGCTCACCACGTGACTCGACCAGAGCTTGTCGTATAGCGTCTGCGGCTGCATGGATAGCTCTCCAGGAGAGCCGGCGATTATGTCACAGGGCCTCCGCCTTCCACAGCGTGCGCAGGGTCCATGCGGGCGCCGCCGGAGGCATCAGGTCTCGCGCCCGACCTTCAGCCATCGCGCCGTGACACCGACGGCCAGCAGCCCGGCGACCGCGCCCGCCGTGAAGGTCCACGCGCCACCGGCGTGATCCCAGAGGTAGCCGCTCATCAGCCCTCCCACGGCGCCGCCCGCACCGAATCCCACGCCCGAGTAGAGCGCCTGCCCTTTGGACTGGTGTCGGCCCCGGAAGAACCGATGCGTGAGCGCCACCGCCGCGCCGTGGAAGCACCCGAACGTGGCCGCATGCGCGATCTGGCAGATGACGGCCACAACCAGGGAGTCCGGCAGCCACGCCACCGCGAGGAAGCGCACGGCCGCCGTCGCGTAGGCGAACAGCAGCATCGGACGCGGGGACACGCGCTCGGACAGCCGTGTCCAGGTGAAGAAGACGATGATCTCGGCCAGCACGCCCAGCGCCCAGAGCGCGCCGACGCCGCCCTTGCTGTAGCCATGATCCACGAGCCAGATGGAGTAGAAGGTGTGGAACGGGCCGTGGCTCACCGCCATCAGGAAGCACCCGGCGAAGAGCGCGAGCACCTCGGGCCGGCGCACGACATCCCACACGCCGTGAACGTCATCTTGATGCACATGGCGGGGCGCCTCGGTGAGGAAGAAGGCGGACGCCGCATGCAGAGCAAGCAGCCCGAGGATCAGCCACAGCAGCGACCGCACGCCGGCGAAGTCGAGCAGTTGCCCGGTGCCCACGACCACGAGAACGAATCCCACCGACCCCCACGCCCGGATCTTCCCGTACTGTGTGAAGCGGTCGCCGAGGTGCGCCATCGTCGTGGCTTCGACGAGCGGCAGCGACCCGCACCAGAACAGATTCATCACCGCGATGACGGCGAAGAGCCACGCGTACGACGTCCCGAAGAAGGTACCGGCGAACACGAGCAGCGTCATCGTCGCCGTGAATCGGACGAACGGGATCCGTCGCCCTTGATGGTCCGCGAGCCAGCCCCACACCGCGGGCCCGAACATCCGCGTGACCGGCACCACGGCGAGCAGCGTCCCGATCTGGGCAGCCGAGAGCCCGACGGACTTCAGGTAGAGGGGCCAGAACGGCGCGAAAGCGCCGAGGAACGCGAAATAGCAGAAGTAGAAGGTCGCAAGCCGAGCGGCAGGCACATGGTGCGTCATGGCAGCGCCTCCCGACATGGCGGGAACCGCTGCGCCGCACGTTTCAACGCGCAGTTCATGCGAGTCACCGGTCCGAGGCCAGACGCCAAGCCACCCAGCCGAGCACGGACAGGATGCCGAGCCATCCGATCAGGCGCACCACACCGGCGAGCGAGCCGTCCAGGTGCAGCACGCCCCAGCGGGTGAGGATCTCGGTCCAATCGTGATCGCCGCCCCCCACCAGGGGCAACGCCTGCGCGCGGGCGTCTCCCATGTATCTGGCGATGTTCCAGAGGTTCTCGCACAGCCAGACCACACCGAGCGCACAGCCCGCGATCTCGCGCCGCCGCCAGCCACGCCC
>VYME01000156.1_pt1 | contig 28737 bp, 32 predicted proteins | sample 5115281 | NCBI WGS metagenome assembly VYME01 (sample SAMN12291780, study PRJNA351875) | freshwater metagenome | isolation source: freshwater lake | place: USA: Michigan, Wintergreen Lake | collected 2013-08-08
GCCGCCCGCCCCGGTGCCGCGCCGGGCCGCTCCGCCCGCGCCGCAAGTGCAGCGTCCGGCGCCGGTTCAGGACGAGGCTCGGCCGGCCGTTGGCGGCGGCATGCCGTCCGAGAGAGTTACCCAGGCGGAAACCGATTTTCTGCTCGCGCAGATCCTGCGCAATTGGCTGCTGGACTATAGCAATCCGCGCTTCGCCAAGATCCAGATCACGTTCGTTTTCGTGATCGAACCCGACGGCATGTTGCGCGACGAGATGAATGCGCGCGCGCCGCTCGACTACCGGCGGATCATCGGCGACTACGACGCGATCGTCGCGGCATCGGCGCGAACCCCCGAAGCGCGAGACGCGCGCTCGCTGCTCGAATCCTTCGTCGTCGCCGCGCGCGCCGCTCAGCCTTTCGTCCGCCAGCCGGGCGCGCCGCCCGCCACGCAAGCGCGCATGCTGGAGATCCGCTTCGTGATGGGCGATCTGCCACCGCGCCGATGACGAGGCTGACGACGCCGCACGAAGCCGCGCGAATGCTGGCTTCGCGCATTCGCGGCGGCGTTTCGCCGCTTCGAATCGCGCCGCCGCAACCGTCGTAAAAGACCGGATTTCCGGTGTTTTTCGGATCGGAGGCGCAAGAAATACCGATTCCATGGGCATTTCTTATTTTTTTGTGCTTGCCCCGAATCGGTCGAAGGGGCATACCGATTCGCAGCCACCCTCTCCGATTCGCTTCGAATCGCCCGTAAATCCGGGCTTCGATGCGGGTGCGAGGGGATGGGGGCGGCGCAAACCGAAGGCCCGACGGACGGCGCATCAGCGCGTTCGAGGTTCCCGTCGGGGCGTCGAAAAGGAAGAAACCCGTTAGAGGAGGCCTACCTCAATGGCCGAGAAGCAGGAAGTCGTTACGCTCAAGGCGATCGCGTACGAGCTCGCCGAAAAGCATGAGATCCCCAAGAAGCAGTCGGTCGAGATCCTCGACGGCTTCGTCGCGTCGCTGACGAAGAGCCTGAAGAAGGGCGCCAAGATCCGCGTTCCGGGCCTGGGCATTTTCCAGGTTCGCAAGCGCCCGGCGCGCCTCGGCCGCAACCCGGCCACGGGCGAGCAGATCAAGATCAAGGCGTCGAAGAAGGTCGCTTTCCGCGCCGCCAAGGATCTCAAGGAAGCCGTCTGAGCTTTCTTGTCCGGCTTTCGGGCCGGTACAAAAGCGCGGGAACGCATCGCCGTTCCCGCGCTTTTTCTTTGGCGACGTTTCCGGCGATCGTATTCGAACCGGCGCGGGCGTACCGGTTCTACGCGGTGGAACCTGCCTGTTGCGCGCGCGCCGTACGCAACGTTGTGTTGCGATGCGGAAGGGCGACGTCTCCGAACGCAATGTTCGGGTTGCCCAAGGCGGCCGTATCGCTTTAATCTGCCCCCCATAAATTCAACGGGGGAAGCACCTATGGCTGGCGTATCTGTTCGTGACGTTCGCAAGGCTTACGGCAACACGGCCGTCATCCACGGCGTGAACGTCGAAATCGCGGACGGCGAGTTCGTCGTTCTGGTCGGTCCCTCCGGCTGCGGCAAGTCGACCCTCCTGCGCATGATCGCGGGTCTGGAAGAAATCACGGGCGGCGAAATCTCGATCGGCAATCGGGTGGTGAACCATCTGCCGCCGAAGGAGCGCGACGTCGCGATGGTGTTCCAGAACTACGCGCTGTATCCGCATATGACCGTGCGCGACAACATGGCGTTTTCGCTGACGCTGCGCAAAGCCGACAAGGCCGAGATCGAAAAGCGCGTGAAGCGCGCGTCCGAAATCCTCAACCTCGAAAAATATCTCGACCGATATCCGAAGCAGCTTTCGGGCGGTCAGCGCCAGCGCGTGGCCATGGGGCGCGCGATCGTGCGCGACCCGCAGGTCTTCCTGTTCGACGAACCGCTGTCGAACCTCGACGCCAAGCTGCGCGTCGCGATGCGCACCGAAATCAAGGCGCTGCACCAGCGCCTGAAGACGACCACCGTCTACGTTACGCACGACCAGATCGAAGCGATGACGATGGCCGATCGCATCGTCGTGATGCACGACGGCATCGTCGAGCAGATCGGCACGCCGCTCGAGCTCTATGACAGCCCGGCCAACCTGTTCGTCGCGGGCTTCATCGGCTCGCCTGCGATGAACTTCCTGAAAGCGAAAGCCAATGGCGGCGCCGTCGAACTGCCCGGCGGTTTGAAGCTCCAGGCGCCCAAGGGCGCCGGTACCGATCTCAAGGTCGGTATCCGCCCCGAGCATCTGACGCTCGCCACCGGCGGCGAAGGCTTGCCCGCGACGGTCAAGGTCATCGAGCCGACCGGCGCCGAAACGCTGGTGCTGTTCGAAGTCGACGGTCAGGACACGACCGCCGTGTTCAGCGAGCGCCATGCCTTCCGTCCGGGCGAGCAGATCAAGCTCGCGCCCAAGCCAGGCATGCTCCATGTGTTCGACGCGGCTTCGGGCCGCCGCCTCTAATGACCCTGCATCTTTACGCGGCGAACACCTCCAACGCGCAGCGCGTCAGCTGCGCGCTGGAGGAATTCGGCCTGCCGTACACGCTGCACAAGCTCGACCTTTCCAAGGGCGAGCAGAAATCGGCAGAGTTCCTGGCGATCAATCCGGCCGGTCAAGTGCCGGCCTTGGTCGACGACGCGGCCGGAGTGAAGCTCGCGCAGTCTTGCGCGATCCTGCTCTATCTCGCCGACAAGTCCGGCAAGCTGCTTCCCGCCGCGAAAAAGGCCGACGTGCTGCGCTTGGTCGCGTATGCGGCTTCCGACGTGTCGGGTGCGATCGGCGCCTATATCGGTTTCTCGATGTCGAAACTCGCCGACAAGCCGGTCCCCGTGGCGGAATGGCTCGCCGCGCGCGTCGTGACCGCGCTGGGCCAGGCCGACAAGGCGCTGGCCGACGGCCGCCCGTTCATCGCGGGCGACGAATTCACCGTGGCCGATCTGGCCCTCGCGCCGGCCGCGCGGCGGGCGAAGGATATTCCCGGCGTGGCGGATCTCGCCCATCTCCAGACCTATGTCGCGCGGATTTTCGCCCGCCCCGCGATGGCGAAGGGATTGGCCGTCTTGGCCTGATTCCGGCGCTGCGGCGCCATAAATCCGGCCGATTCGGCGGTAGAATCCGCCCATGTCGAGTCGCAGAGTGCCCCGGCGCGAGCCGAGTTTCGAGCGTTCTTCCGGAACTTCGGCCGGGCGCGACGATTCCTTGCGCGCCGATCCGGAGGCGCGGGGCCCTCGCCGGGCGGTAAAGCCCAAAGCCGCGAAAGCCGATAAGCCCGCCAAAAAGCGCGGCGGCGGGTCGGGGCGCTTTGGCCGAATCGCGAAGTTCGTCCTCAAATGGGGTTTCGTCGCCGGTATTTGGGGCGGCATCGCCGGCGCCGGCGCCCTCGCCTATTTCGCGCTGACCCTGCCGCCGATCGACCGGATCGAGCGGTTCGACCGCCGCCCGGCGATGACCTTCATCGACGCGAACGGCGAGACGGTCGCGACCTATGGCGACCTCTATGGCGGCTTGGTGCGCCTCGACGAGATGCCGGCCTATCTGCCGATGGCGGTGCTGGCGACCGAAGACCGGCGCTTCTACGAGCATTTCGGCGTCGATCCACGCGGCATCGCGCGCGCGTTTCTCGCCAATCTTCAGGCGGGCCGCGTCGTGCAGGGCGGTTCGACGATCACCCAGCAGCTCGCCAAGAACGTCTTCCTCGACAACGACCGCTCGGCGGAGCGGAAAATTCGTGAATTGCTCCTCGCCTTCTGGCTGGAGCGGCGCTTCACCAAGGAACAGATTCTCACCCTCTATCTCAACCGCGTCTATCTGGGGGCGGGCACCTACGGGGTGGAAGCCGCCGCGCGGCGCTATTTCGGCAAATCGGCGCGCGAGGTGAACGTCCACGAATCGGCGATCATCGCGGGTCTGCTGAAGGCGCCGTCGCGCCTGGCGCCGACCGCCAGCCTGCCGCGCGCCAAGGCGCGCGCGTCCGAGGTGCTCGACAACATGGTCGAGGCAGGGTTCCTCACGCCCGCCCAACGCCAAGCGGCCGGCGCGATGCCCGTCTCGAGCCCCAGCTTCACCCAAGCGCAGCGCGGCAACCGCTATTTCACCGATTGGCTGCTCGATCAGGTCCAGGGCTTCGTCGGCTTCGCCGATCGCGATCTCACGATCGTCACCACGATCGACCAGCGTTTGCAGCGCGCGACGGAGACGGCGCTGGCCGATATCCTGGCCCGCGAAGGTCAGCGCGCCGAGGTCGAGCAGGGCGCCTTCGTGCTGATGAAGACCAACGGCGCCGTGCAAGCGCTCGTCGGCGGGCGCGACTACGCGACCAGCCCTTTCAACCGCGCGACCGACGCGCGCCGCCAGCCCGGCTCCGCGTTCAAGACTTTCGTCTATCTCGCGGGCATCGAGCACGGCTTGAAGACCACCGACATCGTGTCGGGCGCGCCGCTGCAAATCCGCGATTGGCGCCCGCAGAACATCGACGGGCGCGTCTACGGCGACATGACCGTGCAGGACGCGTTCGCGCGTTCGGTCAATACCGCGGCGATCCGCGTGGCGCAGCAGGCCGGGATCGACAATGTGCTGCGCGCGGCGCAGCGTTTGGGCGTCGCCTCGCCTTTGCGCCGCGATCTGTCGATCGCGCTGGGTACGTCGGAAACCACGCTGATGGAAATGGTCGCCGCCTACGCGCCCTTCGCCAACGGCGGCGAAGGCGTCATCCCGCACGCGATCCTGGAAATCCGCGACGCGGGCGGCAACGTGCTTTATCGCCGTCAGGGTTCCGGCCCCGGCATGGTGATCGGCAGGCCCGCCCTCGCGGCAATGACCGAGTTGCTGACCGCGGTGGTGAAGGAAGGCTCGGGCCGCGCGGCGGCGCTCGATCGTCCTGCCGCGGGCAAGACCGGCACGACGCAGGATTATCGCGACGCCCTGTTCATCGGCTTCACCGCCGATTACGTCGGCGGCGCTTGGTTCGGCAACGACGATCGCGACGACATGCGCCGGATCACCGGCGGCACTTTGCCCGCCCGGTTATGGCGCGCGGTGATGCTCGAAGCCCATCGCGGCATGCCCGTGCGCCCGCTGCCGGGCGAAATTCCCATCGAACAGCCGGGATGGTTCGCGCGGCTGTTCCAATCCCTGCAAGCGCCGTCGGCCCCCGCGCCGGCGCCCGAACCGCAAGGTCAGGTCTTGCGCCCGCCCGCGCAGCGCGTGATCGACGAGTCCCAGCGGGACTATCGTGGTCTCTTGCCCGGCGATCCCGGCTACACGCCCAATCACGGCTCGACCAATTAGCGCTTCGCCAGCAACGCGAAGCTGACGAAGGCGGCGATGGCGCAGGCGAGCACGATCGCGGGCAAAGCCGTCGTGCCGCCCGAATGCAGCGCGCCGAACGCGATACCGGTCAACGCCGCCGTCGCCATCTGCATGAAACCCATCAGCGCCGATGCGGCGCCGGCCATCGTCGGGTAGGGGCCCAGTGCCGCGCCTTGGCCATTGGGCAGCACGATGCCCATGCCCGCCATATAGAGCATCATCGGCGCCGTCAGCAGCGTGGCGCCGGTCAACCCGGGCACGGCGAAGCCGCCGGCTGCGACCGCAAGCATGGTCAAGCCGCCCGCGACGTTGAGGGCGGTGCCCAGCCGCAGCAGCTTGTCCGACCCCCAGCTTTTGCTGAGCCGCACCGTCGTCTGCGCGCCGGCGACGAAGCCGATCACGCACAGCAGGAAGAATCCGGCGTACTCGGGCGGCGACAGGCCCAGCACCTCGATCAAGACGAAGGGCGAGCCGGAGATGAACGCGAAAAACCCGCCATAGCAAAGCGATACGACGAGCGCGTAACCTAGATAGGTGCGGCTGGAAAGCAGCAGCGCGAAATTGCGGAGAATGCGCCCGGGATCGGTCGCGGTCGGGTCCTTGTGGGCGTTGGTTTCGTCCAGACCCAGAACAAGTCCGGCCAGCAGCACGAGGGCGAAGGCGAGCAACAGCGCGAAATTCCAGCGCCAGCCGAACGCGACTTCGACGAAGCCGCCGAATATCGGGCCGATCGCCGGCGCGAAAGCCATGATCGAACCGACGACGGCGAGGGCGCGGGCCGCGCCGTCGCGACCGTAGACATCGCGCACGATCGCGCGTCCGAGCACAACGCCCGCACACGCCCCGGCCGCTTGGCCGGCACGCGCCCAGATCAGCGCCTCGATCGTGGGGGCCAGCGCACAGGCGAGGCTGGCGAGCGAATAGATCGCGATGCCCGCGATCGCCACCGGCCGGCGGCCGTAGCGGTCGGACAGCGGACCGTAGACGAGCTGCACCAGCGCGAACGCGCACATATAGGCGGATAGGGTGAGCTGAACGCGCGCCACGTCGGCGTCCAGCGCCTTGCCGATCGCAGGCAGCGACGGAAGATAGAGATCGGTCGACAACGGCCCGATCGCCACCATGCCGACGATCAGCGCGAAGACGACGCGCCCGGCCTTCACGCGTTCTTGCTTTCGGCGGGGGCGAGCCAGGCGAAGAACGCGACGAGAATCGACGCCGCCGCGACCGCGAGCGTCATCGACCGCGCGCTACCGTCGGCGAAGGCCGCGACGATCAGCGTGACGACCGCGCCCATGGCCATCTGGGCGAAGCCTTGCAGCGCGGCGGCCGTGCCCGCCATCTGCGCGAAAGGCTGCATCGCGGCGGCCAGCGCGGAGGGCAAGGCGAGCCCATATCCGAACATATAGATCACCATCGGCGCGATCACGGTGGCCGGCGACTCGACGCCCAGAAGCGAGACCGCGACGAAGGCCGCCCCGCCGGTCAGCGCGGCGCCCGCCCCGATACGGGCGAGCTTGTGCGACGGATCGCGGCCGGTGCGCTTGCCCGCCAAGGTCGAGCCGGTGAAATAGCCCATCACCGTGAAAAGCGGCATGAAGCCGTAGAGCGCGGGGCTCATCCCGAAGCCGTCGATCATCACGAAGGGCGCGCCGGTGGCGAACGCCATCAGCCCGCCGAAGAACGACGCCGTGAGCCCCGAATAGGCGATGTAGATCCGGCTGCGCAGCAACACGCCGTAATTGGTCATCAGCCGAACGGGATCGGTGGCGGCGGGATCGCGCTGGCGAATGCTTTCTTCGAGCCGCAGATAGGTCGCAAGCCCGATGCCCGCGCCGATCAGAACCAGCGCCGCGAAGGCGGCACGCCAGCCGAACAGGAGCTGCAACTGTCCGCCCAAGATCGGCGCCGCCGCCGGACCGGCGGCCATCGCCATGCCGATGAAGGCGAGCGCCCTCGCCCCTTGCGCGCGGTCGTAGCGGTCGCGCACCACGGCGCGCGAGATCGTGATTCCCACGCAAGCGCCGATACCCTGGATGAAACGCCCGGCGATCAGAACGCCGACCGAGCCCGCCGTCAGGCAGATCGCTGTCCCGACGAGATACACGATCACGCCCGCGAACAGGATGGGCCGGCGGCCGAAACGGTCGGAGAAGGCGCCCCAGAACAACTGCGCGACCGCGAAGGACGCCAGGAACACGGTCATCGTCAACTTCGTCTCGCCTGCGCTGGCTTCCAAAGCCTGGGCGAGCGAAGGTAGCGACGGCGTGTAAAGACCGATCGACAATTGGCCGAGAATCGAAATCAAGGTGAGCAGGACGATCGTGCCCGCCGTCGCGCGCGTCTGGTCAGCCATGCCGATGAAGCTTCGTTCCATGTTCGGCGAGCCAAGCCTTCGCGGCCCGATGATCGCCGTAGAGTTGCCCGACGGTCGCCCAGAAGCGGGGCCCGTGATTCATATGGGCGAGATGGGCCACTTCGTGCGCGACGACATAGTCGAGCACGAAGACGGGGGCCAGCACCAAGCGCCAGGAATAGGATAGCCGCCCGTCATACGCCGCCGAACCCCAGCGCGATCTGGGGTCTGCTATGCGCACCGCGCGCACCGTCTTGCCGATCCGCATCGCCGCGTCGCGCGACTTCGTCAGCAATATCGAGCGCGCTTGCGCGCGCAGGAAATCGCGTACGCGGCGCGCGACGAACGCCGGATCGCCGCCCACGCGCAAAACGCCGCCGTCGAGGCGCGCGGGTCCCGCCCCCGGAACGTGCTCGACGCGCACGCGATTCCCCAGAAACTCGAATTCGCCTCCCGCAACGAACGGCGCCGATTCGGGCAATCTTTCAAGGCGCTTGCGCAGCCAGTCGGCTTCGCGCCGGGCGAAACGCAAACCTTCTTCGATCGACACGTGCCATGGCACCGTCAGAGCGACGGCGCCGTCCGTCGGGTCCACGCGCAACGAAATGCGCCGCGCGCGCGGATTGCGCGTCACGCGAACTTGCGTGGTCCGGCCGGGCGCGACCAGATCGGCGACTGCCAGCGTGCGCTTGCGGCCTTGCTGATCGGCTGTTCCGCGCGCCAACCGGGAAAGGAGGGAGGACATCAAGCCCACGCTCCGTTTTATGGGCTTGCCCGTGACCGTTGCAAGCGCCGAAGATGGACGAAAACGTCCAACCGGGGGAGACCGAGTCCGATGCTGAAGCCCAATCAATTCAAACGCCGCCTGGCGACCGGCGCCAATCTTTCCGGGGTCTGGCTGCATTCGGCCTCGGCGTCGACGGTCGAGGCGTTGGGCGACGTCGGCTACGACTGCCTGATCGTCGATAACGAACATGGGCCTTCGTCCCTCGAACAGACGCGCACGCAATTGCTGGCGTCTTTCCCCTACGATTGCGGCTTGTGCGTGCGCACGCCGTGGAACGACCAAATCTATCTCAAGCAATTGCTCGATCTGGGCGCCGACACGGTGATGATCCCGATGATCGACGATGCCGAGCAAGCCAAGGCCGCCGTCGCCGCCTGCCGCTATCCGCCCAAAGGGCGGCGCGGCTATGGCCCCTGGCGCGCGATGATGCGCGGCATCCCGCTGGCCGATTACATCGAGTTCATGTCGGAAAATCTGTCCGTCATGCTCCAGATCGAGTCGGAAAAGGGCGTCGCGAACGCCGAGAAGATCGCCGCGGTCGAAGGCGTCGATATGATCATCGTCGGACCCAACGATCTGTCGGGATCGCTCGGCGTGCCGCAGAATTTCGAATCGTCCGTGCTGGAGCGCGCCATCGACAAGATCGTCGCCGATGCGCGCAAATCGAACGTGCCGGTCGGCACCGTGCCGCATGGGCCCTGGAACGCGCGCAAGCTGTTCGCGCGCGGCATGCGCTTCGTCGCGGGGACAACCGAGTTCGGCTTGATGCGCCGGGGCGCGAAAGCCGATCTCGCGGAGAATTTCTAGCGCTTGCGCGGCTTCTTGAACGTGCCAACCAGCTCCAGATGGCCGGTCCACAGGAACTGGTCGACCGGCACGACGCGTTCCAGCTTGTAGCCGCCTTCGGCCATGATCTTCGCGTCGCGCGCGAAGGTAACGGGATTGCACGAAACGCCGATCACGGTGGGCACGCGTCCGCGCGCGAAATTGCGCGCTTGGGCTTCCGCGCCCTCGCGCGGCGGATCGAAAATCGCGGCGTCGTAGGCTTCGAGTTCCGGCGGTGTGAGCGGCCGCCGGTCGAGATCGCGCGTTTCCGAGGTCACGCGCCCCGCGCGTTCGGCCTTACGCGCCGCGGCGTCCAGCGCCAAGCGCGCGGGATCGTTGCCTTCGACCGCATGCACGCGGGCGCCGAGCGGGAAGGTGAAGGTGCCGAGCCCCGCGTAGAGATCGGCGACGCGCTTGGCCTTGCCGATCGCGCCGACGACCTCCGCGACCAGAATGGCTTCCGATTCGACGGCCGCTTGCAGGAAGGCGCCGGGCGGGGGCTCGACCGCCACGCCCGAAACGTCGAGATGCGGCACGGCGCGCAGGACCACGATCTCGGGCGTCGCGCGGATGTTTTTGCGCCAGGCGATGCGCGGAACATCGGCCGCGCGCGCGAATTCGGCCAATTTCGCGCGGATACGCGCATCGGGCAGGCGGCCGGTGATGAGTATGTCGATGCCTTCCTTGGTCGCTGTCAGATGCAGATCGACGCGCTCGGATGCGTCCAGCGCTTCGCGCAGCGCGCCGCGCAAGCCCGGCAGAGCCGCGGCAAGGACCGGGCTCAGCACCTCGCAATTCGTCGCGTCGACGATATCGGCCGAGCCGTCGCGGTGGAAACCCAGCGCCACGCCGCTCGCCGCGTTGACGGCGGCGAGATCGGCGCGCCGTCGCGTGTGCGGCGGGATCGCGCGCAAGGGTGCAATCTCCGGCGACAGCCCGGCGCGGTTCAACGCGTCGCGCAGCAGACCGGTCTTCCATTCGGCATAGGCGGCCGCTCCCAGATGCTGGATCGAACAGCCGCCGCACGCGCCGAAATGCGCGCAAGGCGGCGTCACGCGCGCGGGCGAGGACGTCAGGATATCGACCGCTTCCGCGCGATTGGCTTTGCCGATCGTCGCGCGCACGCGCTCGCCGGGCAAGGCGCCGGGCACGATCACGCGCGACCCTTCGGCGGTCCTGGCCAAGCCGTCGCCGCCCGACCCCAGGGCATCGACGGTGAACTCGATCCCCATCATTTTCGCAGGCGCTGCATCTTCAGCGCGGCGGGCGCGGGGCGAGGTCGAGACGGCCCGGGCGCTTCTTCTTGAGCGCGAAGACGTAGGAGATGACTTCCGCGACGGCCTTGTATTGGTCGGGCGGAATCTCCTCTTCGAGGTCCACGGTGGCGTAGAGCGCGCGCGCGAGCGGCGGATTCTCGACGATCGGCACCTGCGCATCGGTCGCGATTTCGCGGATGCGCAGCGCGACGAGATCAACGCCCTTGGCGACGCAGATCGGCGCGGGCGACTTGGCTTCGTCGTAGCGCAGCGCGACGGCGTAGTGGGTCGGGTTGGTGACGATCACCGTCGCCTTCGGCACTTCGGCCATCATGCGTTTGCGCGCGCGCTCCATGCGCATCTGCTTGATGCGGCCTTTGATGACCGGATCGCCTTCGGACTGTTTGTACTCCTCTTTGATTTCCTGCTTGGTCATGCGCAGGCGTTTCATGTGCTGGTAGCGCTGCCAGAACCAGTCGAGCCCGGCGATCGCGGTCATGACCGAGATCACCGCGATCATCACGGCAATGGTCATGTCGCCCATGATGGGACCGAGCTGCAACGGCGACATGTCGATGAAGCGCTCGATGTCGTGCGTCTGGCCCGCGATCACGTACCAGGCGGCGGCTCCGACGATCGTGATTTTGATCAGGCCCTTGATGAACTCGACGATCGCGTTGGCAGAGAACATCCGTTTGAAGCCGGTCGCGGGCGAGATCTTGGAGAATCTCGGGATCAGCGATTCGGCCGAATAGAGGAAGCCGTTCTGCAGCCATTGCGCGGCGAGCGCCGCAAGGACCAGCAGAGCCAGCAGCGGGCCGACGGCGATCAGCGGCTCGATCAGCGCGTTGCCGATGATGCGCTGCACACCCGCGACGGAGAGCTCCATCTCGTGCGGCCGCTCGATGTAGGGAGTCATCGCGCCGGTGAGGCGCCGCCACGAATAGCTCGCGAACAGCGACAGCGCCAAGGTCGCGGTGACGAACATCATCCAATGCGTGATTTCGCGCGACGCGGCGACCTGGCCTTTCTCGCGCGCGTCCTCCAGCCGTTTGCCGGTTGGCTCTTCTGTTTTGGAGGATTCGTCGTCGGCTTCTTCCGCCATGGCGCGATCCTAGGGTTGGAGCAGCAGCGGTTCGAGGCGATCCATAAGACCGTGCTCGAAGGCCAGCATGGCGCCCGACATGGTGATCGCCAGCGCGAACAGCGAGACGGCGATGATCAAAGGCTGGGCGATGAAGAAGACCTGCATCTGCGGCATCAGCCGCGCGACCAGCCCCATGGCGACGTTGATGATCAGGCCGAAGATCAGGAACGGCGCCGAGATCTGCACGCCGATCAGGAAGGCGTTGGACGTCCAGCGCACGAAGGCTTCGGCCCAATCGCCGAACGGCACGACGGCGTTCGGCGGGAACAGCGTGTACGAATCGGCCATCGCGCGCAGCAGAAGATGGTGGATGTCGGCGGTGAAGATGATGGCCAGCGCCGCCGCGACCAGGATCGACGAAATGGCCGTGCCCTGCTGGCCGAAGCCGGGATCGAACAGCGTAGCGGCCGCCAAGCCGCCTTGCTGGGCGATGATCGTGCCCGCGACCGTCAGCGCCGACAAGCTGAATCGCGCCGCCAGCCCGATGAAGGCACCGACCAGCGTTTCTTGGGCGAAGATGCCGGCGAACAGGAACGGGCTTTCGGGCAAGGGCGGCACGCTGCCCGAGACGACGGGTGCGACGACCGCGGAGACGGCCAGCGCGGCGCCAAGTCGGATACGCATGGGGACGTAGACTTCGCCGAAGCCCGGCATCGCCATCAACGCCGCGCCCACGCGGACCAGAACGGCGAAAAAGGCGAAAGCTTCCGCAGGCAGCACGCCGATCAGCGGATTGATCAGCGCGCTCATCCCGCGCCGCCGATGCCGATCCCGACGGCCTTGGCCATCAGTTCGCGCGTGAATTCGATCAGCGTGTTCGACATGAACGGGATCGTCAGCACGAACACGGCCAGCAGGATCAGGATCTTCGGGACGAAAGTCAGAGTCTGTTCCTGCAGCTGGGTAAGCGCCTGGAACAGGCTGATGACAAAACCCACGATCAGCGCCGTCAGCATCAGCGGCGCCGAGATCTTGAGCATGACCCAGATCGAATCGCGGGAGACTTCGAGGACGTCGGCGGCGTTCATCTGGGAACGGCCCCTCCGCCGCTAGATTTGCATCCGGATGATTTCCTGATACGCGCCGACGACGCGGTCGCGCACCGCGACGGCGGTTTGCAGCGTCACTTCGGCGGCGGAAATCGCCTGCACGACCTGGGCGACATCGGCCTTGCCGGCCAGCGCGCGCAAGCTCGCCTGTTCGCCCGCGCGCAAGGAACCCATCGACGCCTTGGCGGCGTCGGCGAGCACGTCGCCGAAGGCCTGCACGTCGCCCGAGCCGCGCGCGCCGGCGCCGGCCGCTTTGCCGATGGATTGCGTGCCGGCGTAGGCGGCGGCGACGGCGGAAGGATTGATGGCCATTTAGCGTCCGCTCCGTTCTGCGGTTTAGCCGCGCAGCAGATCGATCGTGCGCATGATCATCGTCTTCGACGCGTCGATGACGTTGATATTGGCTTCGTAGCTGCGCTGGGCCTGGCGCATGTCCATCGCTTCGATCAGCGTGTTGACGTTCGGCGCCAGCACGTAACCCTCCTGGTCCGCGGCCGGATGGCCGGGGTCGTAGCGGCGCGGGAAGGCGGATTTGTCGGTGCCGATGCGCGACGGGCGCACCGTCTCGGCGCCGAGCTGCCGGTCGAGCACGTTGCGGAAGCTGATCGTCTTGCGGCGGAACGGATCCGCACCCGGCGTTTCGCCCAGGGCATCGGCGTTGGCGATATTCTCCGAGATCACGCGCATGCGCGTCGACTGCGCTTGCAGACCCGACGCGGAAACCTTGATGGCCTTCTGGAGATCCATGATCCGATGTCCTTACTGGCCGGGCCGCCCGATGGCGGCGCGCAGCATGGCGATTTGCCGGCGATAGATGTTGGTGGTGAGCTGGTAGTCCATCGACGTGTCGGCGACTTTCATCAGCTCCGTGTCCATTTCGACCGAATTTCCCGACAGCGTCGTTTCCTTGGCGCGCGGCGTGTCGACGCGATGCGGCGGCGGGATCAGCTTGCTGACCTGATGTTCGCCCGACGTCGTGGTCGCGGCCAAGCGCTGGGTCTGGCCGCGCAGCTCGGCGCGGAAATCGAGGGTGCGCAGATCGCGCGGCCGGTAGTTCGGCGTATCGGCGTTGGCGATGTTCTGCGCGAGCACCTGCTGGCGCTGGCTAAGCCAGTCCATCCGGCGGGAAATCATCCCGAACAGGGGCATCCGCGAGAAATCCATAACGCGCCTGGGTTCCGTGAAAATCCGCCGCTTTTCGCGGCGTTGAGAAAGAGTATGGCCCGTCGAAGGTTAACAGAGCGTAAATTATCCCAAATTTTAGAGAATTTGAAGTCCTTTCGATTCGATCCCAGAATCAATACCTTGTGGTGGAGGGTCGAGTCGCCCGCGACGGGGGAAGAAGAGGGTAAACTCTCGAATTCCCTCGGTGAACCGTCTTTTAAGAAACTTTTAGCGGATTTGTGGCCATCATGGTCTTGCCGAGTTTCGCCGCCGGAATCGCTAAAGGATCATCCGCCGTTTGGCCCGTCGACCGCCCCGCAAGCCTTTCGACCCGGACATCAACCGGGCCGTGGCTCTCAAATATGCCCGCGGCGACGCCGACGCGCCGCGCGTCACGGCCAAAGGCGAAGGCCTTCTCGCCGACAAGATCATCGAAGTGGCGCGCGCGCACGGCGTCGAAGTGCGGTCCGACCGCGATCTGGTTCGCTTGCTCGACACGGTCGATATCGACAGCCCCATTCCGCTGGAAGCTTTCCAGGCCGTGGCCGAAATCCTGTCCTACATCTACCGCCGTCAGGACAAACTCAAACCGCCGAAATCCGGCGAAAAACGGGAACGTTGACGCGATGCGCGCCGTGGAAGTTCTGCAGAACATCGTCGACATGACCCGCGAGCTGGAGGACGCGCGCGCGCGCGTGCATCGCGGCTTGACGATCGATATGGCCGGTTTCGATATGCGCGTGCGCGATCTGTGCCTGGCCGCGACCGAGTTGCCGCGCGCCGAAGGCAAGGTCTGCGCGGATGCGTTCGAATCGATCGCCGCGGGCCTCGATCGTTTGACCGCCGCTTTGCGCATGGCCGAGCGCGTCGATCTGAAGCCGGGCGCCAGGCCGTGATCGCCGAACCGCAGAACCTGTTTCTTTATGCCGCGGCGTTGGCCTTCGTTCTCGCGCTGGTCGCGCTGTTCGGCTGGCTCGCGCGCCGCTTTCTGCCGGGCGCGGGCGGGGGCGCGACGGGCAAGCGCAAACGCCTCGCGTTGCTCGAAGCCCTGACTCTCGATCCGAAAACGCGGGCGATCCTGCTGCGCCGCGACGACGTCGAACATCTGATCGTGCTCGGGCCTCACGGCGCGGTGAAGGTCGAATCGCTGAAAGCAGATCCGGAGGATCGCGCGTGACCCGCCGCTGGCTGCTGCTCGGATTGGCTGCTGCGGGAATCGCGATTCCGGCCGAGGCCTTCGCCCAGGCTTTCACGCTCGATCTGGGCGACGGCAGTTCGACCACGGGGCGCATCGTCCAGCTGATCTTGCTGATGACGGTGCTGACGCTCGCCCCGTCCATCCTGATGATGGTCACGAGCTTCGTGCGCATCATCGTCGTATTGTCGCTGCTGCGTACGGCCCTCGGCACTCAGCAAGCCCCGCCCAACGTGGTTCTGACGAGCCTCGCGTTGTTTTTGACCTTCTTCATCATGGCGCCGACGGGCGAGCGCGCGTGGCGCGAAGGCGTGTCGCCGCTGATCAACGGTCAGATCACCGAGGAACAGGCGATAGAGCGCACCGCCAAGCCGTTCCACGATTTCATGGTCGCCCATGTCCGCGAAAACGACGTCGCGCTGTTCGTCGACATCGCGCGGATCGAACAGCCCGCGTCGCCCGAAGCCATCCCCTATCGCGTGCTGATCCCGGCGTTCATGATTTCGGAGCTGCGCCGCGCCTTCGAAATCGGTTTCCTGTTGTTCATTCCCTTCGTGATCATCGACATGGTCGTGGCGGCCGTTCTGATGTCCATGGGCATGATGATGATGCCGCCCGCGGTGGTCGCGCTGCCGTTCAAGCTGATCTTCTTCGTGCTGGTCGACGGCTGGTATTTGATCGCCGGGTCGCTGGTGCAGTCCTTCGGCGGCGGCTAGAAAATACGGTTACAATTCGTTGTATCCCTTGAACCAACGCGAGTCGCGGGCGCAAGATTCCAGTGTCGAGTCGCCTGCGGCGATCGGGGGGCGTGTCGCCTCCGCATCTGCCCCAATCGGGTGACGAGGAGAAACCATGAAAAAATTCGCTGCTCTCGCCGCTGGTCTGATGATCGCCGTTGCACTTGCCGTTCCCTACCAGGCCAAGGCCGCCGCGTTCGGCGCCCCCGCCGCCGCCAAGTCGGCGGCAACGGATACGAGCCTGACCCAGGACGTCGCGACGAAGAAGAAGACGGCCAAGAAGACGGCCTCGAAGAAGAAAACGCCGGCCAAGAAGACGGCCGCCACGAAGCCGGCGACGCAGCGCGCGTAACCCCGCGCGCCCGTTCCGGCGAAACGAAAGGGCCCGGCGGCGATGCCGGGCCCTTTTGATTCGGGAGGCGGCGAACTATATGCTTACCGCACCCCGTTCCCGGCGAGGCCCCCGATGGCGAACGACGACGGATTGATCGGCCAGATCAAGCAGAAGCTGGTCGATTCCAAACGCAAATGGTCGCAGGAAGGCCGTTTGCTGACCGGCAAAGCCGCCGACCTCGCGACGCGCCTGCCGCCGGGCCAGCGCGAGGTGAAGAACTGGCCCGTCCTCGATCTCGGTATCCAGCCCGACGTTACGGCCGCCAATTGGCGCCTGGAAGTCGGCGGTCTGGTGGATTTCCCGCTGGTCTGGAACTGGCAGAAATTCATCGGCCACGCGCAGGAAGAATTCGTGTCCGACATCCATTGCGTGACGGCGTGGTCGCGCTACGACAATCGCTGGAAGGGCATGTCGACGCGCGCGCTGCTCGACCTCGTCAAGCCGCGCAAGGAAGCGAAATTCGTCGTCCAGCACGGGTTCGACGGCTACACGACCAACGTGCCGCTCGAATACTTCGCCGACGACGACGTGCTGCTTGCGCATGAATGGGAGGGCCAGCCGATCAGCCGCGAGCATGGCGGGCCGGTGCGCCTGGTGCTGCCCAAACTCTATTTCTGGAAAAGTGCCAAGTGGATCTCGAAGCTGGAATTCGTCGCCGAGGACAAGGCGGGATTCTGGGAGGTCCGCGGTTATCATATGCGCGGCGATCCGTGGACGGAGGAACGCTATGGCTAAGCTCGGGCGCCGGCTTTTCGCCGGTTTCGCGTTCGTCGCCGGCATGGCGGGTTACTACGGCTGGCGTCTGATCGGGCAAGTCGACGCGGCGCAGCTTTCGGCCGGGGGGCCGCGGACCAGCATGCGTGCTTGGGATATCGATTTCATTTCGATCGAAGGCGATGCGTTGCCGCTGAAGAATTTCCAGGGCAAGGCGCTGCTGGTCGTCAACACCGCCAGTCTTTGCGGCTTCACGCCGCAATACAAGGAGCTGGAAAAGGTCTGGGACGAATACAAGGATAAGGGCCTCGTCGTGATCGGCGTTCCGTCGAACGATTTCGGCGGGCAGGAGCCGGGCTCGGCGGCCGAGATCAAGGCCTTCTGCGAAAGTTATGACGTCTCCTTTCCGATCGTCGAAAAGGCGGCGACCAAGGGCGCGCGGCGCCACGAATTCTTCAAATGGGTCGCCACGGAATTGGGCGAAGGCGCGTTGCCGCGCTGGAATTTCTTCAAATATCTCGTCGGGCGCGACGGCACGCTGCAGGGGGCCTGGCCCTCGACCGCGTCGCCGTCGGGCGGCGAAATCCGCGCGGCGATCGAAAAGGCCTTGGCCGCGCGTGTCTGATTTCGTCCTGGCGCCCGACACGATACAGATCAATCACGGCTCGTTCGGCGCCACGCCGATCCCCGTTCTCGACGCCGCCGATGCGTGGCGCCGCCGATTCGAGGCCGATCCGACCCATTTCATGCGCCGCCTCTGGGCGCCGGCCCTGGCCGAGGCGAAGGCGTCGCTCGCCGCATTCCTCGACGCCGATGCCGACGGTCTCGCATTCGTGATGAACGCGAGCGACGGCGCCAATGCCGTTTTGCGCTCGCTCGATTTCGCCCCCGGCGACGAAATCCTCGTCACCTCGCACGGCTATCGCGCCGTCTCCAAAACGGTGGAGTATGTCTGCGAGCGCACGGGTGCGGCGGCGCGCGTCGCCGATATCCCGTTCCCGTTGACCGGCCCCGAAGCGGTGGTCGACGCGATCGATGCGGCCGTGACGTCGCGCACGCGATTGATCGTCGTCGATCACATCACTTCGCCCACGGCGGCGGTGTTTCCGGTCGCGGCTATCCAGATCCGCGCGCGCAAACGCGGCGTGCCCGTGCTGATCGACGGCGCGCACGCGCCGGGCCAACTGCCGCTCGACATCCAATCCCTCGCGCCCGATTTCTATGTCGGCAACTGCCATAAATGGTTGTTCGCCGCGAAGGGTGCGGCGTTCCTGTATGCCGCGCCGCAGTTCCGCGCCCGCTTGCATCCGGGCACGATCTCGCACGGCTACCGCCAGGGCATGGCCGCCGAATTCGATTGGGTGGGAACGCGCGACGTGGGCGCTTGGCTCAGCGTTCCCGACGGTATCGCCTACGGGGAGGATCTCGGTTGGGCGCAGTTGCGTCAGCGCAACAACGATCTGGCGAGCGAAGCGGCGAAGCTGCTGTCGCAAGTCTGGGGGACGCGTATCGGCACGCCCGATTCGATGCGCGCACACATGGCCAGCGTGGAAATCCCGCTGACCGGCCCGGCCGACGAAGCGCGCGCGCAGAAACTCTGGTCCAAGCTTTACGATGCGTACCGCATCCAAATGCCGGTGATCGCGTTCGCCGGCGCGCTATGGGCGCGGCCCTCGGCCCAGATCTACAATCGCGCCGCCGATTACGAAGCCTTGGCGAAGGTCGATTGGCGCAAGCTTGACGCCTGACCGGCGGCCGCGCCAAGTTCCTCCCCGATAAAAGGGGAGAGCCCATGTCCGCCGAATATCTGCTTGCCATCGATCAAGGCACGACGTCGACGCGCGCATTGATCTTCGGTCAGGACGGCGCGCCGGTTTCCACCGCGCAAGTCGAGCTCAAGCAATTTTTCCCGCAACCCGGCTGGGTCGAACACGATCCGGAAGAAATCTGGCAAGCGACAGTCGCGACCGTGCGTCAGGCGCTGGAAAACGCGCGGCTGTCGGCAGCGGATATCCTGGCGATCGGCATCACCAACCAGCGCGAAACGACCGTCGTTTGGGAACGCGGCACCGGACGGCCGATCCATAAGGCGATCGTCTGGCAGGATCGGCGCACGGCCGAATGGTGCCGCAAGATGAAAGCCAAGATCGGCGATGCCGAGCTCGGCAAACGCACCGGGCTTTTGTTCGACGCGTATTTCTCCGGGTCGAAGATCGCGTGGATTTTGGACAACGTCGCCGGCGCCAAAGCCGCCGCCAAGCGCGGCGAGCTCGCCTTCGGCACGATCGACGCGTTCCTTTTGTGGCGCCTGACCGGCGGCAAAGTCCATGCGACCGACGCGACCAATGCTTCGCGCACGATGGTTTTCAATATCGCCAAACAGGAGTGGGACGGGTCGCTGCTGAAGGCGTTCGGCATTCCGGCGTCGCTGTTGCCGGAAGTGAAGGACTCGGCCGCGGATTTCGGCGCGACCTTGCCCGCCTTGTTCGGGGCGGCGATTCCCATTCGCGGGATCGCGGGCGACCAGCAGGCCGCGACGGTGGGGCAGGCGTGTTTCAAGCCGGGCATGATCAAGTCGACCTATGGCACCGGCTGCTTCGCGCTCGCCAATACGGGTGCCAAATTTGTGCGCTCGAAAAACCGGCTGCTGTCGACGATCGCCTATCGCATCGGCGGCAAAGCGACCTACGCGATCGAAGGCTCGATCTTCATTTCGGGCGCCGTGATGCAGTGGCTGCGCGACGGGCTCAAAGCCATTCCGCGCGCGGCGGACAGCGAAATCTTGGCGCGCGGCATCGCGGACACGGGCGGCGTCTATCTTGTACCGGCATTCACCGGGCTGGGCGCGCCGTGGTGGGATCCGGATGCGCGCGGCGCGATATTGGGCCTCACCCGCGATTCCGGCATCGCGCAGATCGTGCGCGCCGGTTTGGAATCGACCGTTTATCAGACCCGCGATCTGATGGCCGCGATGAAGGCCGACATGGGGGCGGGGGCGAAGCTCGCCGAAATCCGCGTCGATGGCGGCATGGTCGTCAACGACTGGGTCATGCAGTTCCTGGCCGATCAGCTGGGGCTTCGCGTCAACCGGCCGTCGGTGACCGAGACGACGGCCTGGGGCGCCGCCGCGCTGGCGGGGCTGGGGATCGGCGCCTATCGCGGGCTCGACGATATCGCCGCGCGCTGGCGATCCGAACGGCTGTTCCAGCCGGGGAAGGCCCGCAAGGCCAACGACGCCCTCTATTCCGGCTGGCGGGATGCCGTGGCGCGGGTCCGGAGTGATTCGAAACTCTTGGGCGGCAAACGCGGCCGTGCTAGGACTCCGTCATAAAAGCATCACAGATCCGTCGCCTGACGGTCATCCGCGATGCCTAAAGCAGGCGGGGGGTCCCCAACCACCTGCCACATCAGAATAGGGAGAAGACATGATTTCCCGTCGTCACTTGCTGTCCGCCGCCGCCGGTTTGGCGCTGGCTTTCGGCGCTTCGGCCGCCTCGGCCCAGCAGCGCGTCCAGATCGATTTCTGGCATGGTCTTACGCAGCCGCTCGGCGGCATGCTTGAGCAGATCGCCGCCGACTTCAACGCGAGCCAGACCCGCTATCAGGTCAACGCGACCTTCCGCGGCGCCTATCCCGAAACGATGGTCGCGGCGATCGCGGCGTATCGTGCGGGCAATGCGCCGCATATCGTGCAGATGTTCGAAGTCGGTACCGCCACGATGATGGCCGCGCGCGGCGCCATCGTGCCGGTTCAGGACCTGATGGCCGAAGCGGGCATGGCGTTCAATCCGAACGACTACATTGCCTCGGTGCGCGGCTATTACAGCCTGCCCAACGGCGTGCTGATGTCGATGCCGTTCAATTCTTCGACCTCGATCCTGTTCTGGAACAAGGATCATTTCCGCCGCGCCGGTTTGAACCCCGACCAGCCGCCGCGCACCTGGGCCGAAACGCGCGATTTCGCGAACAAGCTGAAGGCCGCCGGCCTCAACTGCCCGCTGACCACCGCTTGGCCGACCTGGACGCAGTTCGAGCAGTTCTCGGCCATCCATGACGTGCCGCTCGCGACGAAGTCGAACGGCCTGGGCGGGATGGACACGCAGCTGCAGATCAACTCGCCGCTGCACGTCCGTCACGTCCAGACGCTGGTCGACATGCAGCGCGAAGGCACGTTCCGCTACGGCGGCCGCGACGGTGCGGCCGACGCGCTGATGGCCTCGGGCGAGTGCTCGATGATCCACGCTTCCTCCGGCTTGCGCGCGCGCCTGTTGCGCGAACTGCCCGGCGGGGTCGCCAATCTCGGCGCGGGCTTCCTGCCCTTCTACGACGACCATATCCGCGAGCCGAAGAACTCAATCATCGGCGGCGCGTCCTTCTGGGTGATGCAGAAGCCCGGCCGGACGCGCGAGGAATTCCGCGGCGTGGCCGAATTCTTCCGCTATATCGGCCGGACGGAAGTCGTCGCCAAGTGGCACACCGATACGGGCTTCCTGCCGATCACCACGGCCGGGTTCGAAGCGGTGCAGCGCACGGACTTCTACCAGCGCAACCCCGGTGCGGACGTGCCGGTGCGCCAGATGCTCCGCACGCCGACGACGCAGAACTCGATGGGTCTGCGGCTGGGCAACATGCCGGAAATCCGCGTCGTGATCCAAGAGGAGCTCGAACGCGCTTTGCAAGGCCAGCAAACGGCGAAGCAAGCCCTCGACCGCGCGGTCGAGCGCGGCAACGTCATCCTGCGCAACTTCGAGCGCGCCAACCGCGCCGCGGCGACCCGCGGATAAAGGACGACGACGAGTGCGGCCCGATCCTTCGCGGGGTCGGGCCGCTTTCGTTTCGAGAACATGCACAAGCGCGTCATCTTCAACGATAAGCTTCTGCCGTATCTGCTGCTCGCTCCGCAGATCGCGGTGACGATCGTCTTCTTTTTCTTGCCCGCGGGCCAGGCGATTCTCTATTCGCTCTATATCCAGGACGCTTTCGGCCACGACTGGCAGTTTGTATGGCTGGAGAACTTCGAAGTCGTCCTGACCGACTCGGATTACCTTGGCACGATCTGGCGGACGGTGCTGTTCTCCGGCGCGGTCACGATCTTGTCGATGGGCTCGGCTCTCGTGCTCGCGGTGATGGCCGATAAGCACATCCGCGGCGCCACGGTCTACAAGACGCTGATCGTTTGGCCCTATGCCGTCGCACCGGCCGTCGCGGCCGTGCTCTGGTACTTCATCTTCCACCCGTCGATCGGCTTCGCCTCCAAGGGCATCGTGGCACTGGGCTTCGAATGGAATTGGAAGCTCGATGGCGCGCAAGCCATGTCCATCGTCGTCCTCGCGGCCGCCTGGAAGCAAGTCAGCTACAATTTCCTGTTCTTCCTCGCCGGGCTGCAATCGATCCCCAAATCGGTGCTCGAAGCCGCTTCGATCGACGGGGCGGGGCCGACCAAGCGATTCTGGACCATCGTCTTTCCGCTGCTGTCGCCCACGACCTTCTTCCTGCTCGTGGTGAACGTCGTCTACGCGTTCTTCGACACTTTCGGCACGATCCATGCCCTCACCCAAGGCGGACCGGGCAAGTCGACCGAGACCCTCATCTACAAGGTCTATTCCGATGGCGTGCAAAATCTGGATCTCGGCTCGTCCTCGGCGCAATCGGTGATCCTGATGATCATCGTGATCGCGCTGACGGCGGTCCAGTTCCGCTACATCGAGCGCAAGGTGCATTACTGATGGGCGCCGAAGCGCAACGCAGCAATTGGTTCGCGCACGCGGTCCTGCTGTTCGGCGTGGCGATCTTCGCCTTCCCGATCTACGTCGCGCTGGTCGGCTCGACCTGGGATGCCGCGACCATCGGGCGCGGATCGATGCCTTTGGTCCCCGGGCCGCTCGGATTCGAGAACTACATCCAAGCCTGGACGACCGGCTCGGGCGAGCGCGTCACGGGCGCGCCGGTCGGCGGGATGATGTGGAACTCGCTGCTGATGTCGCTGGTCATCGCCTTCGGCAAGATCGGCATTTCGCTGATCTCCGCCTACGCGGTGGTGTTTTTCAGTTTCCCCGGCCGCATGTTTTTCTTCTGGATGATCTTCGTCACGCTGATGCTGCCGGTCGAGGTGCGGATCATTCCGACCTATCAGGTCGTGGTCGATCTGGGGCTGTTCGACTCCTTCTGGGGCTTGACCGTGCCGCTGATCGCCTCGGCGACGGCGACGCTGCTGTTCCGCCAGTTCTTCCTCACCATTCCCGACGAATTGGTCGAGGCCGCGAAGATCGACGGCGCGGGGCCGGTCCGCTTTTTCTTCGACGTGATCCTGCCCTTGAGCCGAACCAACATTGCGGCATTGTTCGTCATCCTCTTCATCTACGGCTGGAACCAGTATCTCTGGCCCTTGCTGATCACCAAATCCAAGGAACTCGAAACCATCGTGATCGGTATCACCAAAATGATCGGCACTGGCGATTCCCAGACCGATTGGAACATCATCATGGCCACGACGATCATGGCCATGGTCCCGCCCGTCATGGTCGTGCTGCTGATGCAGCGCTGGTTCGTGAAGGGCCTCGTGGACAGCGAGAAGTAAGGAACGGCCATGGCCGAAGTGGCGCTACGATCGATCAAGAAGAGTTTCGGCGACGTGGCCGTGATCCACGGCGTCGATTGCGCGATCGCCGATGGCGAGTTCGTCGTGATTCTCGGACCCTCCGGCTGCGGGAAGTCGACGCTGCTGCGCATCGTCGCGGGCCTCGAAACCCAGAGTTCGGGCGATATCGCCATCGGCGGCAGGGTGGTCAACAAGGTCGAACCCAAGGACCGGAACATCGCCATGGTGTTCCAGAACTACGCGCTTTATCCGCATATGAGCGTGCGTGAGAACATGGCCTATGGCTTGAAGGTGCGCGGGTTGCCCAAACCCGAGATCGATGCGGCGGTGGCCCGCGCGGCCAAGATCCTGGAGCTCGAGAAACTGCTCGATCGCCGTCCCCGCCAGCTTTCCGGCGGCCAGCGCCAGCGCGTGGCGATGGGCCGCGCCATCGTGCGCAATCCGGAAGTCTTCCTGTTCGACGAGCCGCTGTCCAACCTCGACGCCAAGCTGCGCGTGCAGATGCGCGTCGAACTGAAGCAACTTCACAGCCAGCTCAAGACGACCTCGATCTATGTGACCCATGATCAGGTCGAGGCGATGACATTGGCCGACCGCCTGATCGTGATGAACGGCGGTCGGGCCGAGCATATCGGCGCGCCCTTGGACGTCTATGCGCGCCCGGCGACGACCTTCGTCGCGAGCTTCATCGGCGCGCCCGCGATGAATCTTGTGCCCGGTACGCTCGTTTCGGGCGGTGTCGCCATGGACGGCATCAAGCTCGCTGTCGCGCATCCGGCCAAGGCGGTCGCCGGAGCCGACGTGACCGTCGGTTTCCGGCCTGAGACTCTGCATCCCGATTCCGGCGGCGCCATATCGCTGCTGGTGACGCTGGTCGAAGCGCTGGGGGCGGACACGCTCGTGCACGGCAAGATGGGCGCCGCTGCGGGCCCGATGATTACCGCGCGCTTGCCGGGGGTGGCGCGCGTGCGCGAAGGCGAGAAGATCGCCTTGCGCGTGGCGCCCGAAGACGTGCACCTGTTCGACCGCGCAACCGGCCAGCGGATCGATTGAGCGCGCTCGAGACCCGCGTGCCGCCGCCTTTGGTGGCGCTGATCCTCGGCGCGCTGGCATGGTTCGTGGACGGTCCGGCGCTCGATTTTTTCGGCCGGACGACGCTGGCGATCCACGCGGCCGCATTGGGCCTCGCCGTCGAGATCGTCGCGGCGTTGGCGTTCGTCAAGCGCCGCACGACGCTGCTGCCGTGGGCGCCCGAGCGCACCGAGACGCTCGTGACGTCCGGCCTGTTCCGCTTCAGCCGGAATCCTATGTATGTGGGCCAAGCGATGCTAATGGCGGCGTGGGTCCTCTATCTCGGGACTTGGATCGCGTGGCTGGCAGTACCGGCTTACGTAATCTACATGAACCGATTCCAGATCGGCCCGGAGGAACGCGCGCTGTCGGCGCTGTTCGGCGCCGACTACGATGCCTATCGCGCGCGCGTCCGGCGCTGGATCTGACCTAGCAATCCAGTTCGGTGAAGATCGGCTGGTGGTCGGAGCCGATCGCCTTCTGATCGACCCAGGCCCTCTTGATGCGTTTGGACAACTCGGTCGACACGAAACAGAAATCGATCCGCCGATGAGTCTGCGGCGGAGTGCAGGAATCGCAGGTCCAGTCCCGGGGATCGTTCTCGGCGCCGCCGGCCGCGACGAAGGCGTCGACCAAGCCGCCCGCATGGCTCATGCGGCCGTAATCGGCCGAATACGGGCCGGAGAGCCGCGTATAAAGCGGCGAGTCCGGCGTCAGGTTGAAATCGCCCATATAGACCGCATCGGCGGGCATCGGCGGCTGCGGCTTGCCGAAGGTCCATTCGGCGTCGTCGCGTTCGCCGCACCAAGCGCCGCCTTCCAGCGGCGCCGTGCGATGGATCTCCAGTAGCTTCTCGACCTGCGGGGCGCGGTCGCCGTCGCCCACATGGCTCAAATGCAGGGAGTTCACGCGCAGCGCCTTGCCTAGCGGCGAAACGATCACCGCCTCGATCAGCGAGCGTTGCAGGCTGTATTGCTTGGCGAGCCCCATTTTGGGCAGCAGATGATGGCGCGACGACACGATCGGAAACCGCGACAGCACCATGTTGCCGAACTGCGCGCGCCGATTGCCGGGTTGCCCGCCGCTCGCATCGACGTCGAAGCCGGGGCCGTAGACCCAATGATACTTTCCCCCGAGCAAGCGCGCGATTTCGGCGGCCTGGTCCATATCGCCCGAACGCGGCCAATGGCGCTCGACCTCCTGCAATGCGATGATATCCGCGCTTTCGATCGCCGCGCAGATGCGGGCCAGGTCGTATTTCAGATCCTTGCCCTTGCCGTATTGGATGTTGTAGCTCGCCAGAAGCATGTCGATTCCTCCCGCCCGACTATACCGCGCTTTGGTTTACATGTTCGCGATGGGCGCGATTTGGGGCGCCCAGTTTTCGCTCGCCAAGATCGGGATGCAAGCGGGGATCGCACCTGCGTCGTGGACGATTTTCGTATGCGTCGCGGCCGCCATCGCCCTTCTGGCCATCGCAAGGTGGCGGGGTGTTCGGATGGGCGATCTGGTCCCCCATACGCGCTATGCGATTCTGGCGGGCGCCACGTCGGTCGCGATCCCGAATACGGTCATGGCGATCGTCGTGGGACATGTGCCCGCCGGAATCGCCGCGATGCTCAATACGCTGTCGCCGGTCATGACCTATGCGATGGCGCTGGGATTTGCGATGGACAAAGTCCATCCGTTGCGCGTCGCGGGCATCGGCTGCGGCCTGATCGGCACGCTGTTGATTTTGGGCCCGCGCGCCAGCCTGCCCGATCCGGCGATGCTTCCGTTTGTGGCGCTAAATCTGCTCGTGCCGTTCTTCTACGCGCTGTCGAACATCTACGTCGCGCGCGTCAGGCCCGCAGGCGTCGACTCCATCGCGCTGGCGGGCGTGATGCAGGTCGGCTCGGTCGCCACCTTGCTGCCGCTGGCGCTATGGCAGGGACTCTATGTCCCGATTCCGCCGGCCCATGCGGGCGATTGGGCGCTGCTGGCGCTGGCGACGATGTACTGGATTTCGTCGCTGTTGTTCTTCGAGGTGATGCGCCTCGCCGGTCCGGTTTTCTTCAGCCAGACCGGCTTCATCAGCACGGTGTTCGGCGTGTTCTGGGGCTGGCTGTTCTTCGGCGAGACGCACAGTCTTTACATTTGGGGGGCGATGGCGGCCATCCTCGCCGGACTCGCGCTCGTCACCCGCGCCGGCCGCGACTGACGCCTAACGATTGTCGCGGATGAAGCCGCGCACCTGCGGCAGAATTTCCGTGCGCCAGCGCCGCCCGTTGAAAATGCCGTAATGCCCGACTTGGGGCTGCAGCCAATGCCGGTGCTTGTCGGCGGGCAGGTTGGGCGTCAGCGCATGCGCGGCGTAGGTTTGGCCCACGCCCGAAATATCGTCGAACTCGCCTTCGACCGTCAGCAGCGCCGTGTTGCGGATGGCGCCGGTATCGACCTTTCGGTTGCGGCTGATCCAGGTGCCTTCGGGCAACGCGTGTTCCTGGAAGGCGATGCGGACCGTTTCCAGATAGAACGCCGCGTCGAGATCCATGACCGAAAGATACTCGTCGTAGAACTCGCGATGGAACTGCGCGCTTTCGCCGTCGCCGCGCACGAGATGGTTGAACTGCTTCATCGCCGAGCCGACATGGCGGTCGAGATTCATGCTCATGAAGCCCGACAGCTGGATGAAACCCGGATAGACGCGGCGCATGAAGCCCAAATGACCCGGCGGCACGGTCTGCACGACCGTACGCTCGAACCATTCGATCGAACGGTCGGCGGCGAGCTTGTTGACCTTCGTGGGATTCACGCGTGTGTCGATCGGCCCGCCCATCAGCGTCATCGAACGCGGCGCGGTCTCCGGCTTCTCGGCCGACATCAGCGCGATGGCGGCGAAGACCGGCACCGACGGCTGGCACACCGCGATCACATGCGTGTCGGGTCCGAGGAATTCCAAGAACTCGATCACGTAGTCGATGTAATCGTCGAGGCCGAACGTGCCGTCGGCCAGCGGCACATGGGCCGCGTTCATCCAGTCGGTGATATAGACGTCGTGGTCGGGCAGCAGCGCTTCGACCGTGCCGCGCAGCAGCGTGGCGTAATGGCCCGACATCGGCGCCACGACCAGCACTTTAGGGTCGTCGCGATGCTGATTCGTCGCGCGCGCGAAATGCAGCAGATCGCAAAACGGCTTGCTCACGACCACGTATTCGGCGGTCGACGTTTGCGCGCCGTCGATCGTGGTGAAGTTCAAGCCGAAGGCGGGCTTGCCGTAGCGGCGCGTCGCGCGCTCGACCATCTCCGCGCCGGCGGCGAGCGCCCGGCCCATGCGCGTATAGCTGATCGGCATCAGCGGATGGCTGAAGACCTGCTGCATCGTTTCGGCCGCCAAACGCACCGGCGACAGCATCGTCTGGTGCAGATCATAGATCTGATAAAGCATTCCGATTTCGCCCGAAGACCCGCTTCTATTTGTCGCACCACGCTAATCCTATTCGGCGCGAAAGCAAGCGGCATTGCTGCGCCGCGTCATGAATCGCCCGCATCCCTGTCGATCAGATGGGCGAAAGAGCCGAAAACGGAACCCGCCCGCAACCCCATGACGCCAAGCGCTTTTCCGCGCGCGTCCGCGGCGGAGAACAGGGCCTCGCCGGGACCTTCGCGCAAGATCGCGGTGTAATGGAATTCGTGCGCGCGGAACGCGTCGCCCGCGCGGCCCAGTTTCGTGTCGGCGATCGAAACCACCCGTCGATAGCCGAGATGCAAGCGCCGCGCGGCGAACGACGTGTCGAGCGCCAGCAAACCCGCCATCGCGTGCGTGACGCCGTTCGCGTCGATCATCGTCCGGCCGAGAACCATATAGCCGCCGCACTCGCCGTAGATCGCGGCGTTGCGCGCGGCGGCTTCGCGCAATGCTTGCGGCAATGGACCGGCGGCGAGCGTGCCGCCATGCAGCTCGGGATAGCCGCCCGGCAAATAGATCGCGTCGCACGACGCGTCGGGCCGCTGTCCTTCCAAGGGCGCGAAGAACGACAGCGTGGCGCCTTGGCGGCGCCAGCCGTCGAGGAGCGCCGGATAGAAGAAGGCGAAAGCGTCGTCGCGCGCGATCGCGATGCGCGACCCCAAAGGCGGCAGC
>VYME01000157.1_pt1 | contig 28703 bp, 31 predicted proteins | sample 5115281 | NCBI WGS metagenome assembly VYME01 (sample SAMN12291780, study PRJNA351875) | freshwater metagenome | isolation source: freshwater lake | place: USA: Michigan, Wintergreen Lake | collected 2013-08-08
GCTGCGCAGCGCATCGCCCCCACGTATCTCAGCGACGCGACCGTCGACATCAGCGAAGCGGGCAAGCGCTATCGCGCGCGCTTGCTGGGCATCACGCAAGCGCAGGCGCGCGAGGCGTGCCGCGCGCTCGACAAACGCGACATGGACTGCATGACGCTCGGACCGTCGCAAAATCGCGCCTCGACGCGCGTCGCCGACGCGGATCCGCGGCGTAAATAACTTCGATCGGATCAGCGCCCGGCGCCGGCCATCGCCGACGGCGGCTTGGCGGCCGCCGGCGCCATGCCCGCCCCGGCCCCGGTGGCACCGTTGGTCAACCGGCGCAACTTGCCCTCGGTCACCATTTTCTCCAGCACCGAGAACACCTGCATCGTCGGCGCCCCGACGCTGTCGGCGATCTGGCCCAGGGAAAACGTGCCCTTGCCCTTCACCGCGGCGCGGATCAGGGGTTCGGCCTGTTCGGGCGTCAATGCCTTGGTCGGAACCGCCATACCGGGATTTTGGGCCCTTTGTCGGCCCCGCGCAAGGCGAGTTGCGGGCCGCGCCCGTCTATGGCATAGACCCGGCCCCGCGCTGATTTTCGGGCCCCTCGGGACCCGGAGCGCTGCCGTAGCTCAGTGGTAGAGCGCGTCCTTGGTAAGGACGAGGTCCGGAGTTCAATCCTCCGCGGCAGCACCAGCGGGGTTTGCGAATATCGCCGCTCCAAATCCGCTCAAAACGCCGGCAGAAGGCGTTTGACCGCATCGGCGACTTGGCGTTCCGAAATCGGTTTCGAGATCGCGGCGTCGGCCCCCATCTTCTTGGCGGCACGCAACGCGTCGTCGGGCGTCATGCGCGTGTCGAGCCCGCCCGAAATCGCCACCACCGGTAACTGCCCCCAATGCTCGCGCACATAGCGGATGCCTTCGACGCCGCCCATGCCGGGCATGAAGATATCGGTGATGACGATATCGGCGCCCAGCGTGTCCCACCCCGCGAGCGCCTGCTCCCAGGTCGGCTTCACGACCGAATCGAAACCGCGCTTGCGCAGATAGGCCTTCAGGATTTCGCCGATCGTCTCGCTGTCGTCGACGACCAGCGCCATCGGCTTGCGCTTGGTGCCGCAGCCTTTGCCGAGCAGGTCCTCGATCCGGCGCGCGAGATCGTCGTGCGACACGGGCTTCATCGACAGGAAGTGGGCGCCCGCAGCGCGGGCCGCCGCCAGCATCTCGGTGTCCGTCTTGTCGCGCTGCGGCTGGGCCAGCGCGATCACGCCCATATGCGGCCAGCGCTGTTTCAAGCGCGGCATTTCGCAGATCATCGTGTCGTCGAGACCGTCGACATCGATCACCGCAATTTTTGGCGCCATCGTCAGCCCCGCGACCGAAGGATCGCCGGGCATGCGCGCCGTTACCGTTTGGTAGCCTTTACCGGCAAGACCGGCCGCCAGCGCCTGCAACGATTCTTCGAAGGCGTCGACGATGAGAATGGGACCTTTCATGGCCCGGGGCACTTAGCCTGCCCCCGTGGTCCTGACAAGCCCTCTAGCGGCGTTGGCTACCGTCAGCTACGCAACGGCTCCAAGATAGAGACATAGTTGGCGACGGCGGCGCCGCCCATGTTGAAAACGCCGGTAATGCCCGGCTTAGGAACTTGCATGTCGCCGGCGCGCCCGGTCGCCTGCATCGCCGCCATGATGTGCATCGACACGCCCGTCGCGCCGATCGGATGGCCTTTGGCTTTGAGCCCGCCCGACGCATTCACCGGCAGCTTTCCGTCCTTTTCGGTGAGACCATCAAGGGCGGCGCGCGCGCCATGGCCTTTCGGCACGAGCCCCATCGCTTCGTATTGGATGAGTTCGGCGATGGTGAAGCAATCATGCGTTTCGACGGCCGCGAGATCCTCGAGCGCGAGCTTCGCGTCGCCCAGCGCCTTTCGCCAAGCCAGCGCGCAGCCTTCGAAATCGACGATGTCGCGTTTCGACATCGGCAGCAGATCGTTCACCTGTGCCGCGGCCCGCACCGCGACCGCCTTGCCGCCCAAGGCGAGCGCCGTCGGCAGATCGGCGAGCACCAGGGCCGCCGCGCCGTCCGACACCAGGCTGCAATCGGTGCGGCGCAACGGGCCCGCGACCAGCGGATTCTTGTCGGAAACGGTGTTGCAGAATTCGAACCCGAGATCCTTGCGCAATTGCGCGTAAGGATTGACCGCGCCGTTCTTATGGTTCTTCGCCGCGATCTTCGCCATCGCGTCGGACGGGTCGCCGTAGCGCTGCGCGTAGAGCTGCGCGATCTGACCGAATACGCCCGCGAAGCTCATGCCGGGGCGGTCCTCCTCCTTCACGTAGGAGGCTTTCATCAGGATTTCGCCGATCTTGTCGCCCGGCGTTTCGGTCATCTTTTCAACGCCGACGACGAGAACGACGCGCGCCTTTTTCGCCGCGATCGCGGTAAGGCCCAGATGCACGGCGGCCGATCCGGTGGCGCAAGCGTTTTCGACGCGCGTGGCCGGTTTGAAGCGCAAAGCTTCCGACGCCTGGAACACCAGCGACGCGGGAAAATCCTGCTTCACGAAGCCGCCGCCGAAATGGCCGACATAGATTTCGTCGACGTCGCCCGGCGCCACGCCCGCATCGTCCATCGCCTGGACCGCGACTTCCGCGATCAACGCTTCGAGGTCGAGCCCTTCGCGCTTGCCGAACTTGCCGTGCGACCAGCCGACGATGCATCCCGCCATAGCGCCCTCTCCGAACAAGCTCAAACGCGTCGAATACCGATATTTTATCAGGGGCTTGCCGATGCGGCAATTCGCCGGGCGCGCGCCGTCCAATTCGCGCGCAGAAATGTCACAGAAATAATATGGTTATTGAGGGGGACCGTTTCCATGACGAAGCCGCGCGACATCGCCTCCATCCGGGCGGGATTGCACCGCGCCTTGGGGCTGCTGCCAGAGGAGCGTATCGCCGCTGCGACGGGCAAATCGGCGTCGCTCTTCCGCAAATGCGCCGATCCGGACAACAAGCGCCATCGCCTGCAAGCCGAGGACGCCGTGGCGCTGGACGCGGCTTGCGTGGTTGCGGGCGAGCGCGCGCATATCCTCGACGCCTATCGTCAGGCGCTGGACGCGCGCGTGGCCGAAATGGGCGGGCCGTGCGCGCATCGCAAGCTCGATCCGTTGCGTCGCGTGGCGCAAGCGACGCGCGAGTTGGGCGCCGTCGCGGGCGCCGTCGTCGAAACCGCCGACGCGCAACCGCCCGCGCCCGAGACGACCCAGCGCATCGCCAATCTGATAGATCGGACGCTCGATACGCTCACGCATCTCAAAAACGATCTGCGCGCGGCCGCGCGCGAGACGGCTGCCGCGCAAGCAGCGGAATGACGGGAGCGACGTCAGACGTATTTTTCGCCGCGCGCGACGACGACGTCGCTGGTCCAGGCGATCGTCGCGAAGCGCGGGAAGTAGGCCTCCGCCAGATGCGCCATGATGCGCGACGCGACGTCCGGTCCGACGACCGTCTCGATGCGCAGATTCGTCTCGCCCACGCGCCCCGCGCGTTTGCCGCGCGAGCCTTCGCCATGGGCTTCGCAAGACGTATAGCCGCTGGCGCCCAAGCGCATCACGTCGGCGATGATCTTCGGCGCGATCGTTTCCTCGGCCACGATGACGACGAGTTTGAGCGGTGTGAGCATCAGCGTCCTCCGGCGAGATATTGCGCGAAGGCCGCGTAAAGCGGTAGACCCACGAGCAGATTGAACGGGAACGTGATCGCCAGCGACGCCGTCAGGTAATAGCCGGGCGAGGCGTCGGGAAGCGCGATGCGCACCGCCGCCGGCGCAGCGATGTACGAAGCGCTCGCCGCGAGAACGCCCAGCACCGTGGCGCCGCCCACGGACAATCCCGCGAGCCCGCCGGCCCACACGCCCAGCGCCCCGTGTAGCAGCGGCATCACGATCGCGAATCCGGCCAGGAACGATCCCACGCGGCGGAAATCGGCGAAGCGCCGGGCCGCAACCATGCCCATGTCGAGCAGGAAGAGGCACAGCACGCCTTGGAAGGGCGCCGCGAAAAAGGGCTCGACCGCGCGATAGCCCGAAGCGCCGGTCAGGAAGCCGATTACGAGGCCGCCCGCGAGCAGCACGATGCTTTTTCCGGCCAGCACTTCGGGCAGGGCCGCGCGCCAATCGGCCCCGCCGCCGGGGGCCGCGATCTTGGCGAGCATCAGCGCAACGACGATGGCCGGCACCTCCATCACCGCGAGCACGGCGGGCATGAATCCTTCGGCCGGATGGCCGAGGCCTTGCGCATAAGTGATCGCCGCGATGAACGTGACCGCGGAGACCGAGCCGTAATGCGCCGCGATGGCCGCCGCGTCGGCGACGCCGAAGCGGCCCAGACGGCGCAGGATGTGGAACGACCAGAACGGAATCGCGATACCAAGACCGATGCCCGCCGCCATCGCCCCCGCGACCGCCGCAAACGGCGCCTCCGATAGCGCCACGCCACCTTTCAACCCGAGGGCGAAAAGCAGGTAGATCGACATGACCGTGTAGATCTGATCGGGGAACTTGAGATCCGAACGGACCCATTGCGCGGCGGCGCCGAGAGCGAAGGACAGCACCATCGGCGACAGCAGGTTGAGACGGACGATTTCCAGCGTTGACATCCGCCGGATATAAGACCCGGCCGCGGAAATAGGAACCCCCGGGATCGCCGAAAGTCGCGTTTTCAAATCCGCGCGGCTTCGCTTGACGGGACGGTTGGTCCCGGCCAAATTCTCCCGCCAACAATCGTAAAAACACAGAGGCTTGGAGTATGTCGATTCGGGTGCTCGCGACGGCGGCGTTTTTGTCCATGGCGCCAGGAACGGTTTTCGCGGCGGATATCGACGGCGCTTCCCTCGCCTGGCCATGGGCCATTCCGTTCTGCGGCCTGCTCCTGTCGATCGCTATTCTGCCGCTCGCGGCGCCGGCGATTTGGCACCATCATTACGGCAAAATCGCGCTCGCTTGGGCGCTCGCCGTCATTCTGCCCTTCATCGCCTCGTTCGGGTTCGCCACCGCTTTCGCGGCCGTCTGGCACACGATGGCCGCCGAGTACATTCCCTTCCTGATTTTGATCGGCGCCCTGTTCACCATCGCCGGCGGCGTCTACGTCAGGGGCAATCTGCACGGCAGCCCAAAGACCAACACGGCGCTTCTGGCCGTGGGGACCGGGATCGCCAGCGTCACCGGCACGACCGGTGCCGCCATGCTGCTGATCCGCCCGGTGCTGCGCGCCAACGACGAGCGCCGACACAACGCGCATGTCGTCGTCTTTTTCATCTTCCTGGTCGCGAATATCGGCGGCAGCTTGACGCCGCTCGGCGATCCGCCGCTGTTCCTCGGGTTCCTGAAGGGCGTCGGCTTCTTCTGGCCGACGATCCACATGTTGCTGCCGATGCTGCTGGTGACCGCGATCCTGCTTGTCGCGTTCTACGTGCTCGACAGCTGGTTCTACCACCGCGACGAAAGCTTCAAGGCGAAGTACGATCCCACGCCGGACTCGCCGCTGGCCATCGAGGGCAAGGTGAATATCCTGCTGCTCGGCGGCGTCGTGGCCGCCGTCCTGATGTCGGGATTGTGGAAGCCCGGCATCGCCTGGAACATCGCCGGCACCGTCATCGAGCTGCAGGGCGTCGTGCGCGACGTAATTCTGGTCGCGCTCGCGTGGCTGTCGCTGAAAATCACGCCGCCCGGCTGCCGCGAGGCGAACGCATTCTCTTGGGGCCCGATTCAGGAAGTGGCGAAGCTGTTCTTCGGCATTTTCGTCACCATCGTGCCGGTCATCGCGATGCTGCGCGCGGGCCCGGACGGCGCCTTCGCCGGGGTCGTCGCCGCCGTGACGCAGCCCGACGGATCGCCGGACAACGTCATGTATTTCTGGCTGACCGGCGGGCTGTCGAGCTTCCTCGACAACGCGCCGACCTATCTCGTGTTCTTCAATATGGCGGGCGGCGATCCGGCGACGTTGATGGGGCCGCTGGCGCCGACGCTGCTGGCGATCTCCGCCGGGGCCGTGTTCATGGGCGCCAACACCTATATCGGCAACGCGCCCAACTTCATGGTCAAGGCGGTGGCGGAGGAAAACGGCGTGAGGATGCCGAGCTTCTTCGGCTATATGCTGTGGTCGACGGCGTTCCTGGTCCCGTGCTTCGTGCTCGTGACGTTCGTCTTCTTTTAACCGGAACGTTTTCTGCCGATGGCGCCTTCGGCCGCCGCGCGCGCCAGCGCATAGATCGCTTGCGCATCGTCGCCCGGCGAGGTGCGGCAGCGGCGCGTGATGCCGCATTTGTCGCAAACATGGACGATCGAGCGCTTGCCGCCCTTGTCCTCGACCGCGACGGGGCGCATGGCGCCGCCGCATTCCTCGGCGCGGTCGCCGGGCGACACGTCGACATGCAGCGACCACAGGCATTTGGGACAATGGTTGGTGTAGCCGTCGCCGCACGTCGTAGCACCGCATTTGACGCAGACGAAATCCTCGACGCGGCGGGTGAACGAACGGCTCATAGCCCCAAAAGCATCCTCACGACGCCGTAGATCGCGCCGCCCGCGACCAGGTAATGGATCGGCGGGTTGAAGCGGACCGACGCGGCGAACGCGATCGCCGCCACGGCGACGGCGATCAAATCCGGCCCGGCTTTCGGGAGAAACACCTCCTGTCCGAGGAAGACGGCGAGATTCAAAATCACGCCGACGATCGCGGCGGTGATCGCGGCCAGCGCGGCCGATACCGCCTTGTTGGCGTGCAAGCCTTCGACGTAGGGCGCGCCCGCCAGGATGAACAGGAAGCTCGGCAGGAAGGTGCAATAGGTCGCAAGGAACGCGCCCGCCGCCGCCGCCGCCGCGGGATCGGCGCCGCCGCCGTTCCATCCGGCGTAAAAGCCGACATATTGAAGCACAAGGATCAGCGGCCCGGGCGTGGACTCCGCAAGCGCCAGGCCGTTCAGCATGTCGTCTGCCGACAGCCAGCCATAAAGATTGACCGACGCGTCGGCGATATAGGGCAACACGGCATAGGCGCCGCCAAACGTGACGAACGCCGCCTTGGTCATCAATTCCGCGAGATCGACGAAGGGATAGGCGCCGAAAGTCGCGACGATCGCATAGACCGGGATCGCCCACAGCACGGCGAAGATCGCGACCAGCTTGGCGATGCGCGCCGCCCCGTTGCGCGGCAATTCGCCCGCTTCGCCGGGCTGCGCGGCATGGCCGGCGGGGGCGAAGAAATTCCCCCAGCGCGACGCGAACGCGCCCAATGCGGCCGCGATGGCGACGACCCACGGGAAATCCATATCGGCAAAGTGCAGCGCGCCGAAGGCGAAGCCCGCCAGCGCCGTCGCCTGCCATGTGGTCAGCGCCTTCTTGCCGATGCGCCACACCGCATGCGCGACGATGGCGACGACGACGGGCTTCAACCCGTCGAACACCGCGCCGACCCATTTCGTGTCGCCGTAATGCGCCGCGATCCACGACAGGACCAGCATCGCCAAGGCCCCGGGCAGCACGAACAGCCCGCCCGCGACGATGCCGCCCCACGGCCCATGAAGGCGCCAGCCGATATAGGTCGCGAGCTGTTGCGCTTCGGGGCCGGGCAGCAGCGTGGCGAAGGACAAGCCCCGCAGAAACGGGCCCTGCCCGATCCATTTATGCCGGTCGACCAGATCGGTCTGCATCATCGCGATCTGCCCGGCCGGACCGCCGAAGGACAGGCAGCCGAGTTTCAGCCAATAGACGAAGGCTTCGCCGAAACTCGGGCGGTCAGAAAAGGCGGGGGCGTTCGCGTCGGGCATCGTCGTCATCCTTGCTTCGGCGGCCAGCCGTGTTTCTCTTCGCGGGCCATCGAAGCCCAGGCGTATAGCGCATCGTAAAGCACGAATCCCTGGCGCAGCATCGCATGATCGTCGGCGGGATTCATCGCCGACAAGCCCAGCGACGTCGCGAGCAGCCCGGCGGCTTCCGGGGCGAGATCCGGCCGGCCGGTATCGGCCCCGCGCACGATCGGCGCAAGGGCGCGCAAGCCCGGATCGTCGAGCCCGTACCGCAACAAAAACGCATCGAAACTGCAAAGACCGCCGTCATGCGAGAACGCGACGCCGGGCACGTCGAACGGTTCGGCGTCGAGGCGCTTCGCCGCCGCGTTCACCTCGCCGGACGGCACGAAATGGAACTCGGCTTGCGGATCGATGAAACGCGCGATCAGCCAAGGGCACGCGACGCGATCGATCTTGGGGCGCTCGCGCGTGACCCAGCGCGTGGGCGTCAACGCGGGTTTCGCTCCCATGGGCTTGGCGGCTTCGCGCCAAGCTTCGATCCCGCCGTCGAGAAACCTTGCGTCGTGGCCGCCCGCGCGCAACGCCGCAGCGGCGCCTTGGCTGACCGCGTGTCCGTGCGCGCAGAACAAGACGACCGGTCCGCTTGCGGGCAAATCGCGCATCCAGCGATGGACCAAGGCGGGGTCGCGATACTCGGCGCCGGGAATGGAGTCGGCGGCGGCGGCGAACACCGGCCGCCGGCGCACGTCGTAAAGCGTTGCCCCCGGCAGGTTCGAAAGTTCGGCGATGGAAATAGCGGTCATAGGTCTTCCTCCTCGAACGGATCGAGAAGGCAGTGCTTGGAGGTTTCCCTCTCAAGACCGGGGCGACTGCCGCAAGCCCCGAAGATGTTCAAATCCTAAGTCGGCGCGCGATGCGCCGTCTATTTGAATTTGACCTTCATGATTTCGTAGGCTTTGTGGCCGCGCGGCGTGGCGACTTCGACCGTGTCGCCGGCCTGCTTGTTGATCAGCGCGCGGGCGAGCGGCGAGGTGATCGAAATGCGGCCCTTCTCGATATCGGCTTCGTCGGCGCCGACGATCTGATAGGTCGATTCCTCGTCCGTATCCTCGTCGGCCAAGGTGACCTTCGCGCCGAATTTGATTTGCTTGCCCGACAGCGAGGAGATGTCGATCACTTCGGCGCGGCTGATTTTGTCCTCGAGTTCCAGAATGCGGCCCTCGATGAAAGACTGGCGCTCGCGCGCGGCGTGATATTCGGCGTTCTCCGAAAGGTCGCCGTGATCGCGCGCCTCGGCGATCGCACGAATGATCGCGGGCCGCTCGTTCGACTTCAAATTCTTCAACTCGGCTTCGAGGCGCTCGTAGCCCTCGGGCGTCATCGGAACTTTGTCCATTTATCGCGAACTCTCGTCCGTTTCCTATACCTCGCCCTCTTCGGCAAAATCGCACGCCCGCGGTCGGTTCCGGGGGAACCGGCCGCCCGGTCCGCAACGCGTTTCGGGAGGCGCCTTCAGAAGGCGCCTTTAAAGTACGCCTGGAGCGGAGCCACTTCAAGACTGCCGGCGCGCAACGCACCGATCGCCTCCACCGCCGCCCGGCAGCCCGCCAGAGTGGTGTAATAGGCGACGCCCGACATCAGCGCCGTATGGCGCAAACTGAATGAATCTTCAACGGCTTGCGCTCCTTCTGTGGTGTTGAAAACCAGGTCGATCTGGCCCGATTTCATCGCATCCACGATATGGGGGCGGCCTTCCAGGACCTTGTTGACCTCGGCGATCCCCTCGACCCCGGCCCGGGTAAGGTAGGCGGCCGTCCCGCGCGTCGCGACGATCTTGAACTCCATTTCCTGAAGCCGCTTGGCCATCTGAACGGCGGTCTTCTTGTCGCCGTCGCGCACCGACAGGAACACCGTGCCCTTGGTCGGCAAGCGCTGACCCGCACCCAGCTGCGACTTGGCGAAGGCGTGACCGAAATCGGCGTCGATCCCCATCACCTCGCCGGTCGACTTCATCTCGGGCCCCAGCAACGTATCGGTGCCCGGGAAACGCGCGAAGGGGAACACCGCCTCCTTCACGGCGACATGGTCGAGCTTACGGTTCTTCTTCAGCTTGAACGAGGCGAGCGTTTCGCCCGCCATCACGCGCGCGGCGATCTTGGCGATGGCGACACCCGTCGCCTTCGCAACGAAGGGCACGGTGCGCGACGCGCGCGGGTTCACTTCCAGAACGTAGACCTCGCCGTCCTTCACGGCAAACTGGACGTTCATCAAGCCGACGACGCCCAGCGCCGACGCGAGCGCCACCGTCTGGCGCTCGATCTCCGCGATGATCGCTTTGGGCAGCGAGTACGGCGGCAGCGAACATGCGCTGTCGCCCGAATGGATGCCCGCCTCCTCGATATGCTCCATGATGCCGGCGACATGCACTTCCTTGCCGTCGGCGAGCGCGTCGACATCGACTTCGATCGCGTCGGTCAGATAGCTGTCGATCAGCACCGGGTTCTTGCCCGAAACGCGCACCGCTTCGTGGATATAGGTGCGCAGCGCGTCGGGCGTATGCACGATCTTCATCGCCCGCCCGCCGAGCACGTAGGACGGGCGCAGCAGCACCGGATAACCGATGCGCGCCGCCTCGGCCTCCGCTTCCTTCAGCGAAAACGCCGTGCCCGAGGGCGGCTGCTTGAGTTTCAGTTTATCCAAGAGTTTCGCAAACCGCTCGCGATCCTCGGCCAAGTCGATCGCGTCGGGCGACGTGCCCAAAATGGGAATGCCCGCCGCTTCCAAGGCCGACGCCAAGCGCAACGGCGTCTGACCGCCGAACTGGCAAATCACGCCGACGACCTCCCCGTTGGTCTGTTCGCGGCGCACGATCTCGATCACGGTCTCGGGCGTCAGCGGCTCGAAATAGAGACGATCGGCCGTGTCGTAATCGGTCGAGACGGTTTCCGGGTTGCAATTGACCATGATGGTCTCGAACCCGGCCTCGCGCAGCGCATAGACCGCGTGAACGCAGCAATAGTCGAACTCGATCCCCTGGCCGATGCGATTGGGCCCGCCGCCCAGGATCACGACCTTGCGCTTGTCGGTCGCCTCGTCCTCGCTCTGCGCCACGCCGAAGGATGGCGTCTCGTAGCTCGAATAGAGATAGGGCGTGCCCGACGCGAATTCGGCCGCACAGGTGTCGATGCGCTTGAACACCGGCAACTGGCCGGCGGCACGGCGCGCGGCGGCGACGTCGGCCTCGCTCTTGCGCGTGAGCGTGGCAAGGCGCGCATCGCCGAAGCCGAGCTTCTTGAGTTCCAGCCAGCCCGCCTCGTCCTTCGGCAAGCCCTTGCGCTTCACCTCCGCTTCGGCCGCGACGATGGCGGCGACTTGGCGCACGAACCACGGATCGTAGGAACAAGCGCGGCAGACTTCCTCGACCGACAAGCCCAGGCGCAGCGCCTGCGCGATCACCAGCAGGCGGTCCGGCGTGGGTTTCGACAGCGCCGCCAACGCGGCCATGCGCTCCTTGCCCGGCTCCTGGCCCGGCACGTCGATGTCGTCGAGGCCGGTCAGGCCGGTTTCCATCGAGCGCAGCGCCTTCTGCAGCGCTTCGGCGAAATTGCGGCCGATCGACATGGCTTCGCCCACCGACTTCATCGCGGTGGTGAGAAGTGCGGGCGTGCCGGGGAATTTCTCGAAGGTGAAGCGCGGCATCTTGACGACGACATAGTCGATCGTCGGCTCGAACGACGCGGGCGTCGTCTTGGTGATGTCGTTGCTCAACTCGTCCAGCGTGTAGCCGACGGCGAGCTTTGCCGCGACCTTGGCGATCGGGAAGCCCGTGGCTTTCGAGGCAAGAGCAGAAGAACGAGAAACCCGCGGATTCATCTCGATCACGATCATGCGGCCCGTTTTCGGGTCCACGGCGAATTGCACGTTCGACCCGCCGGTTTCGACGCCGATCTCGCGCAAGACCGCCAGCGAGGCGTCGCGCATGATCTGGTATTCCTTGTCGGTCAGCGTCAACGCGGGCGCCACGGTCACGCTGTCGCCGGTGTGCACGCCCATCGGATCGACGTTTTCGATCGAGCAGACGATGATGCAATTGTCGTTGCGGTCGCGCACGACCTCCATCTCGTATTCCTTCCAGCCGAGGACGCTTTCCTCGACCAGCGTGGAACCGACGGGCGACGCGCGCAGCGCCCCCAGCACGATCTGTTCGTATTCGTCGGCGTTGTAGGCGATGCCCCCACCGGTCCCGCCCATCGTGAAGGACGGGCGGATGATCGCGGGCAGGCCGACATGCTCGAGCGCTTTTTTCGACTCGTCCATCGACGTGACGAGCATCGAGCGCGGGCAATCGAGCCCGATCTTCGCCATCGCGTCGCGGAAGCGCAGCCGGTCCTCGGCCTTGTCGATCGCGTCGCGCTTGGCGCCGATCATCTCGACGCCGTATTTCTCCAGCACGCCCATCTCGGCGAGCTTCATCGCGGTGTTGAGCGCGGTCTGCCCGCCCATCGTGGGCAGCAGCGCGTCCGGGCGCTCCTTGGCGATGATCTTCTCGACGATTTCGGGCGTGATCGGCTCGACATAGGTGGCGTCGGCCAAGCCCGGATCGGTCATGATCGTCGCGGGGTTCGAGTTCACCAGGATGACGCGATAGCCCTCCGCCTTCAGCGCGCGGCAGGCTTGCGTGCCCGAGTAATCGAATTCGCAAGCCTGGCCGATCACGATCGGCCCGGCGCCGATGATGAGGATCGAGGAAATGTCTGTCCGTTTCGGCATGGGTCAGCGCGCCTTCTCTTTGGCGATCAAATCGACGAAGCGTTTGAACAGGTAATGGGCGTCTTGCGGGCCCGGGCTCGCCTCGGGGTGGTACTGCACCGAGAAGGCCGGCCGATCGGTCGCCGCGATGCCCTCGTTCGTGCCGTCGAACAGCGACACATGGGTGACGCGCGCGTTCTTCGGCAGGGTTTCGGGCAGCACGGCGAAACCGTGATTCTGGCTGGTGATCTCCACCTTGCCGGTGTCGAGATCCTTGACGGGATGATTGGCACCACGATGGCCGCGCGGCAGCTTCGCGGTCTTCGCCCCCAAGGCCAGCGCCATCATCTGATGGCCCAGGCAAATGCCGAAGATCGGCATCTTTTTGTCGAGCAGCGCCTTGATCGTCGGCACGGCATAGACGCCCGTCGCCGCCGGATCGCCGGGGCCGTTGGACAGGAACACGCCGTCGGGCTTGTGGCGCAGCACGTCGTCCGCCGACGCATCGGCGGGCACGACGGTCACGTCGCAGCCGGCGGCGGCAAGGCAGCGCAGGATATTGCGCTTGGCGCCGTAATCGATGGCGACGACCTTGAAGCGCGGCTTGTCTTGCGTGCCGTAGCCCTTGCCCAGCGTCCAAGTCGTCTCGGTCCAATGATAGGCTTGGCGCGTTGTCACGTCCTTGGCGAGGTCCATACCTTCCAGGCCCGGCCAGGCTTTGGCTTCCGCGCGCAACGCCTCGACGTCGAACTTGCCGTCCGGGGCGGTCACGATCGTGCCGTTGGGCGCCCCGCCGTCGCGGATATGGCGCGTCAACGCGCGCGTATCGACGCCGACGATGCCGGGCAAACCATGCGACTTGAGCCACGCATCGAGCGACTTGTCGCTGCGGAAATTCGACGGCTCGGTCGGCGCCTCGCGCAGCACCAGCCCGCGCGTCGCCGGCGTGATCGTTTCGATGTCCTCGACATTCGTGCCCACATTCCCGACATGCGGGAAGGTGAAGACGATGATCTGCCCGGCGTAAGACGGATCGGTGAGGATTTCCTGGTAGCCGGTGATCGAGGTGTTGAAGCAGATTTCCCCGGTCTTACGAGCCGGTGCGCCGATCGCGCGGCCCCAGAAGATCGTGCCGTCGGCGAGCACCAGTGCTGCGGTCGCCCCGGCGGGAATCCCCGCCTTGTTTTTCGGGAAGGTGCGGGTGGCACTGACCATGCGGGGCTCCTGGGTTGGCGATCGGCGGCGGGTCTAGGGGCTTGCCCAAGCTTTGGTCAAGCCCGGATAAGCAGCCCACAAACCACTGAAATAACGTCTTTTTCTATGCACCATTCGGCGGCAGCGCCGACTCGCCGGGCGATTCCGGTTCGCTTTATTGGACCGATTGGTTTAGTTTGTACCTATCGGTCCATAGAGTTTTATCGCCATGCCCCGCATCGTCGCCGAACGCCAAGACGTGCTGCCCAAGCTCGCGGAAATCTTCCGCAAGCGCGGCTATGACGGCGCCAGCCTGTCCGAAATCGGTAAGGCGACGGGCTTGGGCAAAGGCAGCCTTTATCACTTCTTCCCGCGCGGCAAACCGCAAATGGCGGAGGACGTGCTGGCGGAAATGGATGCTTGGTTCGAGGGCAATATCTTCGCGCCCTTGCGATCCATCCCGGCGGGAGATTCGAAGGAAGCGCGCGCACGCCTGACCGAGATGTGCCGCGCGCTCGACGCGTATTTCAAATCGGGGCGGCGCGTGTGCCTGTTCGGCGCCTTCGCGCTCGCCGATACGCGCGAAGCCCATGCGGCGCGCATTCGCGGCTATTTCCAGCGCTGGATCGAAGCGATCGCGCGCGCCTTGGTCGTCGCGGGCCGCGCTCCCGCCGATGCGCGCACCGAGGCGTTCGACGCGGTGGCGTGCATCGAAGGCGCCATCGCGCTGTCGCGCGCCGCCGACAACCCGCCCGCTTTCGCCGGCGCCATCGCGCGTTTGCAGGCGCGGCTCGTCGCCTAATACTCGATTTTCAGGACTTCGAGCGTCTCGACGCCCTTGGGCGTGCGCACGTCGATCAAATCGCCCACACGCGCTTTCAACAATGCGCGCGCGACGGGGGCGACCCAGGCGATGGCGCCCGGCTCGCTATCGGTCTCGTCCACGCCGACGAGTCGCACAGTACGTTCCTCGCCCTCGCCATCGGCATAAGTGACGCGCGCCCCGAAGAACACTTGTTCGCGGTTGGTCTGGCGCGCAGGATCGACGATCTCCGCGATCTCCAAGCGCTTGGTCAGATAACGGATGCGCCGGTCGATCTCGCGCAAGCGGCGCTTGCCGTAGATGTAATCGCCGTTCTCCGAGCGGTCGCCATTACCGGCGGCCCAGGACACGGTCTCGACGACCTTGGGCCGCTCGACGCGCAGCAGATGTTTGAGCTCGTCCTGCAGCTTCCGCCAGCCGGCGGGCGTGATCAGATTGCGCGACCCGCCCGGCAGCGGCGGAATTTCGGGGCCGTCGTCGTCGTCCGAATCGTCGTTCTCTTTGGTGAAGGCTTTACTCACGCCAACGCCTCGGGCTTCGGACCGCCGGCGGCCCAATCGAGCAGTTCGACCGTATGGACGACCGGCACGGACGCCGCCGCCCCGATCTGCGCGATGCAGCCGATATTGCCCGCCGCGACCAGATCGGGCTTCAACGCTTGCAGATTAGCGACCTTGCGCGCCTGAAGCTGCTGGGCGAGTTCGGGCTGCATCAGATTATAGGTGCCGGCCGAACCGCAGCACAGATGGCCTTCGGCGGGATCGCGGATCTCGAACCCGGCATCGGCGAGCAGCTTGCGCGGAACCCCGCCCAGCTTCTGCCCGTGCTGGAGCGAGCAGGCCGAGTGATAGGCGACGACGAGTTTCTCCGGCGCCTTCGCGTTCCCCATGCCAAGCTCGGTCAGCAATTCCGAAATGTCCTTCGTGCGGCGCGACACGTCCTCGGCGAAGGCCTTCAGATGCGGGTCTTCGCGGAACATGAAGCCGTAATCCTTGACCGTCGTGCCGCAGCCCGAAGCGTTGACCACGATCGCGTCGGGCCCCGCCCCGCCCCACAATTTCATCCAGGCGCGGATATTGGCCGCCGCCGCTTGGTGGCTTGCCTCGGTCTTGCCCATATGATGGACCAGCGCGCCGCAGCAGCCCGACCCGTCGGCGATGGCGACGTCGCAGCCCAAACGCGTGAGCAAGCGGATCGTCGCGTCGTTGATCTGGGGCGCCAACACGCGCTGCGCGCAACCTTGAAGTAGCGCCACGCGCTTGCGCGTTTTTCCTTCGGCGGGGAACAGCTTGATCCCTTCCATCGCCGACGGCGACGGAATGCGCGTCGGCGCCATGTCGAGCAACGCGCGCATCCGGCCGAAGAAGCCTTTCGACGGCAGTAGTGCACGGAGGGGCTTTGCCAGCAGCGCGCCGATCAACGCGACGCGCATCCGCCCCGGATAAGGCAGAATCGCGGCGAGCACGGCCCGCAACGCGCGATCGAGGAACGGGCGCGTATAGGTCTTCTCGATATGCGCACGCGCATGATCGACGAGGTGCATGTAATTGACGCCCGAGGGGCAGGTCGTCATGCACGACAAGCACGAAAGGCAGCGGTCGATATGCTTGACCGTGCGCGCATCGGCGTCGCGCCCAGCTTCCAGCATGTCCTTGATCAGATAGATGCGCCCGCGCGGACTGTCGAGCTCGTCGCCCAGCGTGACGTAAGTCGGGCACGTCGCGGTGCAGAAGCCGCAATGCACGCATTTGCGCAGGATCGTTTCGGACTCGCGCGTATCCGCATCGGCCAATTGCGCGAGGGTGAAATGGGTCTGCATCTCTATACGCCCTCGTACATCCGGCCGGGGTTGAGAATGCGGGCCGGATCGAATTGCGTTTTGATCCCGCGCGTCAGCGCCATGACGGGTGCGGACAACGGCTCGAACACCGACACGGCGGCGCGCGCCGCATCCGACGCGCGGATCAGCGTCGCATGGCCCTCGCCCATCGCGGCGCGTAAGCTCGGCGCTTGTTTGGCGACGGATGCGTCGTCCATCGCGAGCCACACCAGCCCGCCGCCCCAATCGAAGTAATAGGCGCTGCCGGGCAGCGCCGCGATCACGGCGGACGCTTGCGTGGCGGCAAGCGATACGCGCCACAACGCGGCGTTCGCCGGCAGCAGGGCGCAGACGTCGCGCACCTCCTGCCAAAAAATCTTGGAGCGCGTCGAGTGCAGCTCCTCCTGCCCCGCTTTAGCGGGCAGGGCTTTGCGCAACGCTTCGCAACGCGCGGCGACGGAGACGGCCGTGCCCTCGACGCGGATCGCCGTGACGGATGCGCCCGCGTTCTTCACATGATCGACGGCCGAATGCGCGGCCGTCGTGCCGGGCAGATAGGCGGCGCCCGAGACTTCCCACGGCGAGTTCAGCGCGTCGGCGAGCACGGCGACCGCTTCGCCGGGCGTCAACCCGAAGGCCATTACCGTGCGCGATTTGGGCGGGGCGGGCATCACCTTGACCGTCACCGTGTCGAACACCGCGAGCGTGCCCATCGAGCCCGCCATCAGCTTGGGCAGATCGTAGCCGGTGACGTTCTTGACGACTTTGCCGCCGCCCTTGAACGCTTCGGCGCGGCCCGATACGGCGGAGAAACCGAGGAAATGGTCGCGGGCCGAACCGATCTTGACGCGGCGCGGACCGCCGAGATTGGCGGCAAGCGCGCCGCCGATCGTACCGCCGCCCGCTTCGCCGCCGTATAGCAGCGCGAGATCCGGCGGCTCGAAGGCCAGCATCTGCGCGCGCTGTTCCAGCAGCAGCAGAATGTCGCGCATCGGCGTCGCGGCACCGCAGGTCAGCACGAGTTCCTCGGGCTGATAGTCGATGTCGCCTTTCAGCGCCGAGGTATCGAGCACCAACGACGACGCGACCGGCCGGCCCAAGCCGCGCTTCGTGCCAAGGCCGCGCACGTCCACCGAACGTTCGTTGCTGACGCAGGCGGCGATCGCGTCCTTCAACTGGGCCGCGTTCGTGGGCTTGAAGATTTCCATATTCAAAATCTTGGCAGATCGGGGAACGGGATGGCGCCGCGCTGCACATGCATCCGGCCCATTTCCGCGCAGCGATGCAGCTGCGGGAAGACCTTGCCGGGATTGAGCAAGCCTTCGGGATCGAAGGCGCATTTGACGCGCAGCTGGTGGGCGAGATCCGTCTCGTCGAACATCGAGGGCATCAGATCGCGCTTCTCGATGCCCACGCCATGCTCGCCCGTCAGAACGCCGCCGACTTCGACGCACAGGCGCAGGATATCGGCCCCCAATGCTTCGGCGGCGGCGAGTTCGCCGTCCTTGTTCGCGTCGAACAGGATCAGCGGATGGAGATTCCCGTCACCGGCATGGAACACGTTGGCGACACGAAGCCCGTGCTTGTCGCCGAGCCGGCCGATGCGCGTCAGCACCTCGGCGAGTTTCTTGCGCGGCACCGTGCCGTCCATGCAAACGTAATCGGGACTGATGCGCCCGACCGCCGGAAAGGCGGATTTGCGGCCCGCCCAGAAGCGCAGACGCTCCTCCTCGCTTTCCGAAATGCGGATCGAGGTCGCGTTGTTCTCCTTCGCAATGCGCCCGACCGTGGCGATCAACTCGTCGCATTCGGCCTGCGGCCCGTCGAGCTCGACGATCAGCAGGCTTTCGGCGTCGAGCGGATAGCCCGCCTTGGCGAAGGCTTCGGCCGCGTGGATCGCGGGCTTGTCCATCATCTCTATTCCGCCGGGGATGATGCCTTCGGCGATGATCTGCGCCACGCAATTGCCGCCGTCCTCCACCGTCGGGAACCCGATCAACGCGCCGCGCGCGGTTTGCGGCTTGCGCAGAATGCGCACGGTCACTTCCGTCACGACACCGAGCAAGCCTTCGGAGCCGACGACGAGGCCGAGCAGATCGTAGCCGCCCGCATCCATATGCTTGCCGCCGAGGCGCACGACGGTGCCGTCCATCGTCACCATCTCGACGCCCAGCACGTTGTTGGTCGTAAGACCGTATTTGAGGCAATGCACGCCGCCGGAATTTTCCGCGACGTTGCCGCCGATCGTGCAGGCGATTTGCGAGGACGGATCGGGCGCGTAATAGAACCCGGCATGCGCGACGGCGTTGGTGATGTCGAGATTGGTCACGCCGGGCTGCACGCGCGCGCAGCGATTGGTGTAGTCGATCTCCAGCACCTTGTTGAATTTCGACATGCCGAGCAGCACGCCGTCCTCCAGCGGCAAGGCGCCGCCCGACAGCCCCGTACCCGCGCCGCGCGGCACGACCTTGATGCCCTCCGCGTGGCAGTATTTGAGGATCGCCGCGACCTGTTCGACGGTCGAAGGCAGCACCACGACCATCGGCAATTGCCGGTACATTGCTAGGCCATCGCATTCGAAAGGGCGGCGGCCGATTTCCGAATCGATCACGCCGTCGCCGGGCACGATGTCGCGCAAGGCCGCGACGATCGATTCCCGGCGCGCGAGGATTCCCCGATCGGGGGCGGGCATCACGAGCATGGGCGGCTCCCTGGTCTTCGTTTCTTTGTAAAGCGGCGGGCGCCAAAAAGAAAACCCCCGGTACCGGGTTCGGTACCGAGGGTTTTTCATACCCCAAGAAGCGGCGGAGATTTTCCCGCCGATTCGCGCGAAATCAGCCCTGGCGGGCCTTGAAGCGCGGGTTCTTCTTGTTGATCACGTAAACGCGGCCCTTGCGCCGGACGATCTTGCAGTCCTTGTCGCGCTTCTTGGCCGACTTCAGCGAGTTCACGACCTTCATGGCAAGCTTCCGTCCGAGAGTGAAATACGGGTTCGGCCGGGGTCGCCCCCGGCCGAATGAGGCGCGGAACATAGGGACATCCCCCGCCCCTGTCAACCGGGGTCTGGAACGGCCGGACTACGCGATCCGGTCCTACACGAAAATGTCTAATTTTCGGCGCCGTGCCATGATTTAGCACGATGGACAGGCCGCTTACCCGCCCGTACAGTGCGCGCTTTCAGGGAAGCTGCAAACGCGCAAATGACGCTCGAAAGCTGGATCGACTGGATCGCCGGATATGGCGATTGGTTCTACCTCGTGACCTTCGTCTGGACCTTCTTCGAAGGGGAGACTTTCGTCATCTTCGCGGGTATCGCGGCGAGCCCGGCTTTCGGAATTCTGCGCGTCGATTACCTGATCGCCTGCGCGTGGATCGGCAGTTTTTGCGGCGACAATCTCTATTTCTTCCTTGGCCGGCGTTACGGCCACCGTTTGATCGCGCGCTTCCCGCGTCTCAAACCCGGTACCGACGTGGCGCTCGATCTGCTCCACAAATACAACACGGGGTTCATCCTCGCTTTCCGTTTCATCTACGTGGTGCGGAATTTCAGCTCCTTCGCCTGCGGCATGAGCAATCTGTTCTGGCCGCGCTTCATGGTGCTGAACTTCATCGCGGCGGGCGTATGGTCCTGCACCTTCGCGGGCGCGGGCTATCTGTTGGGCGAGGTGTTCACCAAGGCCGCGTGGCCGATCAAGATCGTGGTGTTGTGCCTGTTCGCCACGCTGATCGCGCTGGCGATCCGCGCGCATCGCGCCAACAAGCGCCGCGTCGCCGAAGCCGCCGCACGCGAATCCGCGGAATCCAAAGCGCCGGAAAACTCGCCCGCCTGATCTATTGAGCGGCCGTGGCGAGGATGCGCGCGACGCGCAAATCGCCCGATTGCAGCGCAGCCAGCCGGCGCTGCCAAAGCTCCGCCTCGCCGATCAGCGCCTTGCCTTCCTCGCCGTTCAGCTCGCCGCGCTTGACCAGCGCGTCGATCTTCGCCCAGCCGGCCAATACCGCGCGCATGAAGCCTTCAGTGTAGTCCTCGACGCCGAGAACGGCGAGCCCCGCCTCCTTGAGGCGGGCGGCGAGCACCGGCAGCGTCGCAAGCCGCGGCGCCGTCGCCTCGCCCAGGCGATAGGCGTCCAGCGCCGGGCCGTGCGCGTCGTCGCGGGCGAGACAGAACTCCACGGCGAGCATGCGCCCGCCGGGTTTCAGGGCATCCGCGGCGCGCTTGATCAACGGCGCCTTGTCCGACATCAGCGACAGCGTGTTGCGGATCAGCGCGGCGTCGTAAAGCCTCGGCTTGAACATGCCGCGATCGACATCGAGGAAATCGATGGGCGCTCGATCGCTCAGCGACGCCGCGATCGACAAGCCGTGGCCCTCATGGGCAAGGTCCGGCGACAGATCGTACCCCTCGATGATCGCGCCGAATGCGCAGGCCATGGCGCGCGTGCCGCCGCCCAAACCGCAGCCGATATCGAGCCCCCGTCCGTCGCGCGGCAATTTCAGCGCCTGCGCGATCGTCACCGTGTAGTCAACGCCCCCGGGGAACGAGAAGCCGTCGCCCCAAACCATCTGCGCGACCTTCACGCGTTCGGGCGGCCAAAGCTCCCTAACGATCACCTTGCCCGCGGGTTTGACGCGCGGACGCGGCGCGGCGGCCACCGGCGGCGGGGGCGCTTCGGCCACATCGGCACGCCGGCCGAGAGTTTGGAATTCGTAGCCTTCCCACCACGCATGGAATTTTGCGCGCGCCTCGGCCTTGCCCTCCCACCAGCGCGTCAATGCGCTCTGTTCGCTCGCCATCGCGCGGCCCCGCCTCAATCCGCCGGCCGCAAACCGTCGCGCGGCGTCGCGAAACGGGGGGCGGCGCTACCGACGCCGAGCCCGATCAACTCGCCCGCCCCGTCGAAGGTCAAGATCACCACTTCGCCGCGGCCGTTGCGCGCGGTCGCGCGATAGCATCCGTCAACGAGCTCCATCCTGTCGAGACCGACGAAACCCATGTCGAGCAGCGTCGCCGTGATGCGATCGATTTTGTCGCGCGCCAAACCGTCGGCCGTGCATTCCGCCTGTGCGGGCGCGGGCGGCACGGGCGCCGACGGCGCCTGCGCGAACGCCGACACGGCGAAAATCGACAAAAGAAAGGCGATACGGCGGGTCATAAGACGCAATCCTACATCATGCCAGCCACGCCGCCAGCGCGACGGCGCAAGTCCCGGCCCCGCAACCCAGGAAGACGTTGCGTCGCGCCAGGAAGAACACTCCAATCGCCAACGCGAAGGCCGACAGACGCACGAGCAATGTCAGTTCCTGAAGGCCGCCCGCCGGGAAGGCGACCAGCCGCACGACCAGCGCCGCGAGCACCGCATAGGCGATGCAGGAAAACCATTCGAAGGCGCGGCCTTGCGGATCGAGCCGCCCGCCCACCGCCACGCCGAAGGCGCGCCAGAAAAACGTGGCTAGCGCCCCGACGACGGCGGCGACGTAGACGTCGAACGGGCTCATGCGGCACCCCGATTCGACAGCAGATACGCGAGCGAACCGCCCGCCACGCCCGCGACGAGCAAGCTCCAATCGGGCGCGAAGGGATGCAGGATCGCGCACAGGATCGCGCCGCACAGCATCGAGAGCATGCGCTGCCGGTTGCGTAGATCCTGCAGCATCAGAAGGCCGAAATAGAGCGGATTGAGAAAGACCAGCGCCAGCGATACCGGGCGCGGAAACACGCCGGCGGCGAAATAGCCGATCGCGCACCCCGCCAGCGACGCCGCCCACAAGGTCAGCGCGCAGCCCATGAACCACGACAGACGTTGCTCGCGCGGCAGATTTGGCGCATGTAGCATCGTGAGCGCCCAGCAGGTGATTGCGACCCAATTGGCGGCGAGGTACAGCCGCCAGGCGGGCCGCCCCTCGACACGCACGACGGGCAGCATCACGGTGCACATCGGCGCCAGGCGCATATTGGCGAGCGCCACGCCGAGCGCGATCGCCAGCAGCGGCGCGCCGGCGAGATACAATTCGACCATCACCAACTGGCCGGGCAGCGCCCAAGCGCTCAGCGTGGTGAACATCGTGATGTCGAGACCCAGCCCGTTGTCGCGCACGAAGCCGCCGAAGCCGACATAGGATGCGCCGAGGACCAAAGCGGGCATGCCCGCCCCGACCTTGGCGCCCGCGATCAGCCCTTCGCGCACCGGCGATGATGATGTCGTGGAGATTTCCGTCACGCGGCCGATTGTGACGCGGCGGGGCGGTAGAATTCCAGCGCCGTGTGATACAGCGCCTTGCGTGCCAGCTCTGCGCCCAGCGCGCTCTCGATCAAGGCGAGGTCCGCGGGCTCGAACGGCCGACGCGCCCGCGTTGCGGGCAGATCGCTGCCGAACATCAGCGCGTCGGGCGACGCGGCGGCGATCTTCTCCATCGCCATGACCGGATCGAGCAGAACGCGCCCGAATCCCGCCGCCTTCACTTTGGCGCCGGCGCGCGCGAGCTCGATCGCATGGATGAGACCGGGCTCGTTGAGGCCGAGATAATCGATCGCCAGCTTTGGCAGTCGCGCGAGGATCGCGATTTCGTCGACAGAAAGCTTCGCCAGATCGGCGTAGATCTCCACGTGCCAACCGCAGAGCTTGTGAAGTCGCTTGGCGAAGCTCTCGATCCGCGCGAGGCTTTCGGCCGGACTGCGGCGCAGATCGTATCGTACCGCGCGCACGCCGCCTTCGTTCAGGCGCAGGACTTCGTGATCGAGCATGGACTGCGGAATCTGCGTCACGCCGACAAAGCCGGGCCCGAGTTCGGCCAAGGCGGCAACGAGATATTCCTGATCGAAAGCCTGGAAGCCGCCCGAAATGATCGTCCCGCCCGCGAAGCCGAGCCCCGCGACCGCATTGCGGTAGTCGTCGCTCGTGTAGCTTTCGGGCGGCTTGTCCTCCTGCGCGATCAGCGGAAAGCGCGGATCGACGATATGGAAATGGGCGTCGAATATCGGCGCCGTCATAGGCGCTCGACGGTGAAACGGATCTCACCCAACAACGTTTCGCCGGGGGCGAGCACGCGCACACCCGTGTCGCCGGCCCCCCTGGCCATGCGGTTCATGCCATCGTTCGCGTGGCTGACCGGCTCGACGCAGAAATAGGGCTTGCCCGGCGGCACATAGATCACGGCATGGCCGAAGACCGGGTCGGCCGACATTCGCAGCACAAACCCCGCTTCCGGCCACTCGATCCGCGCGGCCCCCGACCAGCCCGCGAAGCAGTTGTCGATGGACAAAGGGGCGATCAGCTTGCCGTCGGCGAAGTTCCACGCGGGCGGAACGGGCTCGAACGCCACCGGCATCATGCCGTCGTCGTTGCGCCAATAACCCGCCGCTTGGGTCGAAAGCCGCGCCCCGGTCGTGCGCGTGAAAAACGGATGGATGCCGATTCCCGCCGGAGCGGACGCGCCGCCCGTATTTGTCAGCGACAAAGCCAGCGCGAAACCGCTTTCGTCCAGCCTGAAGCGTTGCACCGCGCGATAGGCGAAGGGCCATTGCGCCGCGTCGCCGCCGGTGGCGGCGTGGTCGAGCGACAATGTCGCCGTCCTCGCGTCCGCCTCGGCGACGCTCCAGGCGCGCTGCCAAGCGTTGCCGTGGATCGAATGCGGATGCGAGCCGAAATTCGGCGCCAAGCGGAAACGGCGATTTGAGAAATGCAACGTGCAATCGCGCATTCGATTCGAATACGGGATCAACGGATAGCTCGCGGCCGCGCCGGAATTGCGCGCGGACAAAGCCGCCTCGCCGATCGGGCGCATCAGATCGAAGCCGCCGCCGTCGGCGGTACGAAACGCGCCGACGACCCCTCCCATCTCGGGGGCGATGTCGAGCGACAGCGGGCCCGCTTCGAGCCTCAGGATTCGGGGGAGCCGGCCGGCGCTTGAAGATGTCACGTTGCTGTTCCGCGTGTTCGGGATCGTTGGAAACGCCGATGAATTGTAACCCAAATCCGCGAGCAATCGGGAGAGACCGGAGCGATTGCGCCGCTCCCGCAGGTGGAATATTGTTCGGGCTGGTTTTTCACCTTTCGCCTCGCGTGATCCCATTGAACGCCCCGACCGCCAAAAAAGTCGAACCGAAGAAGAAGAAGTCGCTGTCGCCGATCCTCGATCAGATCGTGTATGGCGGTTCGTCGGTAGCGTTGAGTCTGATCAAGATGCAGTCGATCGCGGGCGACAAGGCGCTGTTCCGTTCGCCCAGCCTCAACAAGACCGTCATCTTCAAATATCCGAATTTCGACCAGCAGCTCGCCGATCAGCCGCCGCCGCCGCCCAGCGCCAACGCACCGTCGGTCGCCGATACCGCCGCGAAGGCCGAACGCCCGATCGAAACCGCGATCTACATTCCCCACGACGCGGAGGAGGTCGCCGCGGGCGGCTATGCGATTTATCTCCGCCAGCGCGATTTCGAGAATCTGATCAAACACCATGTCGGGATCGACATCGGCCAGATCTCGCAGGCCTACGAGCGCGACGTCGAAATCCTCCGGTTGATCGATTCGATTCCGTCGCTCGACCCGTTCCTGCTGAAAAGCGCGCTGGCGAAATTTCAGGACGAAGTCCATCCCGGCTACTTCTCGATCTCCGAAGCCGAGGAGAGCGGCATCAAGACACTGATCGCGGGCAAGGTGAATCCGATCGTTGCCAAGGCGCTGGGCCTCACGTCCGCGAGCGACGTGAACGAGCGTTCCGCGCGCTTCCTACAGGCGCTGTGGGACCCGACGATGCCCGAAGCCAAGCTGTTCGTCTCCGCCTTCGGCATCTCGGGCGATCAGGCGCAGCAGATCTTCGAAGGCTGGAAAGGCGTTTCGTTCTACGAGCACACCTTCAACCGCAACAAGGCCGCGACCGCCAAAGTGCTCTCGTGGCTGAATTCGCCCGACGCCGTGCCGCTCGATATCCGCGAGTACAAGCACTACAAAGAACAGCAGGATATGTTCCGCCAGCAGGTCATCAAGAAACTGCGGAACATCATCTCGAACGTGTCGTCGATCTTCGGCGAATACACGATCTGCCACGGTAAATTCATGAACGAGGGCGATCCCAAGCCCTTCCGCCAGTTCCTTGCCGGCGTCTACCGCCGTTACTGGGTGCTCGGCTATTGCTCGATGGCCGTGCTGCACGCGTCCAGTATTTTCGACCGTTTCATGCAGGGTGCCATCCAGAACCGGCTGCAATTTGAACAGCTCGAGGAAATGCTCAAGCGCCTCGACGTGTCGCTCAACAGCCAGTCGGACGGCTCCGTCTAACGCGATTGCTCGGCCTCGGCGCGCTGCACGATCACGCCGTACCAGCCCAGACCAGGATATGTCTCGTAACCCGGCGTCGCGGCGAAGGCGACCGTGGTGCCGTCCGCGAGCGCGTAGGCGCCGGTGCGCTCGCCCTTCGTTTCCAGACGGAAGGTTTCCGCCAGCGCGCCGCTGTCGTCGGACGCCGCGATGATCCGTCCCGCCGAATCGACGATGAGGCAGCGGGTGCGCGCCCGCTCATGCGCCAGCAGCCGCACGGATTTGACCACCGCGGCCGACTGCGCGGCCCAATCGAAATGGATCGCGAGCGCGCCGAGGATCTCCCCGTCGCTCGCGCCGTTCCGGCGGATAGCGGTCGCGAAGGTCGCGACGGGCGCGTTCTCCAGCATCGGCTCGCGCGCGATCTCCATGGCGACGTAGTCGTCGCCGCTGCGCAATGCAATCGCGCGGCGAAACCACTCCTCGCGCGACACGTCCTTGCCCGCGACGTCGAACCGGCCAGCGCGGCCGTTGGCGACGACGCGGCCCGAAGCGTCGGCCACCCAGATGTCGAGATAGACGGTGTAGGCGCCCAGAATTACGCCGAGCCGTCGCCCCGCCGTCGCCGCCGCCTCGGGATCGGCGTTCTCCAGCGCGCCGACGACGGCGGCATCGGTCGCCCACCAGCGCACGTCGCAAGAGCGTTCGTAGAGATTCCGATCGATGATGTCGATCATCGCCAGCGACAGATCCGCCAGGCGCTGGCCGCGCATGCCCGCGACCATTTCGGCGCCCAACGTCGCTAGCTCGCGCGTCGCGGCGGCAAGATCGCTCGATAGCTCGTCGGCGATCCGCGAAATCGCGACCGACACGGACTTGACTTCGTCGGCGACGACGCCGAAGCCGCGTCCCGCCTCGCCGGCGCGCGTCGCTTCGATCTTCGCGTTCAGCGCCAGCATCTTGACGCCGCGCGTCACCGCATTGATCTCGCCGATTTTCCCTTCGGCCAGTCGGCCGACATTCTGCGCCAAATGGACTACTCGTTCCGGATTCGCCACGTCTTTGCTCCGCAATGTTTATGCCTACGCATCGGGCGCGGCGCGCCCGAGCTTGCAAGCGTCTTGCCAAATCGGCGGTCAGCCGCGCCCGCGCGCCGCGATGATTTCGATTTCAACCTTGAATTCGGGTCTGGTGAAACCCGATACGATCACCAGCGTCGATGCCGGCGGCTCGATCCCGGCGAGCCACGCGTCGCGCGCCTCCATATAGGGGCGCATCTCCTCGCGCGAGGTAACGAAAGCGTTAACGCGCACCACGTCGGCGCGGGTCATTTCCGCCGACGCCAGAATCGTATCGAGATGCCGGAAGATGACCGCGCACTGGCCCGCGCAATCGGGCGGGAGCGCGCCGTCCTTGGCCAGGCCCAGTTGACCCGAAGCGAACAGAAACCGCCCCGGCATGTCCACTTCCACCGCATGGGAATAGCGCGCGAACGGAGCCGAAAGTTCCGGCGGATTGTGGCGTTTCATGTCCTTTTCTCTGGCCTCCTGGCGCGAACGGGACGGGTCCTCTATATATCGCGCGGCAAACATTTCGGGGAAGTTTGACATGGCCCAGGCTTGGCGTAATTGGCTGGATCTCACGACCGAGGAGTTCCGCGCCCTCGATCCGGCCAAGACCGTGGCCCTGCTGCCGGTCTCGGCGGTCGAACAACACGGGCCGCATTTGACCGTCGCGGTCGATCAGGTCCTGTGCGAAGGAATCGTCGCGCGCGCGGCCGAAATGGCCGGCGCCACGCCTATCGTCGTGCTGCCCCAGCAGGACGTCGGCAAGTCCAACGAGCATCTGGCCTATCCCGGCACGTTGTCCTTTTCGGCCGAAACGCTTATCCGCATTTGGACCGAGCTTGGCGAATGCGTACATCGCGCGGGCTTGCGCAAATTCGTGATGTACAACTCGCACGGCGGCCAGCCGCAGATCATGGATATCGTCGCGCGCGATCTGCGCGTGCGCCTTGGCATGGCCGCGGTCGCGACGTCGTGGTGGGCGTTCGGCATGCCCGAGGGGCTGTGGGACCCGAAGGAGGCGAAGTTCGGCATCCACGCCGGCGGCGTCGAAACGTCGATGATGATGCATTTGGCGCCCGAAAAAGTGCGCGAAAGCAAGATCGACAATTTCGTACCCGGCCAATTCGCGCTCGCCAAGGAGTTCGAACTTCTGACCTTCACGGGCCAAAGCGCCCTCGCCTGGCAGGCGCAGGACATCCATATTTCAGGGGCCGTGGGCAATGCGCGCGACGCGGACGCCGAGCGCGGCCGCAAGGTCGTCGATCACGCGGCGGCGAAACTCGTGAAGCTGCTCGACGAAGTCTCGCGATATCCGCTTGAGCGCATCAAGGAATTGCCCTGATGCCGCGCCAAGGCGACCGCTCGCTGATCCCGGCCGAGGCGGTGCGCCTGGCGGCATTGGGCGAGCTTTCGCGCGGCGACGTCACGCTGGGTGCGCTGTCGATGTCGGTGCGCGGCTTCGTGTCGCGCCTGATGGGCCCGTCGCTCGACGTGTTGGGCGTGTCGATCGAGCAGCTGCGCTACGACGGTATGATCGACACGGTCGGGCGGCGCGCGGGGCCCGGCCAGAGCCTGACGGCCGACAGCGAGCTGACGCTGACCGAGAAGGGCCGCGAAGCCTTGCGCGACCTGTTGCGCGGGCCCGTGCGCGGGCCGATGACCGATCTTTCCAAAATGGTCGTGGCGCTCAAGCTGCGCTTTTTGGAACTGCTGCCGCCCGAGGATCGCGCGGCACAGCTCGACCAGCTCGTCGAGCTCGCCGAAAGCGAGATCGCGCGCCTCAAGGACCTCGCCGCGCGCGGGAGCGACGGGCTGATGGGCGAATGGCTCATCCAGGACATCGCCGAGGCCGAGCGCTGGCGCGACTGGTACGCCGCCAAACGCACAACGGCAGGCGGTTAACGCGCGATATCGAGGATCGCGGCTTGCAGCGCCCGCGCCGACGCGCCGCGCGTCGCGCGACTTTTCGCGCAGACGCCCGCGCCACGACGCGCGCGCGTCGATCAGC
>VYME01000160.1_pt1 | contig 28453 bp, 18 predicted proteins | sample 5115281 | NCBI WGS metagenome assembly VYME01 (sample SAMN12291780, study PRJNA351875) | freshwater metagenome | isolation source: freshwater lake | place: USA: Michigan, Wintergreen Lake | collected 2013-08-08
CGGCTCGCCGAGCAGGCGGCGCGCGCCGACCAGCAGCGCGCCGAGGCGGCCGCCGAACTGGCCCGGGCCGAACGCGACCGTGCTGCACGCGAGACGCAGAAGGCCACGCGCGCGCTCGACCTGCTCGACGAGCTGTGGGGCGACGTCGACAAGGCGCGGCTGTCGCGTTCGGACTATCCGGTGCACGAGCTGCTGCAGGGCTTCGAGCTGGCGTTGCCGCGGCGCACCGCCGGCGAGCCCGAGGTCGAGCTGCGCCTGCGGCGATCGTTGGCGCGGCTGCAGAACTTCGCCGGCAACGGCGAACGCGCCGAAGTGCACGCCACACGGGCGATCGAACTGGCGCGTTCGCTCGGCAGCAGCGCCAGCGAGGTCGAGGCACTGCTGCTGCTTGCGCGTTCTCGCTTCGATCGCGGCGATCTGGTGGCCGCCGAGAGCGATGCCGCGATGGCCATCGAGCTGGCTTCTCCCGAACGCGGCGTGACGCCGCTGGCGCGCGCCGCTGCGCTCGAACTGCACGCCGACTGCCTCGCGCGCGCCAATCGTCTCGACGCGGCGCTGGTCGAAGCCGAGGCGGCGCTGCAGCTGCGCGAGAGCGCGCAGCCGCCCCAGGACGTCGCTCGCAGCCAGATGCAGATGGCGCGGCTGCGCGGCAGCATCGGCCACGTCGATCCGGCGATGGTGCACGCGCAGAAGGCGCTCGAACTGCTGGCGCCGTTCGGCGACGCGCATCCGGACGCGGTCGCAGCCCTGCAGCACCTCGCCCTGCTGCAGCAGCGGCGCGGCGATCGGGAGGCGGCGGAGGTGACCTTTCGCGAAGGCCTGCGTCGTCGTCGGCTGATCTACGGCGACGACCATGCGCAGGTGGCGTGGGCGATGTCGGACCTCGCCTGGCTGGTGCACGAACGCGGCCGCGACGCCGAGGCCGAGCCGTTGCTGCGCGACGCGCTCGCGATGCTGCGGCGTCACCTCGGCGAGCACCACCTCTACGTGTCGGAGGCGATGCAGCGCCTCGGCAGGGTGACGACGTTGCTCGGCAACCTCGACGAGGCCGAGCTGCTGCTGACCACGGCGGCCGAACGCTTCGCCAGCCTGCCAGCGCATCCGATCGACGGGCACATCGGCGTGCTCGGCAATCTCGCCCAGCTGCAGTGGCGGCGCGGCGATCGCGCGGCGGCGCGCGCGACGCAGCAGTCGGCGGTCGATCGGGCGACACGCCTCTTGCCGCGCGAGCACTTCGTCGTCTCCGTGAGCATGACCAACCTCGCGTGGATGGCCCGCGAACTCGGCGAGCTCGACACCGCGGTGTCGCTGTTGCGCGAGGCCCTGTCCCGTTCCGAGGCGGCCGGGCGCACGGGCGAAGCGACGATGCAGCGCCAACGGCTCGACGAGTTGCTGCGTCGTCAGGGCGGAGCGCCCGATGCCGCCGGCGCCTCCGGTCGCTGAGCGCGCAGGCAACTCCAGCGCGGCGCGCCGCATTTCGCGAGGTTCGTTGCCTCTTCACCGTGCGGCGTCAGCGGGCCTCACTTGCATTCGGACGCTGCTCGCTATGCTCCTCGCCTCGCGCATGGCCCGGTTCTCGTCTCTGCTCGCCGCAGCCGCCTTCGTCGCGGCGAATGCAGCCGCCCAGGCCTTGCTGCCGGTCGGCAGGCACGACCTGGCATGGACGAACCCGACCACCGCCGGCTCCCCGACGCTGTTCGCGCGCGTCTACTACCCCGCCACGGTCGCCGGCTTCGACACGCCGCCGCTGCCGTCGCCGTCGGGTTGGCCGACCGTGGTGTTCCTGCACGGCTACGGGCAGATTGGCAGCGACTACAACCAGCTGGCTTCGGCGTGGTCCGAACAGGGCTACGCGGTCGTGGCGCTCGACACGGCGCGGTTCGACTTCGCCATGCTGCGCGACGACGCCATCGCGGCGCACCAGGCGATCCAGTTCGCCAACCTCGCCAGCGGCACGCTGACCGACGGGTTGTTCGACGTCAACCGCATGATGCTCGCCGGCCACTCGATGGGCGGCGGGGTCACGGCCTTGGTGCTCGCCACCAATCCCGGTTATCGCGCCGGCCTGGCGCTGGCTCCGTTCGACCCGACGCAGGTGGTCGGTCCGGTGGCGGCGTCGGTGGTGACGCCGTTCGGCATCGTGGCGGGCGACGGCGACGTGATCACGCCGCCGGCACTGCACGCGGTGCCGTTGTTCGCGACCCTCGGCGTGCCGCAGGGCGTCAAGTTCCTCTACCGCTTCGACGCCAACTGCGGCCATCTCGAGGTCGCCGGCCTGCAGGTCGTATCGAGCAATCTGGCATTCCTCGGCGCGCTGCAGGTGAGCTCCGGCTTCCTCGGCTACGCCCTCGGCACCCGCAACGACGCCCTCGAACAGTGCATCGGTCCCACCGCGCAGTCGGACCCGCAGCTGGTCTCGCTGACGCAGCAGTTCGGTCTGGCCGAGGCCTGGGCGTCGCGTCCGCTCCAGATCGGCGCCACGACCCGCTACTCGATCGGTGTCGAGCCCGGTCTCGGCGCGGCAGTGCTCGCCGGCGGAACGATCCCGCCGGTGCCGACGCCGTTCGGCGACCTGCGCGTCGACCCGCTCTCGGCGTTCGTCGGTGCGATCGGCGTCGTCGGCGCCGAACGTCGCCTCGACTTCAACGTGGTCGTGCCGTTCGATCCGCAGCTGGTCGGCCTCGAGCTCGCCGTGCAGGCGTTCGGCACCACGGTGACGCAGCCGTTCTGGCTCGGCTCGGTCTTCAGCGGCGTCGTGCTGCCGTAGCCGCGGCGCGGCCGACGGCGAGCGCGATCCGCGCGACCGGCGGTCAGCGCGACAAGCGGTCGATCGCGGCGAACGCGGCGACGTAGATGCCGACCGCGACCAGCAGCACGGCGTTGAAGCCGAAGTTCATCGACACGATCACGGTGACGACCGAGCCGACGACGGTCGACGAGCCGTTGACCGCCCAGGCCCACGGCACGAACGACGGGTCGACCTTGCGCAGCACGCCGATGCCGTGCGCGAACGGCATGCCGAGCAGCAGTGCCGTCGGCGCGATCAGCAGCGTCGCCACCGCGGCCCGCACCGCGAAGCCGCTGCCGATCGCGGCGTCGACCAGCGTCGGCGCCAGCAGCATGCTGGCCACGACGGCGACGCCGATGCCGAGCGGGATCAGGCGCGCGCGGTTGCCGCCGCCGGCGAGCCAGCGCTCGGAGACGAGGCTGCCGATGCCGGTGAACACCAGGATCGCCAGCAGCGTCACCACGATCGAGTAGAGCGGCTGCCCGAGCAGCAGCGTCAGCTTCTGGATCATCGCGATCTCGATGAAGATGAAGCCGGTGCCGATGCCGCTGAAGAACACGAAGAAGCGGAACGGATGGTGGCGGCCGGCGTCGCCGCTGCGGCGGCGGCCGAGCAGCGGCACCACGATCAGCAGCAGGGCCACGATCGTCGAGAAGCCGAGCTGGCCCCACAGGAACAGCGGGTTGCCCTGCGACACCTCGGTCGCCTCGGTCAGCAGCTTCTTCGCTTCCTCGGTCGGCGTGTCCCAGCGCGTGAAGTTGAAGAAGTACGGCTGGTCGTCGGTCGTCGGCGTGATGCGGCGCGGGAAGTCGCGAATGAACTTCGCCTTGTCCTGCTCGCGCACGAAGCGTTCGACGATGTTGCCGTCGCGCTGGCGCAGCGGCAGGTAGGAGGCCTCGTGGCCGGTGCGCGCGAGGAACTCCTCGAGGCGCTGCACTTCGACCTCGGTGAACGCGCCGCGCTTCACCAGCACGGTGGTCAGGCCGTCGACCGGCGCCGTGATCACCGCCACGGCGTTCTCGAAGCCCTTCACGCCCATGTTGGCCAACGCCTGGTCGACGTTCGCCAGCAGGCGCAGCTTCTCCATGTTGGCGCCCATGCGCGTGATCTGCAGCAGGCCGCCCTCGGCCAGGTGCTCGTACATCTGCGTCACGGCTTCGACCGTGTACAGGTAGTTCTCGGCCAGCACGTAGGCGCCGGACGCCAGCGACGTCCATGTGTCGATGCCGGTCATCTGCACGATGTCGTAGCGCTCGGGGTCGCGCATCAGCGCCGAACGGCCCTCGTCGACCACCAGCTCGACACGCGGGTCCTCGAGCAGGGCCTTCGAGAACTCGCGCGCGACCGTGTGGTGTGCCTCGAGCACGCCGCGGTTCAGCTCGATGCCCTTCACCTTCGAGGCGCCGGTCAGCAGGTGCGCCCACACGTCGGGGGCGCCGCCGACGCCGATGACGAACACCTTCGGCGAGCTGTCCTTCTTCACCAGTGCCGACAACGCGTAGAGCGTGCGCTGCAGGTAGTCGCGGCCGAGTTCGCTGTGCGTGTAGTCGGTGACGAACGTGCCGGCGTCGCCGTCCTGCATGATCCACTTCTGCGCGCCGAGCTTCGCGGCGTTCGCCGGATCGAGCGCGAACGGCATGTCCTTGGCGCCGATGCCGTAGGCCAGCCAGTGCGGCAGCGGGCTCTTGATGACGTCGATGCGGCTGTTCGCGCTCCAGCGCGAGTACTCGTGCGGGCCGTCGAGGTCGAGGCCCTGCTTCTGCGTGATCTGCAGGTGCTTCTTGCCCGGCACCGGGAACTGCGCGTCGAACGACGGCAGCCAGGCGCCGAGGCCGACCGCCAGCAGCGCGGCCAGTGCGAGCGACAGCGTCTTGCGGCCTTCCGGCGCAACCATGGCGATGGTCAGCGCGCCGAGGATGCCGACAGCGCACAGGCAACCGCCGGCGCCGACCTCCCACAGCAGGAACGGGCACAAGAGGCAGCCGACGCCGGCGCCGAGCAGGTCGCTGGCGTAGAGCGTGTTCACCCGGTGCGAGTACGCGGACAGGATCAGGCCGACGGCGCCGCCGCCGAAGAAGAACGGCACGGCGAGGCCGAGGTTGAACACCGCGAACAGCAGGAACTGGCCGAGTTCGCCCGCGCCGAGCCCGAACGTGATCTGCTCCGGCACCGGCATCGCGCGCGCGAACCACCACGTCGCCAGCAGGCTGACGACGTAGGCGATGGTGAAGCCCCAGATCCACTTCGCCGGGTCCTTGCGCCAGCGCGCCTCCAGCAGCGTCAGCACCGTGCCCGAGGCACCGATGCCGAGCAGGCTGTTGCTGATGATCAGGAAGCTGAAGTGGAAGGCGAGGCGCAGTGCGCAGATGCGCGTCAACAGCACCTGGAAGGCGAGCAGCGACGCCGACAGCACGGCGATGCCGAGGAACACGCCGCGCGACACGCGCTGGTTCTGGAGGTCGGTCATGGTGAGACGAGGGCGAACAGCCTAGTCGCCGCTCACGGTTCGTGGGCGCGCGAATTGGCGCCGGTCCCCCGGTGAGATCCGCGCCATGCCATGGCCGGGCGCGATGGCGCTGCAGCCAGTTCAGTCGGTGGCGATGCGGCCGGAGGCGAACAGTGCCTGCTTGTCGCCAAGACCGCGCCAACCTTCGGCGAGGACCGTGTGGCCGACCGGTGCACGCAGCGACGTGCCGGGGCCGGCACACAGCAGCACGTCGGGCTGGAACTCGCGCATCGCCGTGCGCACGCAAGCGGTGAAGTCGAACGTCTCCAGCACCTGCGCGTGCGTCGTGTAGTGCAGCAGCTCCGCCGGGTCCGCCGACCACGGCGAGTGCACGTTGCCGAAGCCGTCGATCAGGTGGCAGCGCGGCATGCCGACCGGCAAGTCTGCCAGCATCGCCGCCGCCTGCTGCGACGTCGACGCGCACAGCTTGGTGTGGAACGGCCCGTGGCCGGCCAGGCGGAACGGGAACTCGCGTTCGCCGACCTTCACCTTCGGCAGGTGGGTCAGCAGCGCCGTCACCGCCGCCTCGGTGCCAGCCAGCACTTCGTGCCCGCCGAGGTGGATGCTGAAGTCGCAGAACGTGTCGTCGCCGCGATCGCGCAGCGCCTGCACGACGGCTTCGGTGGCGACGCGCAGCTCGAGCTCGAGCTTCCAGTCCTCGCCGACGTTGGTCATCAGCACCTGGCCACCGGCGACCTGCTTCTGCAGCGCCGCCATGGTCGCCACGAGGCGCCAGCCGTTGGTCGGATCGAGCGCACCGCTGGCCGGCAGCGCGGTGTACCAACCGAGCGAGTTGCCGGCGACGGCGACGATGTCGTAGCGCTCGCGCAGCTGCTCGGCGTGCGCCATGGTGCCGAAGTAGATCAGCTCCGCCGCGTTCTCGCCGTCGAGGTGCAGCCCCGGCCGGAACTTCTCGGCGCCGTCGATCTCGCGCAGCGTCGGCCGCCCCTGCGAACGGCGCCAGTCGTCGCACGCGTCGAGTGCTGCGGCGACGGGACCCGGGCGCACGGTGCGGCCGAGGAAGCCGAGTTCGTCCTTGGTGTAGGAACCGCGACCGGGACAGAGCAGGACGGCAGTGGGCTTCTTCACGCGGAGATCGGCCAGGAGCGCGCCGGCGGGCCCGGCGACGAGAGGGGCGGGGATCCTAGCGACTGCGTTCGCCGCGGCCATGCGCCTGGGGCCGGCTCCTTGGGCGAACCGTCAATTCGGCGTCAACCCGCCAGTGCGGCCGGAAGACATCGGTAGGCTCGGATCCGAATGCGCATCCTGCTCATCGAGGACGATCAGGCGCTGGCCAGCAACCTGCTGGACTATTTCGCCACCCAGGCCCAGGTCGCCCACGTGCGGGACGGGATCCGTGGGTTGGCAGCAGCCGCGGCGGGCGACCACGACGTCGTGGTGCTCGATCTGGCGTTGCCGCGTCTCGACGGGATCGAGCTGTGCCGGAGCCTGCGCGAGCAGGCGCGACGACGCACGCCGGTGCTCGTCCTGACCGCTCGCGACACGCTCGAGGACAAGGTGGCGGCGTTCGAAGCCGGGGCCGACGACTACCTCGTGAAGCCGTTCGCCCTGCGCGAACTGGCGATCCGCCTGCACGCGCTGGTGCGGCGCATCGCGCCGGAGGCGGCCCCGTCCACGAGCCAGTCGCTGCGCTGCGCGGACCTCGAGCTCGATCTGTCGTCGCTGCGCTGCCGGCGCGGCGAACGGTGCTTCACCCCGACCCGCGTCGGACTGCGCATCCTCGAGATGCTGCTGCGTGCGAGCCCCGCCGTGGTCCGGCGGGAGACCATCCTCGCCACCTTGTGGCCGGACTATCCGGTGGGCGACGGGGTGTTGCGCACCCACGTCTACGCGCTGCGCAAGGCCATCGACGGGGCGGAGGGACCACCGTTGCTGCACACCTTGCCCGGCATCGGCTACCGCCTCACGGCTACACCATGAGCCGGGGCCCTCTGGAACGGCGCCTTCGACGCGCTACGGGTGCGCTCGCCGGACTGCTGGTCGCGACCTTCGCCGTGCTGTTGCCCCAGGTCGCCTTCAAGACCGAGGACGCCGTGTTCCAACGGCAGACCGCGCACATGCTGGCCGCCCTGGTGGCGGATCGGTCGGCGGCGCTGGCACCGGGCATGCGCCTGCTCGACGCCGCGGATCCGATCCCGCCCGGGCTTCGCGAGCGCATTGCGCGGCTGCCTCCGGGGATCCATGAACTGAACGACGTCCACCTCGAGGCGACTTCGCCCGACACGGATCTCTTCGTGGGGATCGCGACCGGCGACGCGGGCCGACTGGAACTGCTGTACGACGTCCGCCCGTTCGAGGCCTTCGACGAAGCCATCGCCGCGCCGGCCTATGACGCCGTCATCCTGTCCGGCATCGCACTGGCCGTGTTCGGCGCGATGGTGCTCTGGTGGCAGCTGCATCGCGTCTTCGTGTCGTTGCAGGGCTTGGCGCCGCTGGTGCGGGGCGGGGAGCCGACGCCCGGACGCGGCGTCGAGGGGGCCTTCGGCGACGACGAGATCGGCGACCTCGCCCGCGAACTGCTGTCTTCCCGCAACCAGCTCGCTGCGGCTCTCGATCGCGAACGCAGGTTCACCCGCGAAGCCAGCCACGAACTGCGCACGCCCGTCGCGATCATCGCCGGCGCGGTGGAGCTGCTGCATCGCGACGGGCAGATGACGCCGGTGGCGGACGGGCTCGTCGAGCGCATCCGCATCGCCAACGGCCGGATCGAAGCGTTGATCGAGGCGTTCCTGTGGTTGGCGCGAGATCCCCTGCGTGCCGAAGAACTGCAGACGATGACCTTGCTGCCGCTGCTGCAGCGCGTCCTGACGGATCTTCGTCGAGCCGGCGGCGACTCCACCGAAGTGCAACTCCACGTCGCGTCGGATCGCCCGTTCGACGGGGAGCCGCTGTGTGCCGAGATCGTGCTGCGCAACCTGGTCGACAACGCGCTGCGTCATCGCGGCGACGGGCCCGTGGTGATCCAAGTGGACGGTGGAGTTCGCATCGTCAATGCACTGCCGGACGGCGCGCGGTCGGCCGAAGACTCGCACGGGCTGGGCCTCGGCATCGCCAGGGACCTCTGCACGCGCTTTGGTTGGCAGTTCTCGGTGGAACAGCAGGACGGGCAGCACGTCGCCTCGGTGCGATTCGAGGCGCCGCGGAGTTGACGCCGATTGGATGGAGACTTGACGCCTGCGCGGCGCGGGAATCGGCGAAAGACGTGGCATGCAGCCAAACCGATTCCACTTCTCGACCACGTTCCTCCTGCTCGCGACCGCCTGTGCTGTACCGAGTGCCCGGGACCTGCCGTCCATCGCCCCGGCGGCGTCCCCGACCCAGCGCACGTCCCAGGACGTGGCACAGCAGAAGGAACCGGCACCGCGGGCCTACCTGCGCGCGACCGGTGGCCTTTCGCTGTTGCCGGGCACCAGCCTCGACAGCAGCGACGCCGGCGCCCTCCAACAGGCCGACGCCTCGTTCGACCCAGGCTTCGCCTACACCTTCGGCGGCGGCTATCGCGTCACGGACGACTGGTCCGTGGAGGCGGAGCTGGGGTACCGAACCAATCCGATCGATCGAGTCCGCAGCACCGGACAGACCCTCACCGAAGGCGACTTCGCGTCGCTCGGCTTCTTCGCGAACGGCATCTACCGCGTGCCGATGGCAGGTCGTCTGCGACCCTACGTGGGCCTCGGCATCGGTCTCCTCGAGGAGATCGACATCGACCTCGGCAGTGGCACCGACGTGGACTACTCCGATTCGGCCCTCGCCGCGCAAGCGATCGTCGGCATCGACTACCAGCTGTCTTCGCAGTGGTCGCTGCAGCTCGAAGGTCGCTACCTGCAGTCGTTCGGGCAGGATCTCGCCGCGGAATCGGGCAACGGGGTCACCTACGACGCCGACTACCAGCCGTTCTCCATCTCGCTGGGATTGACCTGGAGCTTCTGAGCTCCGCGGCCGGTGCGCATGGCGCCGTCTGCGGCGGCTACTTGCGCTTGTCGAGCTCGGCCAGCACGGTCGCCACACCCGCACCACGCGCGTCGCCTTGCCGCACGTAGCCCGCGAGCACTTCGCGCAGCGGCAAGCCCATCGGCGAGAGGGCGTCGGTAGGGCAGCCGCGCTGCAGCAGCAGCACCGCCGCCGGCCAGTTGTCGGTGGCGACTGCGCCCCAGACCCCGCCGCGACCGTCGCGCCCGGTCGCCTTCGGGTCGGCGCCGCGATCGAGCAGCAACTGCAGCACGCTCGGATCGACCGTCTTGGCGGTTGCGGCGAACCAGCACGGCCGGCCGAAGTCGTCGTGGCGATTCGGGTCGGCGCCGCGATCGAGCAGCAGCTTCACCGGCTCCTGGCCGACGTGCCGCACCGCGTAGATCGCCAGCACCAGCGGCATCTGCTCGCCGGCCTCGTTCGGATCGGCGCCCTCCGCCAGCAGCGTGCGCACGTTCGCCAGTTGCTGCGGGTCCTTCTCCAGCTCGCGCAGCGCGCGCGTCAACTTCGTCTCGCCCCAGATGCCGCCCGGGGCCACGGGTGCGGTGAACAACGCGGCGACCTGGGAGACGGTCAGCACGCCGACCGGGGCGCTGACGACCAGGAACGCCAGCAGCTGCAGCAGTCCCGACTGGGCGCGCAGGTGCAGGAAGATCGCCCCGGCCAGCAGCACGCCCGGCACGACGAGCATCGCGAACACCACCGCCAGCGGCGACGTCTTGCTGGGACCGGCTGCGGCGAGCCCGAGCACGAACATCAATCCGAGGGCCCCGACGTCGAGCGCAACGAACAGCCAGAACAGGACCTTCAGCAGCATGGGTGGCCTGTCATCCGGAGTGCGCGGCGGTTGTGGCACGGTCGGCGCACCGAGGCGACTGAACCCGCGGCGGCAACGAGCCGATAGTGCCGATCGCGGACGAGTGTCCGCGCAGGAGATCGTGCATGGATCGGGGTCCTTCTCGCGCCGCGGCGGCGCTCTGTTCGCTGTTCCTGGCCGCGGGTCTCGCTGGCCAATGGCAGTTCGATCCACTGTTCGGCGGCCACCTGCCGACGCGCTTCGACCGGACGATGCGCGTCCGACTGGTCGACGTCGACGGCGACGGGGATCTCGACCTTGTCGAAGCCGCCGATGCCGCTGGGGTTGGTGCGGTGGCTCGTCTGCAGCGGAACGACGGCAGCGGCTTGTTCACCGACGTCACTGCGACGCAAATGCCGCCGCGAACGATGGCGGCGAGGTGGCTCGACTGCGGTGACCTCGACGGCGATGGGGACGTGGACCTGGTCTTCGCGGACATCGCCGCGAACGACTCCGTGGCGGTGTTCCTCAACCAGGGAGGCGGGCAGTTCGTCGACAGCTCGGCCACTGCGTTCATCGCCAACGTCGCCGGCGTGTGGGTCACCCTGCTGGTCGACATCGACGGGGATGGCGATCGCGATCTCGTCTGTGGGGGCATCGGCTCTGGCCAGCGGGTGTTCGTCAACGACGGCAGCGGGCACTTCGCCGACGAGACCGCCTCGCGCCTGCCGCTCGGGTTTGCGGGGAATGGATCGAGTTCGATGGTTGCAGGCGACCTCGACGGTGACGGCGACCAGGACCTCGTGTTCGGCGACCAGTACTTCACTGCCTCGGGCGGCCAGCCACTGCGTGCATTGGCGAATCAGGGCAACGGCGTCTTCGTCGACGCCACGCTCCAGTGGTTGCCCCCGAATCGGTATCCAACCAACGAGGCGACTGCGTTGGCATTGGGCGATGCCGATGGCGACGGCGATCCGGATCTACTGGTGGCGCACGGGAACCAGAACCAGCTGCTGCGCAACAACGGGCTGGGCGCCTTCACCGACGTCACCGCGCTGACGATGCCGTACGACTTCGAGGCCGAGACGGCAGTCGTCTTCGCCGACGGCGACGGCGACGGCGATTCCGACATCGTCACCGCCAGCGGCTTCGCCGCTCGCTACCTGCGCAACGTCGGCGGGATCTTCGTCGACACGCTTGCGCAGAGCATCCCATGGAGCGGCCGAGCCGAATGCGACGTCGTGGCTGGCGATGTCGACGGCGACGGCGATCTCGATCTGTTGTTCGCCAACGCGTTCGCGGTGGGTGCCCAGAATCGACTCGTGCTCAACGACGGCAACGGTGTGTTCCGCGATGCGGTTCGGGTGCGAGTGCCAACGGTGAGCGACTACTTCTCGGGCGGCAACGGCTATCGGGATGCCGTGGACTGTGGGGACGTCGATGGCGACGGTGATGTCGATGTGGTCGCCGCCGGCGGACAGTCGCTCGTGCTGCTGCGAAGCGACGGTGTCGGCGGGTTCCAGCGCCAGGCGATCGGGCTCCAACCGCCGTACGTCTCCGATCCGACCGCGGTGCACCTCGCCGACGTCGACGGCGACGGAGATCTCGACGTGCTGTCGTGGTGGTACTCCACGAATCGTCCTGCGCGGCTGTCGCTGAACGACGGCGTCGGGCACTTCACCGACGTCAGCGCCACGCACATGACCTCGGCGTTCAGCACGGGGTTGTTCGCAGTCGACGTCGCGGACTTCGACCTCGACGGCGACGTCGACGCGGTCGGCGTGGACACCGCCCGGATGCTCCTGTGGGAGAACGACGGAACCGGACGCTACACGGTCACAGTCGGGTTCCCGGCGCAGTCGCTCCTCGAGCCGACGGCCGTGCATGCCGCGGACTTCGACGGCGATGGCGATCCCGACCTCGTGATCGGCCAGAACCCGGCGGCGTGTGTGTTGCTGCAGAACGACGGCGCCGGCGGCTTCACCAACGTCACGGGTGCGCAGTCGATCGCGGGCGGCAATCGCACCCGCGCGTTCGCCTCTTCCGACGTCGACGGCGACGGCGATCTGGACCTGATGGTCGGGGCCGCCGACTACATCGGCGCGCCGGATCCGCAGCCGCGCCTCTATCGCAACGACGGTGCGTTCACGTTCACCGACGTGACGGCGACACAGCTGCCGGTCGTGCTCGGTCACACCGTGGCGATGCGCTTTGCCGATCTCGACGGCGACGGCGACCCGGACCTCGTGATCGGTGGTCATCCACCGCAGCCGACCTGGCAGGGTGTCGTCGATCGCATCCTGACGAACGACGGCAGCGGCACCTTCACCGACGTCACGGCCCAGCGGTCCGTCGCCAATCCGAATCCGACCGGGGACCTGGCGATCGCCGACTTCGACCGCGATGGCGACCTGGACCTCTGGTACGCCAAGCTTGGGCAGCACATGCTGCTCTGCAACCTTCGCCATCAGCTGTCGGCGCCGCTGTTGCTGCGCCCGGGTCAGCCGTGGGTGCTCGAAGCACATGCGCGCTACGCGCCGCCCGGCGTCACCGACGTCGTCTGGCCGTGGCTGTCGACGACGCGCGTGTCCGTTCCGGTTCCTGGCTTCGGCGTGCTCGGCATCGACCCGATGGTGCCGTTGTCGCCGCTGACGATCCCGCAGCCGGCCGGCGTCGCGTCGCTGTCGCTCCCGGTGCCGAACGTGCCGGCGCTGTACGGCGCGGCTCTGCACGCGCAGGGCGTGTGCCTCTCCAGCAACGGCTTCCAGCACCTCACGACGGTCGTCAGTGACCGCATCCTGCCATGAGCTCGAGCAACTTCTCGTTGCGGTCCTTCGTCGCTTCCGCGCTCGTCTCGATCGTGGCGGTCGCCATGTTCGCCCAGCGCGTCGAAGCCCAGATCTGGTTCGAAGAACTGTCGCGCCAACACGTGCCGATCCTCGCCGACGGCGCGCTCGATGCCGCGGCCGCCGACATCGACGGCGACGGTGACGTCGATCTCGCCGTGGCCACGTCGCGCCAGTGCCGGCTGCTGCGGAACGACGGCAGTGGTACCTACGAAGACGTCACCACGAGCCAGCTGCCGGCGATGGTGTCGCCGTGCCGGTCGGTGCACTTCGTCGACCTGGACAACGACGGCGATCTCGACCTCTACCTCGGCAACGAAGGCGGCCAGTCGTTCTCGTCCGCCAACTTCGTCTGGCGGAACGACGGCACGGGGCACTTCACCGACGCCTCGGCCGCGAGCCTTGCCCCGAACGTCGCCGCGGAACGCGAGATGGTCGCGTTGGATTTCGAAGGCGACGGCGACGCCGACTTCGTCAGCCTGGCGCGCTACCCGAGCCCTGGTCCCACCTGGTTCCTGGTCGCGCATCGCAACCAGAACGGCGTGCTCATCGACTGGACGGTGCAGAGCCAGCTGCCGCTGTCCGGTTGGCAGCTGCGCGACGTGCTGGCCGCGGACATCGACGGCGACGGCGATCGCGATCTGGTGACCGCGGGCTCGCCGAACCGCCTGTTCCGCAACAACGGCAATGCGGCCTTCGTCGAGGACTCGGCGGCGCTGCCGCTGCCGCCGCTTCCGGGCATGGTCTGTCAGTGCGTCGAAGCAGCCGACTTCGACGGCGACGGGGATGTCGACCTGTGGTTCGGCACGAACCTCGGCGACTTCCGCGTGCAGAACGACGGCGCCGCCGGCTTGTCGATCGCGCCGCCCAGCGGCCAGCCGACCAGCAGCGGTGACTGCGTCGGCGCGTTCGCGTTCGACATGGACGGCGACGGCGACCCCGACTTGCTGCGTCAACTGCGCGGCAAGGACACCCTGTATCGCAACGACAACGGCGTCTTCGTCGACGTCAGCAACCAGCTGCCCGGTGCCTATCCGGAGACGTCGCGCTCGCTCGCCGCCGACGTCGACCAGGACGGCGATCTCGACCTCGTGCTGTTCGCGGATCTCGACGGCCGGGTGCCACTGCGGCCGCGAGTGTTCTGGAACGATGGCGTTGGGCGCTTCACCGACGCCACGGCACAACCGCTGGCCATCACCAACGGCGCCCTCGCCAATGGCGACATCGACGGCGATGGCGACGTCGATGCGGTGTTCGCACCGGCGAATGGAACGTCGCTGCGCGTGTGTCGCAACGACGGCTCCGGTTGGTTCGATGGCGACTCGGTCGTCGCCCTCGGCGGTGCCAGCCACGTGCGCGCCGTGACGCTCGCCGATCTCGATGGCGACGGCGACCTCGATCTGGCCGCGGCGGGCAGCGGGCAGGACTGGCGTTGGACCAACGACGGCCTCGGCGGGTTCCAGCAGCAACCGATGCCAGCGTTCGCCGGCCCGATGCGCGACGTCGTCGCGGTCGACATCGACGGGGACGGCGACCTCGACCTGGTCACGGCCGGTGCGGGCCAATACGGGATCTTCGAGAACCAAGGCGGCACGTTCGTCGACGCGACGGCTGCGAGCATGCCCCAGGCCTTCGCCAGCGTGACCACCACAGGCGTGGCCAGCGGCGACATCGACGGCGATGGCGACCAGGATCTCGTCTTCGGCACCCAGTTGCTGTGGTTCGGCGTGGTCTACGCGAACGACGGCAGCGGCGTCTTCCTCGATCAGACGGCGCCTCGCTTCGTCCCCAACCTGATCTTCGGGACGTTGGACCAGCCGCGGCTCGCGGACCTCGACAGCGACGGCGACCTCGACCTCGTGTTCGGCGGCAGCTTCGGCGCGTCGGTGTTCGTCAACGACGGCGCGGGTTTCTTCTACGACGAGACGATCTACCGCGTGCCGCCGATGCCGTGGCAGGTCGGTGCGTTCGACGTCGCCGACGTCGATGCCGACGGCGACCTCGACCTGATGCTCGGCAACGTGCCGGCGGCCGGTTCGCCGGTGCGCGACCAGCTGCTCCGCAACGACGGCTTCGGCTACTTCACCGAAGCGACGCTGTTCCACCTGGCGCCGGGCGCAAGCGGTTCGCCGCTGGCTCTCGCCGACGTCGACGCCGACGGCGATGTCGACGTGCTGTCGTCGCTCGGCCTGCGCGCCAACCTGCGCCGGCAGCTCAGCGTGCCGTGGCTGCTGCGGCCGGGGCGCCCGTGGCGGCTCGTCGCGCATTCGCAGAGCACGAGCGGGCCCGGCACCGACTTCGTGTTCCCGTGGCTCGGCACCGTGCGTGTCCAGGTGCCGGTGGCGCCGTTCGGCGTACTCGGCATCGTGCCCGAGGCGCCGTTGCCGGCGATCGTGGTGCCGCAGCCGCTGGGCACCGCCGAGCTGTCGCTGGCCGTGCCGAACGTGCCGGCGCTGGCGGGCGCCGAACTGTTCGTGCAGGCGCTCGTGCTGACGGCGACCGGCGAAGCGCGGCTTACCGGGGTCGTGCGCGACGTGCTCGTGCGCTGACGCGAGTCGCCATCGAAGGCGCCGATGGCTGCGGCGCCGAGGTGGCGGCGTCGATGCGCCGAGGCCTCGCCGCCGCTCACCTCATGCGCTGCAGATACACCGCGAACAGGTCGACAGCTCCCCCGTCGTGGCGCAGGGTGCCGTCCGCGTCGACGTCGGAACGGTGCCCGGCGTCGCGATAGACCCGCCAGTGCAGCGGGTCGAACGTGATCGTCTTCGGCGTCGTCGGCAGGTCGAGCCACAGCTCGCCGTCGTCGTCGAGAGCGCCGACTGGCTTGCCGTCGACGAACACGGCAGCGCCGCGCGCGGGGAAGAAGTTGGCGATGTCCATGCCGGTGACGAGGGCGGACCAGCCGGGTTGGGCGCGCAGCTCCAGGCGTTCACCGATCGCCTCGATGCGGCCCTGCAGGCAACGCAGTCCGGGGCCTTGCAGACGCCAGTTGCCGGGCAGCCGCGGCAGTCGGGCGCGGCCGTCGACGAGTGCGTGCGCGCTCACCGACGTCTGCCAGCCGTCGTCGCCGACGCAGCGCAGCGTCCAGTTGGGGCACGGCGTGCCGTCGGCCTGCGTCACCACGATCGCGACCGGCTTCTCTTCGACCGCGTCGTCGACGTGGAAGTGCAGGGTCGCGGTCGGCGGCGTCGCCCGCAGGCGGCGCACCGGCACGCGGCATGGCGCGAACGTGTTCAGCTGCAGATCGCACTCGAGCAGCGGCACGTCGTCGAACGCGAACTGGGCGACCTGCTTGCCGTCGATGGCCTTCCACTCGATGTCGGCGGTGCGCCAGATCGTGTGGTCCTGCCGGCTGGTCAGGTGCACGCTGATCGACGCGAACTGGCGGCCGCTGGCCGTGGTGATCGTGCCCGCGAGCTTGCCGCCGCCGGGCCGCACCCGCACGACGATGGTGCTCTTCGTGGTCTCGCCCGCGCGCACGTGCACCGTCGTCTGCAGGGGCTCGATGTCCTCGGCGGCGATGCGCACGGTCGCTTCGCCCGGCGGCACCAGCGGCAGCGTGAAGCGCCCCTGATCGTCGGTGGTCGCACCGAGTCGCTGCACGGTCACGCCGCTGCCGCTCGTCAGCAGCACGTGGCTGGCGCGGCGTGGTGTGCCCACGGTGTCGACGACGACGACCTCCAGCTTGCCGTGGCGGGTCAGCGCCAGGTCGAGCGGACCGACGACCCCTTCGGAGCCGACGTTCTGCAGTTCCCCGGACCACTGGCCATCTTCACCGTGGATCAGCAGCAGCGCCCTCTTGCCGAACCCGTCCTGCATCGGCGGCGTACGCAGCCACCACAGGTCGCGGCTGCCGGGCACCGGCGCGAACGCTTCGCCGGCGCGCAGGTGTGCGGGCCAACGCGTGCCGGCCGCCGTCAGCAGGGGCTCGATCTGTGCGAACAGTCGCGTGGCCGCGAGTGCTTCCTCCGGCGTCGGCCGCAGCAGGAACGTCGGGCCGAGCTGGACCTCGATGTGCCAGGTGCCGTCTTCGCGGCGGCCGATCGTGTCGAGCGGCGCATAGCGCGCCACGGGTTGTTCCTGGTTGGCCGGTGCGAACATCGGCGGTTGTTCCGCCTGCGAGCCGACGAACCTGGTGGCCGTGGTCGGCAGTATCGGCACGTCGACCACGGCCGGCGCTTTCCCGGTCTTGGCTTCGTTGCTCGGGATCGCAGGCTCGACCTGCTCCGCTTCCGCGTCGAGCGGTGCGTTCGATCCGGCGATCGCGACCTCGACGTTCGTCGGCCAGTTCTGCACCGAAGCAAAGTGGCCGTCGAAGTCGGTGCGGAGCGACTCGGCCCGACCAGCGGCCCGCACCTGAACGCGCAGGAACGGCACGCCCTGGCCGGTCGCTTGGTAGACGACGCGGCCGCGCAGCGCCTCCGCGGGCAGCTGGGCCTTGTTGGTGGTCGCCTGCTCGCGCGCGAGCGAAGTGGTCTCGGGGTCGTCGGCCGCCTTCGCCGGCGATCCCAACGCTCCACCGGTCGCCACGGCCGAACGTGCCTCCGAGACGATGTCCTGCGCGCGGTCCGGACCGGGCGGCGCTGCCGGCTCGTTGGACAAGAAGGGCAGGCACAGCAGGGCCGCGGTGACGACCGCAGCGACGGCGATCCAGGTCTTGCTCATGATGGCTCCGGCAGCGAGGGCGACGCCTGGCCCTGCGGCGAGTGCGGCCTCGTGGTGCAACCCCAGCGCGAGAGCCGGGCGCCAATGCCCGTCGCTGCCGTGGCGTGCGTTCAGGTCGTCCCGCAGCAGGTTCAGGGCGCGCTGCAGCCGCGACTTCGCCGTCGCGAGTGGCACGCCGAGCTCGTTCGCGATCGCGCCCGGCGACAGCTGTGCGTGGTAGCGCAGCTGCAGCACGCGCCGGTAGTCGGCGGGCAAGGCCTGCAGCGCCGAGGTCAGCGCATCGAAGCCGAAGGCGTCGTCGGCGGTCGCCGGCGCGTGTGCGTCGGCGCGTTGCCGCGCGAACTCCTGTTCCCTGGCCCGACGCGCCGCCTCGGCGCGCCGGCGGTCGATCGCAACCGAGCGCACGATCGTGGCGAGCCAGCTGCGCAGCGAACCGATCGCGGTGTGGCGCGGTGCCAGCGCCCGAACCCAGGTTTCCTGCACCAGGTCGTCGACGTCGCTCGGATCGCCGACCAGGCGGCGCGCGACGGCGCGCACGAAGGCGGCGTGCTCGTGCAGGGTCTGGAGCGGATCGCGGGAAGCGGACATGCGGGGAATGCCAGGACGGAGTCGCAGGTGCCGCAGGATGCAGGAAGTCGCGGTTCGGCGCCGCGCCCGAGGAGTTCGCGGGGCGATGCGGCTGGTGGACCCCCGACCGCCCGGGCGAGCTTCCGCAGCGTTCGTCGCGGCCGCTACGCCGCCATCGCCACCAGCAGTTCGTGCGCGCGCAGTTCCGCCGCGTGCTGGTCGTGGCAGACGTCGTCGGCGTCGAAGTCGAGCAGCACGCCGGCGTCGTCGAGCGCCTGCAGCTGGTCCTCGTCGACGCCGGCCAGCACCAGCTGACGCCGTTCTTCGCGCAGCGCGCTCAGCAGGGCCCGCAGCTCGAGCGCGGCGAGGTCGTCGAGACCGGGCAACGCAGCGACGTCGAGCACCAGCACGCGATGAGACGGGTCGACGTGGCTCGCCCACGCGGTGAGGTCCGGCAGGCGGTACTCGGCCGCGGCCGGCGGCACGGCGCGGAACCACGCGACCTTCGCTTCCTGGCTCGGTTGCACCTCCAGCGCCACGACGGCGCGGCCGTGGTTCAACTGCAGCAGCAGCACGACCAGCAGGAACCCGACCGGCAGCGCGATCGACGCGAGCGGCCAGCGGTGGTAGCAGAAGGTGCCCAGCGCGGCGCCGAACGCGAAGCTCGCCGGGATGCTGGCCAGCAGCCACAGCCGCCGGCGCGCTTGCGTGGCACGGCGCGGCGACAGCGGGCGCGCAAGGCCGAGCCAGCGAGCGACGACGCGCGCGAAGTCGAGGCCGAGGTCGGTGACGATGCCGGTGACGTGCGTGGTGCGCACGACGCCGCCGCTGATGCGCGTGATGGTTGCGTTCTGCAGGCCCATCGTGGCGGCCGCCAGCAGCGTCGGCCCGAGCGCCTGCTTGCGTTCGTCGTCGGGCACCGCCGCGAGCCACAGGCTGAAGACCACCAGCAGCACCGCTTCGATCGCGATCGGCAGCGCGAACGTCGCCAGCCATCGCCGCGCGCGGGCCAGTTCCAGCAGCAGGCCAGCGAGCAGGGCGCCGAACGCGAACGTCGTCACCAGTGCGAACAGGTAGACGGCGAGTTCGTACTTCGCTTCGACCATCGCGACGCCGAACTGGGACACCGCGCCGGTCATGTGCGACGTCACCTGCGCGCAGGCGACGATCGTCACCGCGTTGGTGAAGCCGCCGATCCACGACAGCGACACCGCGAGGCGCGCCTGCTGGACGAACGAGTGGGCCGGGACCGCGAGCATGGCCCGCGCAGGCTAGCCGCGGCTGCGGTTGGTTCCGCGCACGGCCTGGATTGCGAGGCGGCGAAGTTGTCCTCCATCGGAGTACAACTTCGGCGGAAAGTTGCTCTGGAGCAGGTACGACTTTCTCGGACGGAGCAGCCGTCGATAGCGTGTCGGCATGAAGGTCACCTGGGTCTACGAGCAAGGCGTGTTCGCCTCCGGAGACTCCCATTGGCTGGAGGCGATCGCTGCGGCCGGCGATCGGCTGGTCGCGTGGGACGACATGTGGTGGGCCAATGACCGTTGGCCGAGCCTCGCCGGTGAACGGGTCGTCGTTCGCGCCAGCCTGGGCAATGCGGCGCGCATCGCGCGCGAGCTGCCGTGGCGTCCGGGTGTGTTCTGCCATACCGAGGCCTTCCACTGTTCGCGCTGGTATCCGGCAGCGCGGCCATGGTTGCTGCAGCGGGATGCAGTCGTCCTGCCGGCGAGTCGACTGGTGGCGGACCCGTTCGCGGCGCTGCGCGAACTGGGTTCCCCCGAGCGCGTCTTCGTGCGTCCCGACAGCCCGCTGAAGCCGTTCGCCGGTCGCGTCGTCGCCACGAGTGGGCTCACGCTGCGGCATCTCGACCACGGCTTCTACTACGACGACGCGGACCTGCCGGTGGTGGTGGCGCCGCTGCGGCAGATCGGGGCCGAGTGGCGCTACGTCGTCGTCGACGGCCGCGTCGTGGCCGGCAGCGCCTACGAAGCGAACGGGCGGAAGGCGCGCGCCGACGACCCCGGCGGTCGGCCATGGCAGAAGGCGAGTGAGATCGCCGCGGCCTTGCCGGCGCCCGAACGGGTCTACGTGCTCGACCTGTGCGAAGCTGACGGCGCCTTGTGGCTGCTCGAGCTCAATCCGTTCGCGGGAGCCGATCTCTACGCGTGCGATCCCCAGACGGTCGTCGCGGCGGTCGATCGCGTGGTGCAGCCCGACGGCTGAGAAGGCATCGCGGACGTCAGCGCACCGGCTGCTCGCAGAGAGCCAGCGCCGCGTTCTCGATGTCGGGTTCCTGCACCAGCACCAGGTTCGCGGCCGCGGCGAGCGGCACGTACGAGTCCACCGCCGCCACGCGGCGCAGCACGCAGCCGGCGAGTTCGGGGTCCTGGCACAGCTGCGTCAGGATCATCGGGCTCGGGCCGCCGTGCATGTTGCGGCACTCGTCGACGACGAGGCAGCGGCCGGTCGCCTTCACGTGCTGCTTGATCTGCTCCATCGGCAGCGGCATCAGCCAGCGCAGGTCGAACACGCGCGCCTTGATGCCGCGTTCGCGCAGCCGCTTCTGCACGCGCAGGCTCATCCAGAGGCCGTTGCCGAAGGTGACGATCGTCAGCTGGTCGTCGTCGGTGGCGTCGTAGACGCGGCCTTCGCCGAGGCCCATCAGCTCGTGCGGCTCGGGGTAGCCGAACTGCCACAGGCCGTCGTTCGCCGCGTGCAGGTCCTTCTGCATGTAGAGCGCGATCGGCTCGAGGAAGAGGCAGACCTTGCCGAACTGCGCCGCCGCCGCGGTCATCGTGCGCAGCATCAGCACGGCGTCGTCGGCGCGCGCCGGGATGCCGAGGATCAGGCCCGGGATGTCGAGCAGGGCCCCGACCGAGTTGTCGTTGTGGAAGTGGCCGCCGAAGCCCTTCTGGTAGGCGAGGCCGGCGACGCGCACGACCATCGGGTTCTGGAACGCCGGCGTGTGCACCGGCAGGTCGCGATGGTTCTTGCCGCTGCTGAAGAACTGCAGCGACGCCGCTTCGCCGCGGATCTGGTCGAGCGCGTTGTGGATGTAGGCGAGGTATTGGATCTCGGGGAACGGCAGGCAGCCGGCCTGCGCCATGCCCTGCGCCAGGCCGAGGATCGTCGTCTCGTCGAGGATCGTGTTGAACACGCGGCCGACGCCGAACGTGTCGACGAGGCCGGTCGTCGCGTGGTAGACGCCGCCCTTCTTGGCGACGTCCTCGCCGAACAGGCAGGCGTTCGGATACGCGGCGAACAGGTCGGTCAGCGCCTGCGGGATGCGGTAGGCGAGGTGGCGCGGGCGCACGTCCTGTTCCGGCAGCTTGCCGCCGAACACCTTCGCGCGCGTCGCTTCGTCGGCGACCTGCACACGCAGCTCGGACGGCTTCGGCAGCTGCAGCGGCTGTACGATCGCCTCCACCGTCGTCAGCTTCTTGCGCGCGCTGGCTTCGGCGGCGGCGGCGCGCAGGCGGCGATCGGTGTCGTGGTAGAGCGCGAGGATCTGCTCGCGGGTCAACGCGCCGCTGCGCAGCAGCAGGTCGGCGAAGCCGAGCACCGGATCGCGCGCTTCGTTGCGCTCGATCGCCTCGAGCGTCATGTAGTTCGCTTCGACGTCGCTGCCGGCGTGGCCCATCAGGCGCACGGTCTTCGTGTGCACGAACGCGGGCCGACGATGTTCGCGCACCCACGCGATCGCTTCTTCGGCGGTCGCCCAGACACCCGGATAGTCCTGGCTGTCGCAGGCGAAGTAGCGGATGCCGGCGCGCTGCATCATCATCTTCGCCACGTAGGTGTCGGGCGTGCGCGTCGAGATGCCGATGCCGTTGTCCTCGCAGGCGAACAGGATCGGGCACGGCTGGTTGTGCAGCGACGAAGCCCCGGCGGCGTGGAAGCCGGCCTGCGCGGTGGCGTGGTTCATCGACGCGTCGCCGAAGCTGCAGTAGACGACGCTGTCGTACGGCACGTTGCCTTCGGTCGGCAGGCCGAGGCGCTCCATGCGCTGCATCGCCATCGCGAAGCCGACGGCCTTCGGCAGGTGGCTCGCGATCGTGCTCGTCTGCGGCGGCACGTGCGTCGTCGGCGAGCCGAGCACCTTGTGGCGGCCACCGCTGATCGGATCCTCGGCCGACGCGCAGAACGACAGCATCGCGTCGAAGAACGGCGTCTCGCCCTTCCCCTTGCGCAGCCGCGCCGCCATGAACGCGCCGCTGCGGTAGTGCAGGAACGCCGTGTCCGTCGTGCGCAGGCGGTCGCCGAAGATCGCGTTCGCCTCGTGGCCGCTGCTGCCGATCGTGTAGTAGCTGAGGCCCTTGTCCTTCATCTCGCGCGACAGCAGGTCCTGCAGGCGCGACTGGATCACCGACTCGAAGACCGCGACCGCCTGACGGCGCGTCATCGGCGAGTGCGCGGCGATCGGCTGCTCGAGCGGGCCGGCGAGGTCGGGATCGGCGCCCGGGTGGTTCTGCAGCAGGGTGAGCAGGCGCTCGGTGACGGGACCTTCGCGGCGGAGTGACATGCGGGCGGCGTGGGGCTCGGAGGGGCGGCGGAGCTTACGCGAACGGCTCGCGCGTGCATCCGCCGAGGCTCGGTCGGCGGGCTGTGGGGCGAGGAACGGGCATTCGCTGGAAGGCCATTGCGGCCATGCGCTGGATGCGGCGAGATCCGAGCATGCTGCCCGCACGCCTTCTGCCGATCGCCCTGCCTCTGCTCCTCGTCGCTTGCGCCTCGCCGCGGCCTTGGCGGCCGTTCGGCAGCGAGGTCGCGATGTCCGCGTCCACCGCACAGCTCGATGCCCAATGGGCACGTGACCTCGCCTTGGTGAACGTTCGCCTCGACGGCGGCCCCGAGCGGCGCTTCCTGCTCGACACTGGCGCCTCGGCGGTGCTGCTGGCGCAATCGCTGGTCGACGAACTGCGGCTGTCGACGATGGCACTCGATCCGGCGAACGGCGGCTTCGTGCTGCACGGCGCCGACAACAGCACGGCGAAGGTGCAGCGCATCGTGCCGCTGCCGTCGCTGCAGTGCGGGCCGCTGACGATGCGCGACGTCGACGCGCTGGTGCTCGACCTGACCCCGCTGCAGCAGGTCTCCGGGCAACCGGTCGCGGGCGTGCTGCCGGCGACGATGTTCCGCGACTGCGTGCTGACGATCGACTACCCGGCTCGCCGCGTCGACGTCGCGCGCCTCGACACGGTCGCGCCGGCCGAACTCGGCAGCGGCGGCACGGTGGCGCTGCGCGGGGGCTCGCTGCCGCGCATCGAACTGGCGATCGGCGACAAGCCGCTGCCGGTGCTGCTCGACTCGGGCAGCTCGGGCTTCCTGGCACTGCCGAAGAGCCTGCCGATGGAGTTCGCGTCGCCGCCGCGCGAGACCGGCAAGCAGATGACGATCGGTGGCGCCTTGCCGTCGTTCCAGGCGCGGCTCGCCGGCGACGTCGATTGGGCCGGGCACGTGCTGCGCACGCCGATCGTCGATCTGCAGACCGAGGACAGCGCCGCGGTCGGCACCCAGGTGCTGTCGCACTTCCGCCTCGTGCTCGATCAGGCGCGGCAGCGGGTGACGTTCGCGCGCAGCACGAGCGATCCGATCGTGTTCGCGCCGGTGCGCGGCCAGGGCTTCGGCTTCCGCATCGTCGCCGACGCGTGGACGGTCGCCTATGTGCTCGACGGCACGCCGGCGGCGGCCGCGGGGCTCCGGGAAGGCGATCGCATCGTCGCCGTCGACGGCCGCGCCGCGGCGGGGCTGACGCGCGCCGACCACGACGCAGCGATGGCGAGCAAGACGTCGACGACGCTGCGCGTGCAGCGCGATGGCGCGGCCGAACGGGATGTGTTGGTGCCGGTGGCCGTGCTGCTGCCGTGACGCGTCGAGCCGTTGCTGCCGCAGAGATCGCGCCCGCAGACGGTCGCCACACCCGGGCGGGGTGTTGACGAGCGCACCGCTTCGTAGAACCTCTCCGCCCGCATGCTGCGTCGCCTGGGAACGTCCTGCCTCCGCCGCTCTCCTCGCGTATCCACCGGAGGTGCGCGGTGATCGTCCGTGTGATTGCGTTGCTGCTGCTCGTTGCGCTGGGCGGCTGGCTGTGGATGCGTCGTTCGCGGTCGACGTCGAACGAACCGGACACTGCGACGACCGCGGCGAACGACGCAGCAGCGCCGGCGAAGCCGCGCGGTCCGCGGCACGAAGTGGAGGCGGCGCGCTACTGGAGCGACGGCGAGATCCGGCTCGCCGTCGAGCAGTTCCTGTTCAAGCTCGAGCAAGCCTCGGCGGGCCATCCGCTGGCGCGGCAACTGGGGCAGCAGGCCGGGCGGACCATCGCGGAGGTGCAGCGGGTGCTGCGCGATCCGGAACTGCAGATGCGGCTGCAGCGGCGCCGGCAAGGCCAGACACCGTGGATGCGCGCGTGCCTGCTGCTCGACCAGGCCCCGGCGGCGGCACACGCCGAGTTCGTGCGGCGACAGCTCGACGACGCCGACGAAGAAGTGCGCCTGCGCGGCTGGCTGCAGCTGGCGCGCATCGGCGCCGACGTCGTGGTCAGCGACCTCGAACGCGGTGTGGCCGAGAGTGCGAGCGTGCGCGAGTGGGTGAGCCGCGGCTTGCGCGAGGCGCTGGCGGCGGGGCGCGTCGGGGCCGAAGCGCGGCGACGCTTGTTCGTGGCGCTGGTGTCGCGCGCCGACGGTTCGGAGTTCGACGTGCTGCGCGCGTTGGCGCTGCTCGACGAAGAGCGTGCTGCTTCGGAGTTCGCGGCGCGCGGCTGGGCGGTCGGCTGATCGCGCTGGGAGCGATGGCGTCTACGGGCGGAAGGCAGCAGCGAACGTCGCCAGGTCGCGGGCGACAGCCGCACGTTCGGCGGCGGCATCGAGCGCGCCGTTCGCGAGGAAACGCTGCCACGCCGCGCGGGCTGCAGCGAGCGTCGCATCGTCGACGGCGAACGCCGCCAGCGGCTTCGCCTGCGTGGTGAAGAACTCCGCGCCGAACGCGAACGCGGGGCCGCGCACGATCTCCATCTCCTGACCCCACGGGCAACCGATCGGCGCGCTCATGCGCGGCTTCGCGGCGCGCTGTTCGTCGGCGATCGACGTGCAGGCGACGACGACGCTGTCGCTCGTGCGCATCGGCACGCCCGCGTGCACGCCGGACGGATCGAAGCGATGCCACCGGTCGTCGGCGGTCCACGCGACGATGCGATGCATCTCGAGGCGCATGCCGTTGGTCGGCACGACCGCGAGCGAACGCGTCGGCACGCCGCGCTGGCGCAGCACCGCCGCGGCGAAGTTGGCGTTCACCGTGCAGATGCCGTGGTTGCCGTTCTGCAGCAGCGACAACGCGTCGAGTTGCCGCGGCGGCTGCTTCGGCGATTGCCGCGCGATCCAGGCCTGCAAGGCCGTGGCGAGGGCCTTCGGCGTCGCGTCGGCGGGTGCTAGGTCCTTGGCGAATGCGACCACGTCGGCGTGATCGGCTTCGGCGCACGCGGTCGCGGCGACGAACTGCTTGCTCGCCGCGGCGGTCGCGGGTTCCGGTCGTTCGGCCAGCAGCACGACCGCCGACCAGGCGAAGCGCAGGTCGTCGCCGCCCTTGCCTTGCACGGTCGCTTGCAGGGCGCTGCCGCCGTGTTCGTCGTGCACGACGGCGAGCTGGCGCAGCGCGGTCGGCGGCTCGGCAGCGAACGTGAAGTCGATCGGCACCTGGCCGGCGAGCAGCTGCGGCAGCGGCAGTTGGATCACCGCTTCGGCCTTGCCCGACAGCCGCACCGTGGCACTGCAGTGCACGCCGCACAGACCGCCGTCGGTGAGCTGCAGGGCGGCTGCGGCGTCGATGCGCTCGCTCAGCGTCGGATGACGCTTCGCCAACGTCTCCGCCGACAGGCTCGTAGGCGACGGGGCGGGTTCCGCTTGTCCCAGGAGGCTCGAGGTAACCGCGAGGTCGGTGACGACGAGCAAAGCCAGCGCAACGGCTTGGCGCGAGGCGTATCGGTGCATCGTGTGGGCGAGTCTATCGGCCTCGCCTGGGTGCGTTCGGCGTCGTGCGAATCACCAGGTGCGCGGCACACCTCGCGCGTGATCGGCCATACGTGCATCCGGGAAACCGCGCCCGTCCCGAAAGGCCTGCCCGCGGATGGGGTGTCAGGATTCGGCAGTCCAGGGCGACTCTGTGTCCATGAGGTCGCCGTGCACCTCGAGCTTGCCGGCAAGGCAGCCGATGAGGTCGCCGTTCCCTGGCTTGATCGGAACGAGTCGGGCGACGGGGCGTCCGTGCTTGGTGATCACGATCCCCTCGGGACCGATGGTGTCCAGCAGGGCGAGGCAGCGCTGCTTGAACTTGGTGGCGGCGATCGTGGGCATGGTCACCACAGTATGGGTGACGAGTGTTCCGTCCACTCGGAGGCACCTTGCTGGAGCCGCCTCTCGCGGCTGCAGCGAGGGCATGGCTCGCACCTCGCTGCGAGGCGCCGGGTCAGCGCATCCGACCACTGCGGGCGCCGGTCGCCAGCGTCAGCGCGTAGAGCGCCGTCACGTGCACGCGACCGCTCATGCCGTCCCAGACGCCGATCGGATCCCACGAACCGGCGAAGTGGTTGTCGGTGCGCTGGTGCTCGACCAGCGGGCGCAGCGTGCGCGACCACTCCGCCCAGTGCTTCCCGCTGGCCTGCCACGCGGCGGCGGTGCCGAAGTACCAGTAGATCGCGTCGATGTGGCCGTCTTCCCAGCGCGGCGGATTGTCGAGCATCACCTTCAGCGACGCCTGCATCACCGGCTTCTTGTCCGGCGTCTGCTGCAGCAGGTAGCGCGCCCACGTCGCCGCCGCCGTCATCGCCTCGCCCTTCTCCGGCGGGAACTTCTCCGCTTCGGCGGGCAGCCGCGACGAACGTTCGCCCGCCTTCGTGTAGCCGGCGCGGCCATCGGGTGTGGTGACCTGGTCGTACCAGGTCGACGCGACGACGAGCGCTTCCTTGTTGACGGTCAGGCCGAAGAAGCGACCGGCTTCGAGCGCCTGCACGGCCCACGTCGTCACCGACGTGTCGTTGTCGTTGTCGCGCGGCTGGTAGCGCCACACCGCGTACGGGTTGCGATGCGACTCGAGGTAGTTGAGGCCCTTCTGGGCCGTCGGCTTCAGCGACACGTATCCCGACAGGCCGTACGCCTCGCACACCGCGTACGTCGCGATCGCGTGGTCGTAGATGAAGTCGTGGGCTGCGTTGGTGCCGAACAGGCCGTTCTCCTGCTGCTGGTTGCGCAGCCACGCCACGGCCTTCTTCACGGTCTGCGCGTGCGGGCCGGCGCGCATCGTGTTGCCGCCGCCGAGCAACGCCAGCACCGACAAGCCGGTCGCGCTGACGTCGTGCGTCGGGCTGCCGGGCCCGTCGGTCTCGCCGTCCGGATCGTGCTTGCCGAAGCCGTCGCTGTCCCAACGACCGTCGTCGTCCTGGTGCTTCACCAACCACTTGAGCGCGCCGTCGACGCTGGCCTGCATCTCGGCCTGGGTCGGGGCCGCGGGCAGCGCCGGCGCTTTGGCCGCAGGCTTCGTGGCGGCGGGAACCTCGGCGACCTTCGCCGTCGTCAGCTCGCCGTCGAAGCGGTGCGAGCGCAGCAGCTTCAGGCTGTGCACGTCGAATTGGTAGAGCACGCCGTCGCGCAGCACGAACAGGTGATGCTCCGTGGCGAGCATCGAACTCGTCGACGCGTCGGCCGTGCCCATCGGGCGCGGCGGCGGCGATTGCGCGGGCAGGAGCGAAGCGAACGAGAGAACGAGCACCGCGAGGTGCAGTCCGGCGTGGGGGCGCATGCAGGATCCTTGCTGACGGTGCGTGGGACCACCGGCAGACCGGCGCCCAACGCGGCCCCGTCGGCAGCGGTTCAGGGACGGCCCGAGAATTCCTGCGCGCTGCTCACGACGCCGGCACGTGCGGCGAACCCTTCGCCGGCTCGACCGCTGCCGTCGTCGTCGCCTGGCCGCGGTCGGCCAGTGCCTTGGCGAGCGCCTGTTCGACGCCGCTCGGGGCGAACGGCTTGGCGACGTAGCCATCGGCGCCGAGTTCGCGCACGATTGCCTCCAGGTGCTCGGGCGCGTGGCCGCTCATCAGCACCACTGGCACGTCGGGGCGCGCCTCGCGCAGCGAACGCACGACGTCGCGGCCGTCCTGGCCGGGCATCGTCAGGTCGACCAGCGCGCACAGCCGCGGCGCCGCGGCGAGTTCGCGCAGGGCACCCGGCAGCTTGGCGCCGTCGTCGATCGGCGGCACGCGGTGGCCGCGCCGTTGCATCGCCATGGTGATCACGTCGCGCACGTGCGCC